>OHMX01000689.1_pt1 | contig 14278 bp, 10 predicted proteins | sample 1569471 | NCBI WGS metagenome assembly OHMX01 (sample SAMEA3879547, study PRJEB24766) | human gut metagenome | biome: human-associated habitat; feature: feces | place: USA | collected 1985/1987
ATGTGCTCACCTTCCTGGTGTCCCTGCCCTTCCTGCTTACATTCCTGCAGCAGCTGGGCCGGATGGATGACGCCGAGCAGAGCAAAACCGCGTCCTGAACTTCTGTCATAAATCTGTAACCATCCGCCGCGCATTTTCTGCAATGGAATGCGCGGCCGTTTCGTATTCCAGATGAACCGGAACTTTCTTCCGGGTGCGTTTTTCCATTCCAGACAGTAGCATCTGCATTTTGCATTGCTTTTTGTATTGTTTTAAGAGGAGTGATCCCATGAAAAAGACCGTTTCCCGTCTGGGCAGTGCTGCCCTGTGCGTGACCCTGAGCCTTGCGCTGGGCTGCGGCTGCGCGGTAATGCCGCCTGCCTCCTCCGAGAAACCCGCTTCCCCGGCAGTGTCCGTTCCCACCGACGCCGAGGGCAAGCAGTATCTTGACTTTACCTCCGGCATCGGCGTCAATTCGCTGGGGTACTGCCACCCCGCATGGGTGCGCGCCGTGGCCGGGCAGGCGGCTACCCTGCAGCACACCTCCAACCTGTACTATACTGCCCCCTGCGGCAAGCTGGCCAAAAAGCTGTGCAAGCGCACCGGTATGAGCAAGGTGTTCTTTGGGAACTCCGGTGCCGAGGCCAACGAGGGTGCCATCAAGGCTGCCCGCAAGTACAGCTTTGATCACTACGGCAAGGGCCGCGATGTTGTGATCACGCTGGTCAACAGTTTCCATGGCCGCACCATTGCTACCCTGACCGCCACCGGTCAGGAGGTGTTCCACAACTACTTTGGCCCCTTCAACGAGGGCTTTGTCTATACCACCGCCGGTGACATCGAAGGCCTCCGGGAACTGGTGGACCGCCATACCTGCGCCATTATGCTGGAGCTGATCCAGGGCGAGGGCGGCGTGATGGCGCTGGACCCTGAGTATGTGCAGGCTGTGCGTGCCCTCTGTGATGAAAAGGACCTTGTCCTCATCGTGGACGAGGTGCAGACCGGCGTGGGCCGCACCGGCACCTTCCTGTGTTGTGAGCACTACAACCTCAAGCCCGATATCGTCACGCTGGCCAAGGGCCTGGGCGGCGGCCTGCCCATCGGTGCCGTTCTGCTGAACGAAAAGACCGCCGAGGGCATGGGCCCCGGCAGCCACGGCTCCACCTTTGGCGGCAACCCGGTGGTCTGCGCCGGTGCCAACGTGGTGGTGGACCGGATGGATCAGAGCTTTCTGGCCAATGTCAGTGAGCGGGCCGTCCAGCTGCGTGCCGGTCTGGCCAAGCTGCCCATGGTCAAGAACCTTTCCGGCATTGGCCTGATGGTGGGCATCGAGTTCTTTGGCGGCATCCAGGCCGCGGACGTGCTGGCCGCCTGCCGCGAAAAGGGCCTGCTGGTGCTCACGGCCAAGAGCCGCCTGCGCCTGCTGCCCCCGCTGACCCTGACCGCCCACGATGTGGAAAAGGCTCTGGGCATCCTGAACGAGGTGCTGACCGAGATGGAGCAGAAGGCTCCAAAGGAGCAGGCATGAAACATCTGCTGAAAATGAGCGACCTCTCCCCCGCTGAGCTCCACCACATCCTTGATGTGGCGGAGGAGCTCAAGGCAGAGCAGAAGGCCGGGACGACCCCGGCGCTGCTCAAGGGCAGGAGCGTGGCGCTGATGTTCTCCAAAAATTCCACCCGCACCCGCACCAGCTTTGAGGTGGGTGTCTACCAGCTGGGCGGTCTGGGCAATTACATGAACGCCGCCACCGAGCTGCAGTCCGGCCGGGGCGAGCCCCTCAAGGATACCGCCCGGGTGCTGGGCCGCTACTACGACTGCGTGGTCTGGCGCACCTACCGCCAGTGCGATCTGGAAGAGTTTGCCGAGCTGGCCGGTGTACCCGTGATCAACGGCCTGACCGACTATGCCCATCCCTGCCAGGTGCTGGCCGACCTGATGACAATCCGGGAACGCCGGGGCACGCTGGAGGGCCAGAAGCTCTGCTTCATCGGGGATGGCTGCAGCATGGCAAACAGCCTCATCGTGGGCGGCCTGCTGGCAGGGATGCGTGTGACCTGCGTCTGCCCCGAGGGCTACCGCCCTGCCGCCGACGTGCTGATGTTCGCCCACAAGCATGGCGAAAAGTTTCACCTGCTCACCGACCCCGCCGAGGGTGTGAAGGATGCCGATGTGGTGGTGACCGCCGCATGGAACACGGCCCCCGGTACTCCCGAAAGTGAGCGCCGCCTGCGGGATTTCGCAGGCTTTCAGGTGACCAGCAGGCTGATGGAGGGCGCAAAGCCCGATGCCATGCTCCTCCACTGCCTGCCTGCGCACCGGGGCGAGGAGATCTCCACCGCTGTCTTTGAAGAGCACGCCGACGAGATCTTTGACGAGGCCGAGAACCGTCTCCATGTGCAGAAAGCCGTGCTGGCCATCCTGCTGGCCGGTCTGTAAAAAATGAGAAAGAGCCCCGGGGCTGCATGGAAACTGCAGCTCCGGGGCTCTTATTGTTTCTCTCAGGGTCTGTGGCTCAGGCCGGGGCCCTCATCAGACACCAGAGTAGGCGGAGAAGCCGCCGTCAATGGGCAGGCAGATGCCGGTGATGAAGCCGGCAGCCTCGTTGTTCAGCAGGAACAGCAGGGCACCCACCAGATCCTTTTCGCTGTCGCCGAAGCGGCCCATGGGGGTGGCAGCCAGGATCTTTTCGGTGCGGGCGGTGGGGGTGCCGTCCTCGTTGTAGAGGAGCCGTGCGTTCTGCTCGCTGGCAAAGAAGCCCGGGGCAATGGCGTTGACCCGGATGCCCACCTTGCTGAAGTGCACTGCCAGCCACTGGGTGAAGTTGGTGACGGCAGCCTTGGAGCCGGAGTAGGCCGGGATCTTGGTCAGGGGCAGGTAGGCGTTCATGCTGGAGATGTTCATGATGTTGCAGCCGGGGCGGCCCACCATCTGCCGGGCAAAGGCCTGCGTGGGCAGCAGGGTGCCGATGAAGTTCAGGTTGAACACCATCTCCACGCCGCTCTCGTCCAGATCGAAGAAGGTCACGGTGTCATCGTCCAGATCCGCCATCTCGAAGAATTCCTTGTCGGTGTTGGCCCGGGGGTTGTTGCCGCCGGCACCGTTCACCAGAATGTCGCAGGGACCCAGATCCGCCATCACCTCCTCTGCCACCTGCAGGCAGTTGGCCTTGTTCATAACGTTGCAGGTGTAGCCCTTGGCCACGCCGCCTTCTGCCTCGATCGCATTGGCCAGCTCCTTCAGCTTCTCCATGTTGCGGCCCAGCAGAGCCACTTTGGCTCCTGCCCGGGCCAGAGCCTTGGCGAAAATGGAACAAAGGGTGCCGCTGGCACCGGTGACCACGGCAACCTTGCCGGACAGGTCGGTGTTCAGAACATTCTTTTCCACGAGGATACTCCTTTTTTGATCAGATGGTTGTGGTGATACGGATGATTATTTTCAGGCGGATAAGGCATCAGACCCTGCCAGCGCCCTTGTCCAGGATCTTATTGAACTGGAGGAAGAAGGTGGTGGCGGTCACGGCAGCGGCGATGATGTCGCTGACGGGTTCGGCGAGGAACACGCCGAACACGGGGTTTGCGACCACATGGGGCAGGATGAAGATGAGGGGAATGAGCAGGATGAGCTTGCGCAGGCAGGCCAGCAGCAGGCTGACCTTGGCCTGACCCAGCGCCATAAAGCTCTGCTGGCAGGCGATCTGGACACCGGTGGAGAAGATACCCGCCATATAGATGCGCATGGCCCATGTGGTGTAATCGATCAGGGCGGCATCCGAGGTGAAGATGCCGGCCACTGCACCGGGAACCAGCATCATCAGCAGCCAGAAGATGGTGGTGTAGCTCAGGCAGAGGGTCAGCTGGAAGCGAAACGCCTGCTTGACGCGGTCCCTCTTGCCTGCACCGAAGTTGAAGCTCATCACCGGCTGGCCGCCCTGGCAGATGCCCGAGATGGGCAAGGTGCACAGCTGGGAGGCGCTGGTGATCACGGTCATGGCACCCACGGCCACGTCACCGCCGTAACGGGCCAGGCTGGAGCTGAAACTGATGGACAGCAGGCTCTCGGTGGAGAGCATGACGAAGGTGGAAATGCCCAGTGCCAGCACGGGCATGATGATCTTCCCTTCCAGCTTCATGTCCTCTTTGCGGATCTTGAGGATGGTCTTGGGGCCGGTGAGGAAGCGGATGACCCAGATGGCACCCACTGCCTGGCTCAGCACGGTGGCAATGGCAGCACCCTTTACGCCCATGCCCAGCCCAAAGATGAGGATGGGGTCCAGCACGATGTTGATGACCGCGCCGATAACGGTGGTCAGCATACTGATCTTGGCAAAGCCCTGCGCGGTGATGAAGGTGTTCATGCCAAGCACGATCAGCACGCAGATGGTGCCCAGAATGTAGATGCGGCTGTAAGCCAGAGCGTAGGGCAGGGTGGTGTCACTGGCACCAAACAGCCGCAGCAGGGTGGGTGCGGCGGCGTAAAAGACGATGGTCAGGACGACCGAGAAGAGCAGCAGCATGGTAAAGCTGTTGCTGACGATCTTTTCTGCCTGCTTCTTGTCGCCCTGGCCCATGGCGATGGCGGTGCGGGGCGCGCCGCCGGAGCCGATGAGCATGGCAAAGGCGTTCAGAAGCATCAGGATGGGGGTAAACAGGCCCACGCCGGTCAGAGCCGCCGCGCCGATCCCCGAGATGTGGCCGATGTAGATGCGGTCCACGATGTTGTACAGCAGGTTGACCACCTGCGCCACAACGGCGGGGATCATCAGTTGGAGCAGGAGCTTTTTCACGTCACCCGTGCCCATATCCTGCTGTTTTTTCTGCGTTTGTGCCATGGAAAGTGTCTCCTTTGGTTTGAGCGAGACGGAGAGGGCTGCCCTCAGAACGTCAGGCCGAAGTTCATTTCGTAGTAGTTGCCTGCGGCATCACGGTAGGCGTAAGCCTTGCCGTTCTCGTCCTTCATGCTGTCGGGCATGTAGGCATCCTTTGCAAAGCCGGGCACGTCGTTGGGGCTGATGCAGACACCGTCTGCGTTCACAGCCAGCACCTCGTCGCCCTTGGGCAGGGTCAGGGGCAGCTTGCCAACGGGAGCAAAGCGGCCGAACATCACATCCAGCGTTGCGGAGGGGTAGGTGTCAAAGCCGACGGTCAGAGCGTCGGAGACCTTTTCCACATTGCCGACCTCCCAGGCCAGCGGGCAGTTGATGTTGGAAACGACCTTGCCGCCGTGGGCGTGGACCGCAGCAGCGATACCGGCCAGACGGTTTGCGCCCACCAGAGTGGTCTCCTTGTGGGTCTCGGTGGTGGGCTTGCCGCTCTCGTCCACGTTGCAGACCGTCTTGTCCTCGCAGATGTCCAGCTCCAGGTAGCCCGGGGTGGCGTTGAAGTATGCACCGGACTGGGGGCTGACCATCAGCAGGGCCACCTGGGCCTCATCGGGGGTGTCCACCAGAGTGACATTGCCCAGCATCTCGCGCAGGGCCTTGGTGGCGGCCTCACCGGCCTCGGCGCTCTTGCCAAAGGCCTCAGCGTAGACCTTGGTGCCGTCCTTCAGGGGCAGGGTGCCGTCGTTCTTCAGCAGGACAACGGACTCGCGGTGCACGCGGGAAGCTTCCTCCCAGTCGGCCTTGGTGGCAACGACCTCGGCGGCCTTCCTGGGGTCGGCGTAGGTGTCCTCGAACATGCCCTGACGGAACAGCTCGGTCAGGGTGCGGCTGACAGCGCGGTTCAGGCTGGCATCGGTCAGCACCAGATCTTCCTTCTTGAAGCCGGCGGGCACTGCGTGGGTGTCGTAGTAGTCGTTGGTGCCGCGGGCGTAGCTCTCCTCGCCCAGCTCGTTGTCCAGCAGGCCGGAGATCAGGTCCACGCCGCTCTGGGTGACAGCATAGCCGATGCGCTCGGGCTCGTCCAGCATGTCAACGCCCCAGCACATGTTGTGGACAATGCCGGTGTCGGAGTTGATGTAGCCCTTGAAGCCCATCTGGCCGCGCAGCAGGCCGTCGATGAACACCTTGTTGTAGGCAAAGCCGTAGGGCTGGAGCTCGATGGGGTTGCCGTTGAAGTCCTCCTGCGGAGCGCTCTTCTCGGCGCTGGGCTTGGAGTAGTAGGGCATGATGGACTCGGCATTGTGGCGGATGGCGGCACGGAATGCCGGGATGTGGTACTTCTGCAGGGAGCCGGGGGTGGCGTAGATGTTCCACTGGCCTGCTGCATAGTGGGGGTCAAAGCCGTTCTCACGGGCACCGCCGCCGGGGAAGTGCTTCACGGTCATGGAAACACCCTCGGGGGTAACGCCGTTGCTGCCGCCCTGGATGCCGGGGATCAGGTGGTCGAAGATCTCCTCAATGAGCTCGGGGTCCTCGCCAAAGGTGCCGAAGGTGCGCTGCCAACGGGGGTCGGTGACGCAGTCGGCCATGTACATGTAGCCCTTCTTCAGGCCGCAGGCATTCCACTCGCGGCGGATGGTGTCGGCGAACTTGTCGATGATGTCGATGCGTGCGGTGCCCTTGACGGCAGCAGCAATGCCCAGGGTGCCGGGATAGGTGGCAAACACGCCGGTGGCATCGTTCATGCCGAACACGACCTCGCCGTTCTCGTTGCGGCTGTTGGACATGACCTGCATGGGAACAAAGTGATCACAGGTCTCGGTCAGGTACTGCAGCTGGTTCAGGTAATCTGCCAGATCCTCGGGCGTGGGGCTCTCGCGCAGGATGACGTGGCGGTTGAAGCTCTTCTTGACCATGTCAGAGGTGCTGGGCAGGGACTGGGAGCCGAAGATGCTGTCGGAGACGTTCACGGGTGCCTCGTCCAGCAGACCGCTTTCGTCCGCCACGGGCTTGTGGCCGTTGGCTGCCAGACGGGGGGAAGGATACTTGGGGCCCATGCGCCAGTCGGAGGTGAAGATCTGGCCGATCTTCTCGCTGGTGGTCAGAACCTTGACATAGGCCTCGGCGCGCTCAGCCGGGGTCAAGCGCCAGTCGTTGACTGCGCTGACGGTGCCGGTGCCGTCGATGTCCTTGAAATACAGGCCGTCCTGCTCGATGACCTTGCGCTCTACGGTGCTGATGGTGGGGCCGTTGGGGTTCTGGTAGCGCTTTACACGCTCGGATGCTTTCACTGCCATAGTGTTTTCTCCTTTTCTTTTGAACGCAGCGGCCCATGCCACAGAGCCGCAGATGCTATACCTATTATAATAGGCCGCCGCGCGGAACAACTAGAAAATTTTTTGGATATTTCCGCACTTTCCTTGTATTCTTTTTTGCGCGCGGTTGGAATACAAGTCTGTTTTGTGGAATGTGCTGTACTAGTATCTTGCAATCATGTGCAAAATGACGAACGCTGTTTTTTAAAACTGTTGATTTCGCCCAAGGAGAGTAAAATTGTCCTGTTTTACCTCAAAATTTTACTAACAGAAATTTGAGGGATAGTTCATAATGTATACATAAAAATCCCCCGGTTCGCGATGTGGCAGCCGCAGCCCACGGGGGACCGAATGAAAGGCCGGAGTGAGTGGCAGCACACCGGCCGCAGAATTGAAAGGAGAGCTTCTCTATGGCAAAGGTCAAACAGCCGCTTGAAGAAAACGGCATCCACAGAGCGAAAATGTGGGAGATCATGATGTACGCTCTGAACAACACCTCCACCAACACCTACATGCTGGTGGTCGGTTACATCAGCTACTTCCTGATCGGTATCGTCGGTCTGGCATCCGTGCTGGCCGGTTCCATTGTTACCATCATGCGTGTCTGGGACGGTGTCACCGACCCGTTCGTTGGTATGATGGTCGATAAGACCAACGGCAAGTTCGGCAAAAACCGTCCGTTCATTGTCATCGGTCAGATCATCATGTTCGTCACCACCTTCGTGATGTTCAACTTCATCCCCAAGATGGGCACTGGTGTCCGCTTTGTTGCGTTCATCATCATCTACATGGTCTACATCCTGGGCTACACCTGCCAGTGCGTTGTCACCAAGTCTGCTCAGACCTGCCTGACCAACGATCCCAAGCAGCGCCCCATCTTCGCAATGTGCGATACCGTGTACAACATCATCCTGATGAACATTCTCTTCCCCATCATTGTCACCGATGTCCTGGTGCCCAAGTTCACCCTGACTGCCGAGGCCAACGCTGCCGAGATCGCTTCTCTGGTGGCACAGAACCCTGCTCTGGCAGGCATCGTGGAGAAGTCCGGCGGCAGCCTGTCCGCTTTCTACAACCCCGGCCTGTTCACCACCATGCAGCTGATGTTCGGCGGCCTGTCCGCTGTCTTTGCAGTCTGCGCCATCATCGCCCTGTGGCGTAAGGACAATCCGAAGTACTTCGGTCTGGGCACCACCCAGAAGGTCGGCATCAAGGATTACGTTGACACCCTGGCTCACAACCGTGCCATCCAGATGCTGGTGGTCTCCGCATCTACCGATAAGCTGTTCATGTCCACCAAGAGCAACGCTACCGTTATGATCTGCCTGTTCGGCATCATCTTCGGCAACTATGCCGCATACTCCAGCTACTCTCAGATCACCTCTATCCCCATCTGCCTGATCTCCATCCTGCTGATGAACAAGATCGCTCGTCAGATGGGCCAGAAGGCATCCATGCTGGTGGGTACCTGGGGCGGCATCATCGGCTCCATCGCCATCACCCTGTTCCTGTTCTTCTTCAACCCCAAGGGCGATGCTTCCAAGTTCTCTCTGCCCGCATTCCGCCTGATCCGTCCTGACACCTGGGGCACCCTGTTCACCGGCTGGACCACCACCGCTTTGATCTTCGTGCTGCTGGTCATCGCATGGTCCGGCGTGCAGGCACTGTCCTCCTCCATCGTTATCACCATGACCGCTGACTGCGCTGACTACGAGGTCTACCGTACCGGTAAGTACGTTCCCGGCCTGATGGGCACCCTGTTCAGCTTCGTGGATAAGCTGGTCTCCTCTTTGGCTGCTACCGTTGTGGCTCTGTTCTACTCCATGGTCGGCTTCAAGGACGCTCTGCCCGACACCATGACTCCGTACTCTGACGGCATCTTCTGGGCAACCATCGGCTGCTTCGTCCTGCTGCCCATCGTTGGCTGGCTGTGCAACGTTGTTGCCATGCACTTCTATCCCCTGACCAAGGAGAAGATGGCGGAGATCCAGGCTGAGATCGGCCGCATCAAGGCTGAGGCTGCTGCAAAGCAGGCTTAAGGCCAACCATCTCCCTGCGGAAATTTTGAATCCGGGACAGCGCCGCTGTCCTGCATCGTAACCGGAAATGTCCTGCGGCGGGCCATCCTCTGCCGCAGGACTTTCTGATACCCTGAGACCCGGAAGGAATACCACTATGGCAGAAGAAAACAAGCTGAACCAGACCCCTGAGACCACCCCGGCCCCCTCCGCTGAGGCCCCGGAAAAGGCCCCCACCACCGGCGAACTGCTGGGCGATGTGGAGCACTACGACGAGGAAAAGGACGATTGGAGCACCGGCTATTACGGCACCGGCAGCCGCCAGCAGGTAACGGACGATGTGTTCCACAAGCTGGAGACCGGCGAAGAGCTCACACGGGATGACTTTATCAAGGCGGAGCTGGCGCTGCAGGATGCCAAGCTGGAAGCCGGCATCGATCTTGAAAAGGAGAAGAGCCCGGGCCTCATTGGTAAGTATCACGATTGGAAAAAGAACCGCGTAAGGCACAAGGTGAACAAAAAGAAGTACCTTCTGCTCTGCCTGTTTCTGGGCTGGTGCGGCGGCCACCGCTACTATGAAAAGCGGTATGCGCTGGCGGCCTTCTACACCCTGTTCTTCTGGAGCATGGTGCCCTTCTTCCTCTGCGTGACTGACCTTCTCATTGCACTGCCCATGCAGGCCGATGAGAACGGCGACATCCTGATCTGACATCTTCCTCTATTCATTCATTTACCTCCTAGCGCCGGAAAGGGCCTGCGGCATTTGCCGTGGGCCCTTTCCGGCGTTTGCAGGCCCGTTCTCCGGCGCAGAACATAGTGGCAGCTAACTGGCGTTGTGCTATACTAGTATATCAATTGATTGTGCAATAAGCACAATAGAATTTTTCATATTAGTGAAACTTTTCCCATAATCGTAAAATTGACCTGTTTTACCTTAAAATATTACTAACAGATATATCAAAAAGCGTTCATAATATAGACATAAAGTTCCGGACGGGCTGGTACGCAGTGGCAGCTGTAAGCCCCATGGAGAAAACGGAGAATGTTCCTGTGTGAACAAAGGAGAGAATGAAATGGCAAAAACCAGAAGTCTGCCGGATAAGTTCTATGATAAGGACTATGAGCACAACGGCATCCACCGCGTTCCCCTGTGGCGTATCGCAGGCTACGCGCTGAACAACACCGCAACCAACGTTTATCTGATGATGATGAACTACGCCACCTACTACCTGATGGGCTGGGTCGGCGTTGGCATGATGGTCGCTTCTTCCCTGACCATGATGATGCGTATCTGGGACGGTGTCACTGACCCGTTCGTCGGCTTCATGGTCGATAAGACCAACAGCAAGTTCGGCAAGAACCGCCCGTTCATCGTGATCGGTCAGATCATCCTGTGCGTCACCAGCTACATCGCTTTCCATGTCACCCACAAGCTGCCTCAGGGCGTGCGCTTCCCCTTCTATGTGGTCGTTCTGATGGTCTACTACCTGGGCTACACCTGCCAGTGTGTTGTTACCAAGTCTGCACAGAGCTGCATGACCAATGACCCCAAGCAGCGCCCTATGTTCGCTTCCTTCGACGGCGTGTTCAATACCCTGCTGTTCGCCATTCTGGGCATCATCATCCCTCGTATTGCTGATGGCTACACCGATGTGGGCGGCTACGCTTCCACCCAGTTCATGCACACCCTGTGGCTGATGACCGCTATCATGTCCGCCTGCTTCACCGTGATCGCTGTGATCTCCATCACCCCCAAGGATCGTCCTGAGTTCTTCGGCACCGGCAAACCTGTCAAGGTCGGCCTGAAGGATTACTGGGATACCCTGAAGAACAACCGTGCCATTCAGATGCTGGTCCTGTCCGCATCTACCGATAAGCTGGGTTCTTCTGCAAAGTCCAGCGCCGTCATGGTCGCCATGTTCGCCTGCATCGCTGGTTCCAACCTGCTGCAGAGTAATGTTACCGGTCTGGTGACCATCCCCAGCACCATCGTGTGCTTCCTGTTCATCAGCTTCTTTGCTACCCGTCTGGGTCAGCGCAAGGCTATGTTGATCGGTTCTGTGGGTGGTCTGGTCATCAACGGCGCTCTGGCAGCCCTGTGGCTGCTGGGCGATCCCACCACCATGACCTCTAACCCCGCTACCGGTGCTCTGAACTGGGGCTACTTCCTGATCCTGTACCTCGTTCTGACCATCATCGCCGCTGGTTTCCAGGGCATTTCCGGCAACATCGTTATCCCCATGACCGCTGACTGCGCCGACTACGAAGTCTACCGTACCGGCAAGTACGTCCCCGGCCTGATGGGCACCCTGTTCAGCTTCGTGGATAAGCTGGTCTCCTCTTTCGCACCCATGGTCGCCGGTGTCATGTTCAGCATGTGCGGCTACACCGACCACAACCCCGTTATGGGTGACCCTGTTACCCCGGGCCTGCGCGGCGGCGTTGTCTTCTGCGCATACGGCATGATCATGATCGGCCTGGTCTGCAACCTGATCGCTATGAAGTTCTATCCCTTGACCAAGGAGAAGATGGAAGAGATCCAGGATGAGGTCGCTCAGATCAAGATGAAGGCCATGGCTGAGAACGCCTAATTGGTACTTGCAATTTTCTGCGGAAACCTGTAAAATCAAATAGAAAAACCGCTCGCCCTTGCGGCGGGCGGTTTTCTGCTTTTGGAACAAAATTCAGACAAGAGGTACATCGTAAATGGAAGAAAAGACACAGTGGGTAAAGGACCCGGACCATGGGTTCATCTGGAACACCATCGACCACCTGTTATACTGGAGAGAACACCGTGAAAAGCACTGTGTCAGCCGTAAGAAGTATATGCGCCTGTGCATTCTGGGCGCGTTTGGTGCGCACCAGTTCTATGCCAAGCGCCCGGTGCTGGGCCTGCTGTATCTGGCAACCTTCTGGAGTGGTTTCTCTGCCGCTATGACCATCGTGGACTTCATCATTGCCGTGCCCATGAAGCCGGACGAGAACGGCAACATCTGGCTGTAAAAAGCCCTCTGGCGGCCTGCTGGGCCGGAAAGGAAAACATCCTATGGATAATGTCATGCAGTTTCTGTTCAACACCAACCACGAGCAGCCCAGCATCCTGGTCTGGATCCTGCTGATCGTGATCGCGGTCGTGATTCCCAATTACGTCAGATATCGGATGGAGCAGAAGCGCTCCAATGATTCTGTTCCCACCCAGAACCCTGCCCGTTCTGCCCCGCGCAAGAAGAAGCGCAGCAAGAAGCGCTGAGCCGCAGGCTGGGGCAGCATGGTAAAGATGCTTTGATATTTCATGATCTCCCATAACCGAAAGGGCCTTGCAGCAAATGCCGCAGGGCCCTTTTGGTTTGCCAGCGTGTGTGGAGATGAGGAAACGAAAACCGCCCCGGCAGGGCTGCTTTGTGCAGTGCCGGGGCGGTTCGTTCGTTTTTGGTGTTCAGATGCAGGAAGTACTTACTTCTTGATCTTGATCAGCTGTGCGTTCAGGCTCTCGATAAAGCCGTCGGGCATGTTGATCATCTTAGCCATAGCCTCAGGGGTCATGCGCTTCATCATATCCCACATGCCAACGCCGGGCTTGATGTCAAAGTTGGTGGCCAGCTTGACAGCCCTGGTAGCGAGAGCCAGAGCCTCTTCGTTCTTGGAGAGATCCTCCATGCTGTCCTTGATGCTGTAATAGCCCTCGGGGAACTCCATCGGAGCCTTCAGATCCAGGCTGCCGACCTGCTTGAACCAGTTGGCAACGCCCTCCTGACGCTCGTTGAACTCAGGCAGAGTGTAGCAATCAGGCTCCTTCTCGACCTTTTCCAGCGTGATGGAATCCTTCACGTCACCGGCAACGGCCAGGATGGTGTTGAAGCCCTCTTCCAGAGCAACGTTGAACTTGAACACGCGGTGTGCAGTCTGCTGGCCGACTTCCTTGCCGTTGACGTACAGCACAACGGTGTCCTGGTTGGAGTAGACCTTGATCTCGGTGGTCTCGCCTGCGCGCTGTGCATGGCGGCGGCCAGCGATGTGGACCATGGGCTGCTTGGACCAGTATGCCTGGTAGACAAAGTAGCTGTCCTTCTTGGTCTTGCGGTCAATGGTCATCAGGCCCTTGTTGTTGCGGCCTGCAACGCCGCCCTCGTTGCGGGCAGCACAGCCAAAGTCGAACATGTTCCAGCAGTGGGTAGCCCACACCCAGGGACGATCCTCGAACACCTGAGCCAGATGCTCGTGGTACAGTGCCTGATACTCCTCGGTGTAGTCCTTGCACTGGGGATCGTTGCTGTGCCAGTTGATGATGCCCTCGGTGCCGTACTCGGAGATGCCGATGCAGATGTCGGGGTGCTCGGCGTGGAACTTGTCCAGCCAGGGGCCGTTCTGCTCCATCTTGCCGCCGTACCAGCCGAAGTAGTGGTTGTAGCTCTCTACATCGGTAATGTGATGCATGGGGCCGTCAACAGGGGTGTTGGAGACGTGGGCAATGGTGGTGAGACGGGTGGGATCCAGCTCACGTACCAGCTTCTGCAGGTCGTGGTGGCGTTCCACCAGCTCCTGGCTGATGCCGCCAATCAAAATTTCGTTGGAAATGCCCCAGAACATGATGGACGGGTGGTTGTAGTTCTGAATGATCAGCTCGGTCATCTCGCGGCGGCAGTGTGCGTGGGCATCCTCGCCGGGTTTGAACACGCTGATGAACGGAATCTCGGCCCAAACGGCAAAACCGATGGAGTCGCAGGCGTTATAGAAATCCTGACTGTGCTGGTAGTGGGCCAGACGAATGGTGTTGGCACCGACTTCCTTGATCATCTGGGCATCCTCGTAATGGTCGTCAATGCTCAGAGCGTTGCCTTTGTACAAGCGGTCCTGATGGCGGGAAACGCCGTGCAGCGGGTAAGACTTGCCGTTCAGGAAGAAGCCCTTCTTGGGGTCAACCTTGAAGCTGCGTACGCCAAAGCGGGTGGTGGTCTCATCTTCCACCGTGCCGTTCACCACAAGGCGGGCCTTGCAGCTGTACAGGTACGGATCCTTAACGCCGTTCCACAGGTGTGCGTTGAAGATGGTCAGGGTGATGTCGGGGCCTTTGCCGGTGGCAACGGTGTTGCCGGCAGCGTCCAGCAACTCAATGCTCACTTCGCCTTCGCCGTCGTGCCAGGTGG
>OHMX01000700.1_pt1 | contig 14120 bp, 11 predicted proteins | sample 1569471 | NCBI WGS metagenome assembly OHMX01 (sample SAMEA3879547, study PRJEB24766) | human gut metagenome | biome: human-associated habitat; feature: feces | place: USA | collected 1985/1987
GCGTATTTACCTGTGTCACAGGAGTCTCCGGCTCCGGAAAGAGTTCCCTGCTCAAATCCTTGTACGGGGAGTTGCCGCTTGCGGGAGACGGTCAGGCTCAAATCCTGGACTATGATTTATATAAACTGAAGCGGAAACATATTCCGGCGCTGCGCAAGCAATTGGGCATCGTGTTCCAGGATTTCCAGTTACTGGGCGACCGTACGGTAGGCGAGAATCTGAATTTCGTATTAAAGAGTACGGGGTGGCGAAAGAAAAAGGAGCGTCGAAAACGCATAGAGGAAGTCCTGACGGAGGTAGGCTTGCTGGATAAAATTCAGCAGTTTCCCCACCAACTGTCTGGGGGCGAGCAGCAGCGCATCGCGATAGCCCGCGCGCTGCTTAATCGTCCCAGGATTATTTTAGCCGACGAGCCAACCGGAAATCTGGATAAGGAAAGCGGAGAACGGGTTGTCGGCATGTTGCAACGGGTTTGTGAAAAAGGGACTGCGGTGGTAATGGTTACGCATAACCTGAACTTGCTGCAGACATTCCCCGGAGTTGTTTACCGGTGTGAAGACGGCCACATCGAAGAAGTTACGAAAGAATACAATCAGCCGCTTTCATTAGTGAGTGAAGAAAAAGAATAACAATTAAGACAAATAACAGTAATGAAAATCCTAAAATTTGGGGGAACCTCGGTAGGTACGCCGCAGCGTATGAAGAATGTGGCGCAATTAATCACAAATGGTGAGAAAAATCTTGTCGTTCTCTCCGCCATGGCTGGTACGACAAATACATTGGTTGAAATTGCTGATTATTTTAAGAAAAAAAATAACGAAGCCGCTAATAATGTGATTAACGGCTTGCGGACCAAATATATGCAGCATGTGAAAGAACTCTATTCCACTCCCGAGGCCGCGGCCAAGACCCGCGATTTCTTGGAGGATATTTTCATGTACCTGCATTCGTTTTCCAATAAAGAGTACGAGCCGGCCAGTGAAAAAGCCATATTGGCTCAGGGCGAAATCATCAGTACAAACATGATGACGAACTATCTGGAAGAAATCGGCGTCCGCGTGCGATTGATTCCGGCCTTGGAATTTATGCGCTTGACCGAGAGCGGTGAGCCCGATCTCTTGAATATTAAGGAGTATCTGAAACATTATCTCAGCCAGAACGCTGATGAGGACATCTATATTACGCAGGGTTTTATTTGCAAGAACAGCCAGGGCGAGATTGATAATCTGCAGCGCGGCGGCAGCGATTATACGGCTTGCCTGATCGGTGCCGCTCTCCGTTCTGAGGAAATCCAGATTTGGACGGATATTGATGGCATGCACAACAACGACCCTCGTTTTGTTGAGGGTACGTCGCCCGTCCGACAGTTGAATTTTGAAGAGGCGGCCGAGTTGGCATATTTCGGCGCCAAGATTTTGCACCCTACCTGCATCCAGCCTGCGCGCTATGCCGGCGTTCCTGTCCGTTTGCTGAACACGATGGATCCGTCCGCGCCCGGTACGCTGATTAATAATGACATGGAGCGAGGACGCATCAAGGCAGTCGCCGCGAAGGATAATATTACGGCCATCAAGATTGTCTCCAGCCGGATGTTGCTGGCTACGGGCTTCCTGCGTAAGGTGTTTGAGATTTTTGAATCCTATAAGACCAGCATTGACATGGTGGCTACCTCCGAGGTCGGCATTTCTTTGAGCATCGACAACAACAGTCGGCTTGTGCCGATTGTCGAGGAGTTGAAGAAGTACGGTACGGTTGAGGTGGATACCGATATGTGCATCATTTGCGTAGTCGGCGACTTGAAATGGGATAATGTAGGCTTCGAAAGCCTGGTAACAGATGCCTTGACCGATATCCCGGTACGCATGATTTCGTACGGAGGGAGCAATCATAACATTTCGTTCCTTGTACGGGGCAAAGATAAGAAGAATGCCTTGTGCGCCTTGTCCACGAAATTGTTTTCTGCGGAATCGTAAGTCTGCGATAAAAGTCGAACATAGAAATTATTACTGAAAGAAGTAAAGCATATAAGTTTATGGGAATGAGCTTTCCGGTAGAACGATTCCAGCATATAGCTACTCCGTTCTATTATTATGATACGAAATTCTTGGCTGCGACGCTTTCCGAGATTCGCACTCAGGTTGCCGACCATCCGCAGTTTCATGTACACTATGCCATAAAGGCTAACGCGAATCCGACGATTCTTCGTCAGATTGCCCGGGCCGGATTGGGCGCCGACTGCGTAAGCGGGGGAGAAATCCTGCAGGCGATAACCGCCGGTTTTGATGCGTCCGGCATTGTCTACGCCGGAGTGGGGAAGAGCGATGAAGAAATCAAGCTGGCCTTGCGGGTGAACATCTCCAGATTTAATGTGGAGAGCGTGGAGGAGTTGGAAAATATTCAGCAACTGGCAGCCGCCATGGGGCGAACAGCGCGGGTAGCCTTTCGCATTAATCCGAACATTGACGCCCATACCCATAAAAAAATAACGACCGGCATTGCGGAAAATAAATTTGGCATTCCGGCCAATCAGCTTATTCCCGCCATCCTTTCCACCCGGCAGATGTCCCACGTTTGTTTTGAAGGCTTACACTTCCACTTGGGAAGTCAGATTACGGATTTACGGGTTTTTGAACAGCTCTGCGACTATGTCAATCAGTTACAGGAAGAACTGGAGGCACAGGGTATCACCGTTCCTACGATAAATGTCGGCGGCGGTCTGGGGATAAGCTATGACGCGCCCGACGAATATCCTATCCCGGATTTCAAGGGATATTTTCAGGTTTTTTTTTCACATCTGCGACTTCGGCCGGGGCAGCAGCTCCATTTTGAACTGGGGCGCTCTGTCGTGGCACAGTGCGGCGCGCTGATTTCACGCGTCTTGTATGTAAAGAAAGGGGCGACGCGCAATTTCTTGATATTGGATGCCGGTTTTACGGAATTGATACGTCCGGCTATGTACGGCGCATTGCACGCCATCGAGAATCTCTCTTCACAGGCCTCGGAGCATTCGCTTTATGACGTCGTCGGTCCTATCTGCGAAAGCAGCGATGTTTTTGCAACGCAGTACGAACTGCCTGTTACCCAACGGAACGATTTGGTTGCGCTACGTTCTGCTGGGGCTTACGGGGAAACCATGGCGTCGACCTATAATTGCCGGCCTTTGGTGAAAAGTTATTTTGCCGAGCCGGAGGCGTGACAGTGATGGAGAGCGTAGTGCGATGGAGTTTATGATATAATATATAAGGAGCAAACTTTGGCCTGTCTGCCGAGATATATTAAATTTGCACCGGCATGTTCTTGAAAATAAGTCATCAAACTATTTCTCAGGCCCTTCTAAGGGTTTTCATCCAGATCGCGATTGCGAGCGTTCCAGCTCTCTGTGGCGGTGTTACGTTTGATGTGCAGGCCGATACGATGGCTCATGCTCCGCTTTCGTCGGTGGCTAAAGATTCGTTGTCCAGTGAAACTGTGCAGGATACGACGCTTACCGACTCGGTGACGAAGCGTACTTTTTTCGGGAAAATCATTAATTATTTCCGAAACTCGGATAATGCCAACTCCAACAAGCGTTTCGATTTTGGCATTTTGCCCGGTCCGCATTACTCCTCAACGGCAGGGTTGGGGCTTGGAGTAGTGGCTACCGGGCTTTATTCGATGGACCACAGCGACCCGCAGTTACCGAAGTCGAACGTGGCGCTATATGGTGACATGACGACCAAAGGCTTTCTGATGATCGGGCTTAAGGGAAATAATTTCTTCCCTAAGGAGCGTTTCCGCTTGGACTATCGCCTTTACATCTATACTTTCCCGACAAGTTTTTGGGGAATAGGTTTCGAGAACGGAGACAACGATGACAACGAAACAAGTTATCGACGTTTGCGCTTTGACGCCATGGCCCGTTTTTTGTTTCGTATAGCCCCGAAGACCTATGTAGGTCCTGTAGTAAATTTTCAATATGTCAAGGCCAACAGCGTGGATAATAGCGGATTGCATCTGTTTGATGGGCAGGACTTGAATATTCGCTCGCTGACTGTCGGCCTTTCTTTTACCTATGACACCCGAGACTTTATTTTGAATGCCAGCCGCGGTTGGTTCATCCAGTTGGATCAAACGTTCACCCCCCGATTCCTGGGTAACGAATATTGCTTTTCGACGACCGATTTGACGGTTAGCTCTTATCGCAAAGTTTGGAAGGGGGGCATTCTCGCCGGAGAGTGGCACTCGAAGTTTAATTATGGGAATCCCGCCTGGTGCTTGATGAGCGAGGTCGGTTCGACGAACAGAATGCGCGGATATTTTGAAGGGCGTTACAGGGACAAGAACATCATGGAGTTTCAGCTGGAATTGCGTCAGCATATCTGGAAACGCCATGGCATTGCTGTCTGGGGCGGCATGGCACAAGTTTTTCCCGAGGTCGATGCGCTGCGCTGGCGGAAGATTTTGCCGAATGCCGGCATCGGTTACCGTTGGGAGTTCAAGAATCGCGTGAATATCCGTATTGATTATGGTTTCACCCGGAATGGTGGCGGTTTCATGTTCAATATAAACGAAGCATTTTAAGTATGTTCGATAAAGCAAAAATGGAAACAAACGAAACAGTGAAGGTGGCACAGAAACATTGCCGCCGTATCGTTCTTACAACGTGTCTATTGTTTTCCGGTTCGCTGGTAACTGGTGCAACTGCAACATCTGTGGACCCGGTAGATCCACAGGCGGAAGAGGCGGCCGAGGCTAATGAAAAGGTCGAATATCTCAATTTCGGAAATTTTGACCAGTGGCTGGTGCGCAATATCAAAGAAAGCAAGATTATTGGAGGAAAAACCAAAACGCTTTATGCCATAGCCCCCAACGCTACGTGGAATAACAATAATCCGTATAGAGGTTCCGGAGGTTCTCCCTGGGCTACTTCTAATGTGTTGGCCAAGGTTTCCGGTATCACGAAAACCAATGTGTCCGTATATCGCGAGGCTCGTTCCGGGCATGGGTATTGTGCCAAGCTGTACACCCATTTGGAGGAATGCAAGGTGCTGGGTTTAGTAAATATCAAGGTCTTGGCCGCCGGTTCCATTTATCTTGGACAGACGCAGGAACCCATTACCAGTACGTCCAATCCAATGAGCAAGTTGGATGCGGGCCTGCGCTTTACGAAACGCCCCAAGGCTTTGATGTTTGACTATAAGGTGAAACTTTCCGGACAACCCAATCGCATCAAGCAAACCGGTTTCGGAAAGGTGAGCAAGGTTAACGGCATAGATATGCCCGATGTGATTCTGTATTTGCAGAAACGATGGGAAGACAGCAAGGGCAATATCCACGCCAAACGAATAGGTACCATGGTTTGCCGCTTTGACAAGTCCACCAATGGGTGGGTGAACAATGCCCGTTTCACTATCCACTATGGCAATATCACGCAGCAATCGTATTATCGCTCTTATATGGGACTTACGTCCGGTGACCTTACCAAATATGCAAAGAACAGTAAGGGTAAGATGGTACCGATTGTAGAAGAAGGTTGGGGGAGTGCGAACGATACCCCTACCCACCTCGTCCTTCAGTTTGACTCCAGCCACGGCGGTGCCTATATCGGCAGCGTGGGAAATACTTTCTGGGTGGACAATGTCAGGTTAGTTTATTGAAATCATAATAAGAACAGACAGCTATGTTGAGTGTAGAAGAATTAGAAGATTGTTTGATAGATTTGGCTTTCTCTGAAGATATAGGCAATGGCGATCATACAACCCTTTGCTGTATTCCGGAGGATGCGGAGGGCAAGTCTCATCTGCTCGCGAAGGAGGCGGGCGTCGTTGCCGGCTTGCGTGTGGCGAAAGAAATATTCCGCCGTTTTGACCCGACTTTGCAGGTCGAGGAACTGATTCATGACGGTTCGCGGATCCAGCCGGGCGACATCATCATGGTAGTTTCGGGCAAGATTCGCAGTTTGTTGCAGACGGAACGACTGATGCTGAACGTCGTGCAGCGTATGAGCGGCATTGCCACCACGACCGCCCGCTATGTAGAAAGACTGAAGGGCACGAAGGCCCATGTGTTGGACACGCGGAAGACTACGCCCGGCATGCGCATGATGGAGAAAGAAGCCGTGAAGCTGGGCGGAGGAATGAATCACCGTATAGGCTTGTTCGATATGATTTTGTTGAAGGACAATCATGTCGATTTCGCAGGCGGCATCGCTCAGGCCCTCGATCGCTGTGCCCAGTATCAAAAGGAAAAAGGTTTGTCCTTAAAAGTCGAGATAGAGGTCCGCTCGTTCGACGAAATTCGCCAAGTTCTGGAGCATAAGGGGGTCGACCGTATCATGCTGGATAATTTTTCCGTAGAAGATACGCGCAAGGCCGTGGAAATGATCAACGGGGCCGTGGAAATAGAGTCCAGCGGGGGCATTACCTTCGACACGATTCGCGACTATGCCGAGTGCGGCGTCGACTTTATTTCCGTAGGAGCCTTGACGCATTCTGTGAAATGTCTGGATTTGTCTTTCAAGGCTTGTTAAGGTATAACCGTTAGAAAGAAGAAAGAGATGAAGTTGAAATCTTGGATTATAGCAGCTATGAGCGTTCTGCTGTTGGGGAGCACCAGGGCAGATGCTTGTACGAGTTTCCTTGTCGGCAAGAACGCCTCGGCGGACGGTTCGGCATTTATAACCTATAACGCGGATGATTATGGAATGTTCGGCCGGCTGATTTATTATCCGGCCGGCCACCATGCTCCCGGCACCATGCGTAGGGTCGTGGATGGCGACACCAATCATTATCTGGGCGAAATCCCGGAGGCCGCGGAAACGTATGCGGTGATGGGAAACATCAACGAGTATCAGGTCGCAATTACCGAGACCACCTTTGGCGGTCGTGCGGAGTTGGTGGATACGGCCGGTATCATCGATTACGTAAGCCTGATGGCCATAGCTTTGCAGCGTTCCAAAACGGCGCGCGAGGCCATTCAGGTCATGACGACTTTAGTGCAGGAATATGGCTATGCCAGTTCGGGCGAAAGTTTTTCTATTGCCGACCCGAACGAAGTATGGATTCTGGAGATGATCGGTAAGGGTAGCGGCGAACGCGGCACGGTTTGGGTGGCGGTCCGTATTCCGGACGATTGTATTTCCGCACATGCGAACCAGAGCCGTATTCATCAGTTCGACATGAAGGATAAGGACAATGTCATGTATGCGGCAGACGTCGTTTCCTTCGCTCGCAAGAAAGGCTACTTCAGCGGAAAGGATGAGGATTTCTCTTTCTCGAAGGCTTATGCTCCGGCTGATTTTTCCGCCGTGCGTTTTTGTGAGGCGCGCGTTTGGAGCTTTTTCAATAAGTGGGTGTCCGGAATGGATAAATATTTGGACGCCGTCGACGGCAAGCATCTGGATAGCGCCGAGCCCATGCCTTTGTACTTCAAGCCCAATAAGAAACTGTCCTTGCACGATGTCATGATGAGCAATCGCGACCACTATGAAGGTACGCCGTTTGACGTGACCCAGGATGTCGGTGCAGGTCCTTACGTTTCGCCTTATCGTCCTACGCCCTTGACGTGGGATTTTGAGGGGAAAACTTATTTCAACGAGCGCCCTATTTCCACCCAGCAGACGGCTTTTACGGTGGTGATTCAGGTGCGGCAGAATTATCCGAATGCCATAGGCGGGATTATCTGGTTCGGTAACGACGACCCCAATATGGTTGCCTATACGCCGGTATATTGTTGCGCAACCAGCGCCCCGGTATGTTATACCGACGCGGTTGCCGACGGGGTGACATTCTCGTGGGAGTCTGCCTTCTGGATTTCCAATTGGGTGGCCAATATGGTTTATCCTCGTTACGCGCAGATGTTCCCGAGCCTGGAAGCGGTTCGTGATGAGCTGGAGGCGGATTACCTTTCGCGCCAGGAGAGTGTGGAGCGCGTCGCCCTGTCATTGTATCAGCAGAATCCCCGGCAGGCGGTGAAGATGTTGACGGATTATTCCGACGCGTGTGCCCGGCAGATGTTGGCGCGTTGGAAAAAATTGGGCGAATACTTGATTGTGAAGTACAACGACCAGGTTGTTAAGCCCGAAAGCAACGGGCAGTTCACGCGTACCCCGGATGGTTTGGGGACGCCCCCCGAACGTCCGGGATTCCCCGATGCTTACAAACGTTCAATCATAGAAGAAACGGGCGATAAATATTTGGTACCGTAAATCATTGAGACATGCAGGAGAAGATTCAATATAAAGGACTGACCGCATTAGAGGTCGAGCAGAGTCGCCGGGAACACGGTTCCAACGTGTTTACGGAGCCAGCCCGCACGCCGGTCTGGAAAAAATTCCTGGAGAAATTCACAGATCCGCTGATCATTATTCTGTTGATTGCCGGTTTGCTCTCCGTCGGCATTTCGCTCTATGAATTTCTGGGCGAGGGTCATTCCCATGGTGACAGCAGTGTGTTCTTTGAACCGGTAGGTATTTTTGTCGCTATCTTTTTAGCGACCGGCCTTGCTTTCTATTTTGAGCAGAAGGCCGACAAGGAATTTAATCTGCTGAATCAGGTCAACGACGAAACGCCGGTACAGGTGTTTCGCGATGGCCATATGACGGAAGTGCCGAAGAAGGAAGTCGTTGTAGGCGACATTGTTGTTCTGAAAACGGGTGACGAAGTTCCGGCGGATGGCACTTTGTTGGAAGCTGTCAGCCTCATGGTGGACGAGTCCATGCTAACCGGCGAGCCTTCTTGTTCCAAGACCACGAACGAGAGCGATTTTGATCCCAATGCCACCTTCCCTTCCAATCATGTGCTGAAAGGCACGCGCGTTATGGAGGGACACGCGGTGTATCGGGTAACGGCGGTTGGCGACCAGACCGAGAATGGCAAGGTATTCGAGGCCGCGCAGATTGACAACAGCGTAAAGACTCCGTTGAACGAGCAGTTGGAAGGGCTGGCCTCTTTGATATCCAAGATCAGCTACGCCCTGGCGATTCTTATCGTTGTCGGCCGGACGTTGCACTTCTTTCTGACCGTAGAGAGTTATGGCTGGTTGGACTTGCTGTCCAATCTGTTACAGACTTTGATGATTGCCGTCACGTTGATTGTCGTGGCCGTTCCCGAAGGTCTGCCCATGGCCGTCACGTTGAGCTTGGCTTATAGCATGCGCCGGATGTTAAAGACCAATAATTTGGTCCGGAAGATGCACGCCTGCGAAACCATGGGCGCGACGACGGTCATCTGCACGGATAAAACCGGCACCCTTACGCAAAACCAGATGCGAGTTCACGATACGTTTTTCTATGGCCTCGAGAATCAGAAGCTCGGGGATGATGAAATGTCAAAACTTATTGTGGAAGGCATCTCTGTCAATTCGACGGCATCGCTGGACCTGACCGCTCCGGAAGAGCCGAAAGTGCTCGGCAATCCTACGGAGGGAGCTTTGCTGCTATGGCTGCACGGTCATGGCAAGGATGCTGCCGACATTAAATCGCAAGTCCGGATTCTGGAGGAAGTTCCTTTCAGCACGGAGCGGAAGTACATGGCCACTTATGTGTATTCGCCTGTGTTCAAGAAAAGAATATTATATGTCAAGGGAGCGCCGGAGATTGTCGCGAAATTGTGCCAGGGCCGCATTGTCGGAGGAAAGGAATACAGCGAACTGGAGGGCCAGTTGCTGGATTGTCAACGTCAAGCGATGCGTACGCTGGGATTCGCTTACCAGATGGTCGACGACGAGCAGCAGGAGGTCATTCGCGATAATGCCGTTGTCGCTTCCGATTTGACCTTTATCGGTTTCGTGGCGATTGCGGACCCTGTGCGCGCCGATGTTCCTGCGGCGGTCGATGAATGTCTGCGTGCGGGCATAAATATTAAGATAGTGACGGGCGATACGCCGACTACCGCCCGCGAAATCGGGCGTCAAATCGGACTGTGGAAAGCGCAGGACGATGTGGAACGCAGCATCATCACGGGGCCAGAGTTCGCCGCCTTGTCCGACGAGGAACTGGAGCGTCGCATATCCGACTTGAAAATTATAGCCCGCGCCCGGCCGATGGACAAGAAGCGCTTGGTCGAGACGTTGCAGAAGAAGGGCGAGGTCGTTGCCGTGACGGGCGACGGCACGAACGATGCGCCGGCGCTGAAAGCGGCCCACGTCGGGCTGTCCATGGGCGACGGTACGTCGGTTGCCAAGGAAGCCAGCGACATTACCATCATCGACAATTCCTTTGCCAGCATCGCCCGTGCGGTAATGTGGGGGCGTTCGCTGTATAAGAACATCCAGCGTTTCGTCTTGTTCCAGGTTACGGTCAATGTCGTTGCCTGCCTCATTGTATTGATTGGAGCCTTCATCGGAGAGCAGTCTCCTCTGACTGTTACGCAGATGCTGTGGGTCAACTTGATTATGGATACGTTCGCTGCCATGGCTTTGGCGTCGCTCCCGCCCTCCGAGGCTGTGATGAACGAGAAGCCGCGTCCGCGTACCGCATTTATTATCAATCGTGCCATGCAGTTGGGCATTGTAGGGACGGGACTTCTGTTTACCGTCATATTGTTGGTGCTCGTACTTTTGTTCCAGCGCTACGATATTACCTGTCTGACGGATTTTGGCGAACTGGCCCTGCATCATTCGGCCGTGCGCGAACTCTCTCCCTATGAGCTGAGCCTTTTCTTTACCATTTTCGTGCTGCTACAGTTCTGGAACATGTTCAATGCGAAAGCCTTCGACACCCAGCGTTCCGCATTCCACTTTAAGGGGTGCAGCGGTTTCGTCTTTATCGCCTGGTTTATATTGATTGGCCAGATCCTGATTGTGACCTACGGCGGAAAAATGTTTAATGTTGTTCCGTTGAAGGTGGTGGACTGGGGGCTCATCATCGTGATTACTTCCTTGGTACTTTGGGTAGGAGAGTTGCGGCGAATGCTGTGCAAGTCCCAAGTGGCAGCTAAGTAGAAAGGGTAAGGATATGGATGACAAGACCATACAGGAGAACAAACAGCTTTTCATCACTACGTGTGAGGAAAACATTCACCGCGAGGGGCTTCCCCGCTTATTGGCCTACTTGGAAAAAACGGATTTCTACGAGGCGCCTTCGTCGGCCTCTTATCATCTGAACGAGGCCGGCGGATTGTGTAAGCACTCCCTCAACGTGTTCAGCATTGCGCGAACGCTGTATGAGTCGGTCGTCCAACCTGCACTATCCCGGAGCGATGCGCCATTTTCTAATGAGATACCTTTGGAAAGTATTGCGATAGCGGCCTTGTTCCACGATTTGTGCAAGGTGAAAATGTACAAGCAGACAGAGCGTTGGGCCAAAGATGCCGCCGGACGGTGGTATTCTTATCCCGGATATGAGTTCCAGGACGAGTTCCCTTTCGGGCACGGTGAGAAGTCGTGCATTATGGTGGGATGGTTCGTGCCGCTCAAGCAAGAGGAACTGTTGGCCATTCGTTGGCACATGGGTATGTTTGAAATGCCCGAACAGGGGAGCAGTACGCGCCATGCCTATCGCGCGGCCATGGAGAAATCGCCCCTGGTCGCCCTGATTCAGGCCGCCGATATGCTCTCGGCCAATTGCTGGGAAAAAGTAACCAAGTGGAAATAACGTTTTCGGTGCCCGCAGCGCAGCAGTATTTGTCATTGTGGATGCACGTGTCGGCCTTGGGCCGGTGCGTGCATCTTTTCTTTCGCTCGTTTCGATGACGGGCGAACGGCCAGTTTCAATAAGTCTGCCGCAAACTCTTCCACGATTCTTGGTCAAGTGGGACGGAGCGTCGGCCGAGAAGGCTTTAATTATCTTAAACCGTAATTGAGGTTATTCCTTATTGAACGGAATTTGGTAATTTTACGCTTGACAACGGAGACCATGGCCGATTTCGTTTCTTTCTTCCGACGGTCAGGGCGCGTTGCCCGAAACCGTCGCACGCGAGTAAGGCTGTATCGGTCGCGATGGCCTTTGTTGTAAGGAGAACCGAATGAGAACATGGCACAATTAAAACGATAAGAAAAATGAGAAAGAATTTTGGCGCAAAACCGTTGAGTTTCCCGCAACCGGTTTTCATTATTGCCGCTTATGATGAGAACGGAGTGCCCAATGCGATGAATGCAGCTTGGGGCGGTATCAGTGAGATGAACGAGATTAGCCTTTGCCTGAGTGCTGGGCACAAAACGGTAAAGAACATCCTGTCACGAAAGGCTTTTACCGTGAGTATGGCCGACGCGCGTCACGTGGTGGCATGCGATTATGTGGGACTGGTTTCCGGTAATAAGGTCGAGGACAAGTTTGCGAAGGCCGGTTTCCATGCCGTAAAATCTGATTTTGTCGATGCTCCTCTAATAGATGAGTTGTGCGTAGCCCTGGAATGTCGGCTCAAGGATTACAATCCCGAAACCTGCATCTTACGCGGCGAAATCGTGAACGTGAGTGTAGACGAACGGGGCTTGGATGCTGAAGGCCGCGTGGATGTTGAGAAGGTGGCTCCGATTACTTTCGATCCGTTCAACAATACGTACCACAAGATTGGCGAAAAGGTAGGAAATGCTTTTTCTGACGGCAAACAATTGAAGTAATTGAAAGAAAAACTGAAGTGAACGAAACGGGGAAGCATCCCACTGAGAGGATGCTTCCCCGTTTCGTTTAGTAGTTTCCTTTATATGTTTCGAGCAGGCGCCCCTGGAGCACATTCCCTTTCAAAAGTCTGCCCTCCTTGTCCCTTAGATATAAAAGATGAGGGTCGAGATATGAATTTGCAACGCTTTATGATTGCGGGCACGCGCCTTAGCCCAGTTTTTCCTGGCCTAAGCCCCGTAGCTCCTGGGCTTAGCCCCGTTCGTATGGGGTTACGTCCAACAGATTGGCGTCTGCGGGGCGTACAATCCGGATAAAGACTCGGTAAGCGTCCTGCTTGCGGCGAAAAAAGTATAAAGATTTTTATCTCGCTATAAACTCTTGGATTACAGTGCTCTATAGGCCATTTTTGGCCCGAATCAGCCTCTTTCGTGAGAAAAATATTGAAAAAAGTGCCGGGATTTTTTGGAGGGAATGTAAAAAGTCTGTACTTTTGCACTCGCATTTGAGCAACAAACGAGCTCTACTGCAAGAGATCTTTGAACATATTTACATTGACAACAAGTGCAGGTAAGTAACTTACTGACAGGCCTTTTTAAGGCATAAGTTAGCGCGTTAATTATCGAAAGAACAAAAGAAAAAGCAAAGAATAATACAATGTAGAGTTTGATCCTGGCTCAGGATGAACGCTAGCTACAGGCTTAACACATGCAAGTCGAGGGGCAGCATGTAAGCGGCTTGCCGCTTATGATGGCGACCGGCGCACGGGTGAGTAACGCGTACCGAACCTGCCCTGTGCTTGGGGATAGTCTTGCGAAAGCAAGTTTAATACCCGATGAGGCCATGGAAGTGCATGCTTTTATGGTGAAAGATTTATCGGCACGGGATGGCGGTGCGTCCCATTAGGTAGTTGGCGGGGTAACGGCCCACCAAGCCGACGATGGGTAGGGGTTCTGAGAGGAAGGTCCCCCACATTGGAACTGAGACACGGTCCAAACTCCTACGGGAGGCAGCAGTGAGGAATATTGGTCAATGGGCGGAAGCCTGAACCAGCCAAGTAGCGTGCAGGAAGACGGCCCTTAGGGTTGTAAACTGCTTTGGTGCGGGAGTAAAGTCGGGTACGGGTTACCCGTTTGCACGTACCGCAAGAACAAGGACCGGCTAATTCCGTGCCAGCAGCCGCGGTAATACGGAAGGTCCGGGCGTTATCCGGAATTATTGGGTTTAAAGGGAGCGCAGGCGGATGTTCAGGTCGGCCGTGAAATGTCCTGGCTTAACCAGGTCACTGCGGTCGAAACCAGATGTCTTGAGTGCACGCAGGGGTGTTGGAATTCATGGTGTAGCGGTGAAATGCTTAGATATCATGAAGAACTCCGATCGCGAAGGCATATGCCCGGAGTGCAACTGACGCTGAGGCTCGAAAGCGCGGGTATCGAACAGGATTAGATACCCTGGTAGTCCGCGCTGTAAACGATGGATACTCGCGGTGTGTGAGTTATTATACGCCGCCAAGCGAAAGCGTTAAGTATCCCACCTGGGGAGTACGCCGGCAACGGTGAAACTCAAAGGAATTGACGGGGGCCCG
>OHMX01000711.1_pt1 | contig 14028 bp, 8 predicted proteins | sample 1569471 | NCBI WGS metagenome assembly OHMX01 (sample SAMEA3879547, study PRJEB24766) | human gut metagenome | biome: human-associated habitat; feature: feces | place: USA | collected 1985/1987
AGGAACTCGTGAAGAGAATGGAGAAGAGCGGCGCGAAGGCTTACCTCGTGAACACCGGATGGAACGGAACCGGCAAGCGCATCTCCATCCGCGACACCCGCGGAATCATCGACGCCATCCTCAACGGCTCGATCGACAAGGCTCCCACCAAGACCATCCCCTACTTCAACTTCGAAGTTCCCACCGTTCTTGAGGGAGTTGACACCGGCATCCTCGATCCCCGCGACACCTATTCAGATCCCGCAGTATGGGACGAGAAGGCAAAGGATCTCGCAGGACGCTTCATCAAGAACTTCCACAAGTACGAGGACAACGAGGCCGGCAAGGCTCTCGTAGCAGCTGGCCCCCAGCTCTAGTCTGAAGGAAAGCATATCTGAGGGAGGCCCCGACAGGGGCTTCCTTTTTTGTATTTGGGATATTGCACCCGATGTTGAATCCACACCAGCTTCACGTGGCGAATTCCGGGAATATCGGCACCGAACTGCCGCAGGCGCTGGAAATCCTGCATGGTTCCAAAAGCAATGATATTCCGGGCAGGATTGACGGGAAACCGCTCAATAAGCGGATAAATTGATATATTTGCAACATTACTCTGAAACACAAACTGACATCTATGACCGCAATTATCGTAATCGTAGCCATAGCCGCCGTCCTGGTGATATGGTTCATCGCCGTCCAGCGCAAGCTGGTGGGCAAGGACGAACTCTGCAGCAATTCCATGAGCCAGATAGGCGTGCAGCAGAACAGCCGCTGGGATGCGGTCAGCGCCCTCGTGGAGCTTACGCGCTCCTACAACGAGCACGAGTACAAGACCCTCAAGGAGGTGATTGCACAGCGCCGGCAGATTGACGGACGCAGCAGCGCCGAGGAGGCTTCCGCCCAGGAGGAGCTCATCGGAGGCGCCATCTCGCGCATCAACCTCGTCGCGGAGCAGTATCCCCAGCTCAAGGCCGACGAGACCTACGCCCGGACCATGGAAAGCATAAACCAGTACGAGAACAACGTGCGCGTGAGCCGCATGGTATTCAACGACGCAGTCACCGCGTACAACCGCATCGTGAGGCAGTTCCCCGATTCCATCGTGGCCGGAATGCTGAAGTTCTCCGTCAGGGAATACCTCAAGGAGCCCGAGGGCAAGACGGAAATGCCGCCGGTGAAGTTCTGAGCCGACAGCTTATGAAACTATACGCAGCCTTAGCCGCCGCACTGCTGGCGGCCACTCTTTCCTGCATCCCGGTATACCCGCTGAGCCCGGAAATCCGCGACATTGACGTGACCGTGACCCTGCTGCCTGACGGAACCGCCGAAGTGAGCGAACGTTGGGACGTGTGTGCAGCCTCAGGCACGGAGTGGTATCTGGTGCGCCGGAATCTCGGAGACATCAGAATCGGCGGGCTCGAAGTCAGCGACGAGAGCGGGCGCAGCTATGTCAACGAGGGCGAATGGGACACGGACCGGAGCATTTCCGAGAAAGCCGGACGCTGCGGCGTCGTGACGAAGAACGACGGCGCGGAGATATGCTGGGGCATAGGCAGCCTGGGCGACCACGTCTTCGACGTAAGCTATTCCATGACGCGCAGCGTAAAGACTCTCAGCGACTACGACATGCTGCACCTGCAGACCGTCTCGCCGGGCCTGAGCTCCGAACCGGAGCACGTGAAGGTCACGGTGCGCGCACTTGAGCACCGCCTGGATACGACCAATACCCGCGCCTGGGGTTTCGGATACAGGGGCAGGGTGGATTTCCTCGACGGGGCGGTGGTGTTCGAGAGCACGGAGCCTTTTGTCAGGAACAGCTCGGTGATAGTCCTGCTGCGTTTCGAGAAGGGCATGTTCGACAGTCCCAGCGTACAGGACAGGAGCTTCAGCGATGTACTGGCCACCGCCATGGAAGGCTCTGATTTAAGCGGGTCCGACGACGGTTCGGCCGCTGCCGGGTTCGGCAAGCTCTTGGGTCTGTTCATGCTCTGCATGACCGCAATGGTCGGAGTCGGGGTATGGCACCGGCACTCCACACGAAAGAAGATTCTTGGCGTCAAGCCGTCGGAAGTGGTATGGAGCCGCGAGATTCCATTCGGAGGTGACCTGGAGGCGTCCGCCCGGACTCTCGACAGGCTCGGGTACAAATACAGCAGCGACACCCTTGCCGCCGCACTGATTCTGCGCATGGTCTACCGGGGAGCGCTTTCCGTATCCAAGGACGGGAAGGGCCGCGTGGAACTTTCCTTCAACGGCGGCAGCCTGGACAGCGGGGACAGTGCTGCGGACGAACTCTTCGGCATGATGCTGCAGGCAAGCGGGAGCGACAAGGTGCTCCAGCACAAGGAGTTCTCGCGCTGGGCGTCGAAGCACGTGAAAAAAGTGGCGGGATGGGCGGAAAAGGCCCTCGACAACGGCCGTGACCGCCTGCGCGACAGCGGCATGACGGGCGCGTCGGGCTATACTCCGGCCGGACAGGAGAACGCCCGCAAGCTGGTGGGGCTGAAGATGTTCCTGAAGGATTTCACCCTGATGGGCGAAAAGGACACCATCGAGGCCGTGCTCTGGCAGGACTACCTGGCCTACGGCGCGCTTTTCGGCATAGCCGACAAGGTGGCGGAGCAGCTCCGCGACATCAGCCCCGAGACCTTCAGGGAGGTCATGGACTACGACTACCCCACCATGCATGACCTGCTCTTCCAGACACGCATCCTCTCTCTCGCAATCACCAATTCCAAGGCCGAGGCAGCGGCTGCCGCCGCGAGCAGCGCACGCGGTCTGGGCGGCGGGGCGTCCTTCGGAGGAGGTGGCGGCTTCAGCGGAGGCGGCTTCGGCGGCGGCAGCCGCTGAAATGTCCCCGACAGCTCGGTCAGCGTTGGATTTTGAAGCCGAGGCTGAGGATGAGCTTAAGGGTGTTCAGGGCCGTGTTCCTGTCATAGTCGCGCTCCGATTCGGGCAGTTCCTCGTAGGGCACGAGGCAGGGATGACGTTTCTGTTCGTCGTCGCGTTCCGGGCCCCAGGTCCAGCCTTCGGCCATCCTGCCAGCGGCCCAGACCTCATGCACGTTCTTCGCCATCAGCTCGACAAGCGGTTCCAGCTCATCGGGCAGGCGTATGCCGGAAAGTTTCTCCGGACGGGGTATATATTGCTCTTTCATAAACTATATCATATTGTTCGCGTCATCATTCAGGTGCTCGACAATCTTCCTGGTACCGAATTTCCAGAGCTTGAAGCAGAAGAACAGGAACACCAGCATCAGGGCCCCGCTGAGCGCCGGCGAGACGTCCATGACGAAAAGTATGGAATCATAGAGGCCGTGGGCCAGAACCGGGGCCGCGACCACGAGCACGACATTGCGCGGCCTGCCGGCAGGACAGAACCTGACGAGCGAGAAATAATAGCCCATAAGCACGCCGAAGCAGAAATGGCCGGGAATCGAGAACAGCGCGCGCGGAATCGCGACCGAGAGGAAGTCTCCGGAATTCTGGAAGACATACATGAGATTCTCGAGCGCGGCGAAGCCCATGGAGACGCAGACGGCGTACACGATACCGTCCATCCGCTCGTCGAAATACGGGTTCATGCGAAGAAAGCGCCAGAGAACAAACAGTTTCGCCAGCTCCTCCGGTATGGCCGCCCCGAAGAACGCAGTGGCTATGCTGCCGCCGAACGAATGAATCTCCGGCGGATACAGCCCCGCCCAGCCGAAAGGGATTGACATGCAGAGAGAAAGGGGCACGGACAGCAGCCCCCAGCCGAAGGCCTTGAAAAGCTGGCCGGCAGGCTCCGGCGACTGCCTGTCCTTGCGGAAGATGTAGAACAGCAGAATCGCCACCGGCAGAAGTGCGGAAAGAATTATCCAGAACATAAGCCTGTCAGAATTTATTCATACAAATCAACAGCCAGCGCCTCTATGCTGTCCATAATGTGCCGGTACTCCTCTTCCTGACGCATTCTCTCAGTCTCATCTTCATACGAATTCGCATAAAAAACCTCCATTTCCCCCGTAATCGCATCATATCTGGACAAATCCCCGAAAGTATGGTCGAGCATCATCGTCGAGATGAGCTGGCCCCGTTCATCCACTGTATTGTATATGCTTGTCGTTATCCTGTTGTCCGGGTCGAACATTATGGACGCCTCCAGATAACCGTCAGCATTATATATCGATTTGCTCTTCGCATTGCCGCCACTCTGGGGAGCGGGAACAAGATCCCCGTCCTTGTCATAGCAGGCTATCATCAGGAGCTGGCTGTTCTCGTTGTATAATGAGACCATGCGGCTGAACCCGGCGTCAGCATTGACCGGCTCCATCTCCTCGCCGAAAGCGGCGCTTTCCACGAGATTCCCATACTTGTCATAGGTATTCCGGTATGACGCATATCCGCATCCGGGCTGACGGCAGACTGTCAGGTCTCCCGAAGTGTCGTAGTACGACACTCCAAGGTGCCTCCCATAGTCATCATACTCGTTTTCGGCCCGGAAAAAGCCGTAAATGTTCTCAGTAGGCAAGCCGTTGACGTCGTAGAAGCTCATTTCGGCGATTCTGCCGAACGTGTCGTATGCGTTGGACACCTTATGGAAACCTTCCCGGCTGACTACAGGTTCATCGCCGGTACCGAAATATGCAATGCTCTCGACATATCCGGCGGGATTGTACGAATACCTGATCCTATGCGCGTCCAGCTGGGCGGCACGTACGGGACGGCCTTCCGGATTGAAAGCTGCGACTGAAATCAGGAAGCCGCGCCAGTATTCCATTTTCTTCACCGCCCAACCGTCTGAATTCACGACCGGCTCACCGTCAGTTCCGAAACTGCGCTGCTCGACGATATTGCCATACTTGTCATAGTCGGCCTCCATCACGGAGTAATTCATGTTGTTGAGGCCAGGCTCGAGATTCTCGTCATAAATTTTCTCTACCACGGCATTCCCTCTTGCATCATATTCATATCTGATACAGGCGGCATTATTGTAACTCCGGACAGGATTGCCGTACTCATCGAAGACAGCCATCTCAACACAGTTGCCGTTATCATATTCCAATTCGGCATACGCATACTGCAATGTAGGGGAAACCGTAAGTTCCCCTCCTCCGTCCAGGAACTCGACCTTTGATACATTTCCCATGTCATCATATCCGAGATGCAGGCAGTGTACCGACCCCATAGTCAGCGCATTGGCCGGAAGACCGTTTGCGGCGAAGGCGGACATTTCGACAAGCCTGCCGTCATGGAAACGCTGTCTCATGGAGGAAAAACCTGCCATGCAGTTGACCGGCTCTCCCTTCTGCCCTAAAACTTGCACATATATCAGATTCCCGTCATCATCATACTCATACCGCATCTCCGTATAACCCTCCCTGACCTTCGCCCGATTGCCGTTCACCCCATAATTCACTACTCTGAGCAGTCTGTTGTAGGCATCGAAGTCCATGACGAGATGATGGGCGCCCTGCAACGAAGAGCACGGCAGGGAATCCGTTCCGAAGAACTGCATGTCGTTCGGTCTTCCGGCCCTGTCCACCTTATATCGGGCAAGATGGTAACCTCCGTCCGATGAGGCGCCCTGCAGAGACCTGTCATAATATACTGCAGGAGCCCCGTCAGTTCCGAAATAAGAGACATCATACCCGTTGTCACTGAAACTGAGAATGCACGATGAGAAACTCATCATATTGATGCACGGCTGTCCATCGGGGCCGAAGAACTCCTCCGTCAGAACCCGGGTTTCGGGATTCCATGCGGACTTGCCCACGGAGTATTTCAATTCGTTGAAACATGGATTTCCGCCTGAATCAAAATAGGACTCGCTGCTTTGGAAGCCGGTCGCGTCATCGTAGGTGAACCTTCGTCCGGCGACTCCGTACCTGTCTTCCGTTCTGTCTCCGTCCTCGTCAAGATAATACATTTCCAAGATGCGGCCATAATCATCACGGACATATTCAATGCCGTAGATGCCGTTCTTGTCATAACCAGGTTCATTGCTTCCATTGTATTTCTTGTACATTTTCCTCACGACGAAACCGTTGAAATCATATTCGTAGACATAACGGGCTATCTTTGAATTTGCATTCATGAAGAATCGCGACAGGTCAAAATCTCCGGAAGTCATGGAATTGCGAATCGAAGTGCTCGAGCCTGCCATATTGGCCTCGTCTCCGGAAAGCTGGTTCTTCAAGTCCGCCTTGGTAAAGTCGGGGCTGTAGTCCTCCTTGTAAAAGACCTTTCCCGTAGAATTCTTCCTGGTCACCGAAGTGAACACACCGTCTTCGTAGCCCAATTCGAGGATTGCCGCCCGATCCGTTGAGGAAGTGCCCGCATCTTCCATCACCGAGCCCCAGATATTGCAGCTCACCACTCTTCTCAACTTTCCGTAACGGCTCTCGAAACGGTAATATTTGTAACATTCGTCAAGTTCGTTCCGCTGCACGGGGAAAATGCCTTCAGGCATACCGTACCTGACCACATAGTCGACAAAATACTCTTTCTTCACCCTGGCGAAATCAATCAGGACCACCAGCGCACACATGGAAATGACCCCCAGGACGGAATAAACGGCATACCGCCTTCTGCGCTGCCGGGCATACCTGTCCCAGAGCTCTCCGAATTCAAGCCCCAGCATTCTTGCCACCGTCCTTACGAAAGCCATCCGCCGGCCGGCAGACGCCTCGTCCACCCCGAGAAGTTCCTTCTCCGGATGGGCTGCGACATACTCCCTCAAGACGTCCGGGAAAAATTCAGAGGCATCCTCTCCGTCCCTCCGGCCCACGATGTAGGGAATGATGTCCCTGCTCCGGCCCATGTCCAGGAACAGCTTGACCTCCTTGTTCACCCAATACGAAGAGGCGGAATTCCTCGAACATATCACGATGAGGAACTTCGAATCCGAAAGTTCCCTGGAGATTTCCTCATTCAACTCCCCCGCCCCGAAATCGGAGCCGTCCCTGACCACAGGCCTCAAGTACCTGGAATCCATGAATTCGTTCTGAATCGACGTAGGCAGCTTATAGGACTCCAGCCAACGCTGAAGGCGCTTGGCCGTCCTGATATCCTTATGGCTGTAGCTTATGAAAGCATACTGCTTCTTTACAGATTCCTCCATATTCATATTATTCCTTCTCCTTAAGTCTGACTTTTCCGTGGCCGTCCACCATGATCAGGATGGCGGGGATGGCGCGGTTGAGCTTGCTGTCGTAGGGCTTGGCCCCGGGGTCCACCCTGTCGAGGTGGGCGAAGCTGCAGATGTTCGGGTGCACCCTGTCGGGACCGAACTTCAGAGCCTTCTTCCTGGCGTCAAACTCTGTGTCGATGCGGCCATATTCCATGGACCTGTAGCTTTCGCTATTCTTCAGCGCGGCCTTCTCCGCATCGTCTTTATGATACCAGCCCACCTCCTTGCGCCACGCCTCCAGGGACGGCAGCGCCGCCTGAAGGTCTTCGGCCATCCTGCAAAGCTCCGCGTCCTGCTCCCTGTCGGCCGGGCTGAACTCCATAAGCAGCTGCTGCATGTTCCAGCGGTTGTGCTCGCATTCGGCCAGAGACTCCCCGGCAGCGGCGATTGCACCGTCCAGCCAGTCCTCAAGCCCGGGCACCGCGAACAGATCGTCAGGCAGCCTGCCGCAGACGGAGCGCAGCTTCTGGTACATGGAATCCACGAAATATCTGTTGGACCACTGTTGGTACACGGTGCACTCCTTCCAGGCATCCCTGAGGTCCTTCCATGTGGACTTGTCCGCCATGTCCCTCCCGGCGGCTCCGGCATTCTTTCCGTCGAAAATATACACTCCGTTGACCAGCACGGACTTGATGTAGGACGAACGGTTGCGCATATATTCCCCGTAGGACATGCCGAAGGGGCGCAGCTTGGCGTAGCGTCCGTCGTTTCCGGGGGCTCCGTTGAGGTTGGCGACTATGTCCGAAGCCTCCTTCTGGTACACCCATATCTGCTGCACCTTGCGGTAGAGTTCGGAAGGCAGGTAGAGGGCCGCCGCTATCGCATGGCTGGTCCGGTTGAGGCATACGGCCACCGTCAGGCGCGCGTTCCTCTCCGAAGCGGCGACGCGCAGGTATTCCCTTACTGGAGCCGACTCTATCTCGCCCTTTATGAATTCGAAGTCAGTATCGATGAAGTTCCCGTCTTCGCCGAGGTGCTTCCAGCGGCAGTCGGGGGCGGCCATGGGGTCGGTCCATCCCCTGTCGGCCGTGAAGGCGCCGGCTCCGCAGACTGCGGCGTCGAGATAGCGGTGGCGCGCCAGCCCGAACAGGCTGCGGTAGCGACCCTTCATGAACTCCATCTCCCTGTCGGCGTCCGAGGCTATGAAGCTGATGCGCGTGCGCGCCTTGCGGAAATTGGGATAATGCGCCTGGAAGGCGGCCTCGATTCCCATGGCCACGCCCATCTTCGACATCCCGACGACTATGAAATGCACGAATTCCTCCGAATCGGAGGAGAGGCCGCCGAAACCGTCGAGCGGAGTATAGGACACGGCGCCCCCGGGGAAGGTGAGGTCGGCATAGCTCCCGTCCACCATGACCCTCTGCGCCCAGCACTCGTAGCGGTTGAAAGGGATGAACACCAGCCTGTCCCTGACCTCCCGGGGTATATCGGAGAACTGGAAGATGGAGAAGGTAGTCTGGTATTCGAACAGCACCTTGCATACCTTGCGGTGGGCTCCGGAATGCTTCGACAGTTCGGCGGCCAGAAGGTTGACGCACTTCATGTTGAGCGCATCGTGGGGACTCTCGCCCCCGTCATCCCCGGCATTCTCCCCGAGCACGTATATCTCGGTGGCCAGCTGAGGGTGCAGGGCGGCGATTTCCTCCGCCGAATCGCGGCGGGCGTTATAGATGACTACGCGGTCAAGCTCTCCGGCGGGCAGCTGGGACGCGAGCCTGTCCCTGAGCTCTTCGGGATTTCCGGCGGTCTGGAGCAGCACGTGGCGGTTCGCCCTCTCGCGCCTGAAATCGATGTCATCGGATTCCCCGGCCAGCAGGTTCCTGATGACCGACGCGACTATCTCGTTGGCGCCTATGACTATGGCGAAATCCTCCCCGGTCTGGCCGGCGGAATATCTTATCTTGCCGCCGTACCACTGCTCTCGGCGCTTGTCGAACCAGTTGATGAGGGTGGAGACCAGCAGGCCTGCGAGCAGGATGGTGCCGAAGACCGCCAGTACCGCCGTCCAGCCCCGCGCGGCGGCGTTCTGGGTCATGTGCTGGTTGCCCGGGTCGATGAAATGGTAGAAGACGGACCAGAATATTCCGAATTCTTCGGCGTTGTCGGCCGAGGGCAGCATCTGCTCGGGGCCCAGCCCGCAGAGCATCACCGCAAAGGTCATCGAGAAGGGAAGCAGCACCACGAGGCACACGACCCGGCGCAGAAAGCTGCCCTTGACGAGCATAAGGTCGAACTCGATGCGGCGCCGGAACCACATCGTCAGGGCGCCTCCGAGGTATGCAAGGCCGGCAACCCCCAGCACGGTGCACACTACAGCCTCGGCGGTACCGCCGGATCCGGCGAAGAAAAAGACGATCATCGCCGTCAGGCCTGCCAGGATGGCGGCATAGTCAAAGCTCTTCCAATGGTCCTTCATGGTGAAATCTTGTCAGAATCGGATTCGGTGACATTCAAAGATACGAATAAAATTCAGTATCTTTGCCCTAATGGGCGAATTGGATACAAATATCCAGTATCTCGGCGGAGTGGGGCCTAAAAGGGCCGAACTGCTGCGCCGGGAGCTCGGCATAGAGACCCTCTCCGACCTCATCCATCTCTATCCTTTCCGCTATGTGGACCGCAGCGGCATCACCCCGATAGCGGAGGCCCGCCCCGACCTTGCCTCGCTCCAGATCCGCGCCAGAGTCGTGAGCCGCACCCTCTACGGGCCCTCCGGAAGCATAGTGTCGCAGGACACCAACCCCATACATTTCAATGCCTGCAAGCGCATGTCGGTTATGGTCGAAGACGGAAGCGGCGCCATGGAGATCGTGTTCTTCAAGGGCATCAGATGGAACTACGGCCGCCTCGTTCCAGGCAGCAGCTTCATTTTCTTCGGGAAGCCGCAGGAGTTCAACGGACGTATCAACATGGTGCATCCCGAAGTGGACGTTCCCGCCGAAGGCCATGTAACCCAGTCGGCCCTCACCGGGGTCTACCCCAGCAGCGAGAAACTGAAGCTCGGAGGAATCACCGGGAAGGTCATGAACCGGCTCGAAGCCTCGGCGCTTTCGCTCTGCCTGCCGGAAATCAGGGAGACCCTGCCGGCCTACATACTCGAGCGCAAGCGGCTGATGCCGAGGAACACCGCGCTCTGGAACATCCATTTCCCGAAAAACCAGGAAGCCCTGCAACGCGCCTCCTACCGCCTCAAATACGAGGAGCTTTTCCTGCTGCAGCTCGCCCTGCTCAAGCAGAAGTACATACGCTCCCGCGCCTCGCACGGGCTCGTGATGCCAAAGGTCGGGCCGGACTTCCACAGCTGCTACAACGCCCTGCCCTACAGCCTCACCGGCGCACAGCAGCGCGTCATAAAGGAAATACGCGCAGACCTGACGAGCGGCATGCAGATGAACCGCCTGCTCCAGGGGGACGTGGGCTCCGGGAAGACCATGGTCGCCGTGCTGAGCTGCCTCATCGCCGCAGGCAACGGCTACCAGAGCTGCATCATGGCACCCACCGAAGTGCTCGCGCAGCAGCATTTCGCCAACATACGCAAATATCTGGCGCCCACCTCCGTCAGGGCCGCGCTGCTTACCGGCAGCACCGGACAGAAGGAGCGCCGCGAGATTCACGCCGGACTCGAGGACGGAAGCATAGGCATCATAGTGGGCACACACGCGCTGATCGAGGATGACGTCGTGTTCCGGAACCTCGGGCTCGCCGTAATCGACGAGCAGCACCGCTTCGGAGTCGACCAGCGCGCCCGGCTCTGGGCGAAGAACAGCACGCCACCGCACATACTCGTGATGACGGCGACGCCGATTCCGCGCACTCTGGCGATGACGCTCTACGGCGACCTCGACGTCTCCGTGATAGACGAAATGCCCCCCGGGCGCAAACCCGTGAAGACCGTCTGCATAGGACAGAACCGCAAGCCCGCGATGTTCAGATTCCTCCGCGAGGAAATCGCCAAGGGGCGGCAGGTGTTCATAGTGTACCCGCTGATCTACGAGAGCGACAAGCTCGACCTGCGCAATCTGCAGAACGGCTACGACGAAATCATGCGTGCGTTCCCGCTGCCCGACTACAAGGTGGCCATAGTGCACGGGCAGCAGGGCAACGAGGAGAAGCAGTTCAACATGGAGGCCTTCGCTGCAGGACGCGCCGACATCCTCGTGTCCACGACGGTCATAGAAGTCGGGGTCGACGTGCCGAACGCCTCGGTGATGGTGATAGAGAGCGCCCAGCGTTTCGGGCTCAGCCAGCTGCACCAGCTGCGCGGCCGCGTCGGAAGGGGCGCCGAAGAATCCTACTGCATACTCGTGAAGGACGTGAAGACCAGCCGCGAGGCGCAGCAGAGACTGAATCTGATGTGCGCGACCGAAGATGGCTTCGAAATTGCAGAGCAGGACATGCGCATGCGCGGGCCGGGCGACCTGGAAGGCACGCAGCAGAGCGGGCTTCCGGTTTCGCTGAAGCTGGCGTCGCTCGCCAGGGACGGGGGCCTGCTTTCAGAGGCCAGAAGGGACGCTCAGGGCGTGCTCGACGATGACCCTTCTCTGAGCTCTCCGGCAAACCTGCCGCTCGCCGAGGAGCTCAAGAAAGGGAAATACGAAATCAAAAACTACAGCACTATATCATGAAAAGAACAATCATCTGTTTATTGGGACTGATTTTGACCATGACATCATGCAACGACAAGCTGTCCGAAGGATACATCGGGCCTTCGGACATCAGTATCGCCGACGGGGTGATGACCCCGGAGACCCTGCTTGCCCTCGGAAGGATATCCGACCCGCAGCTGTCGCCTGACGGAAGCACAATACTCTACTCCGTCAGCTACACCTCGATAGAGCAGAACCGCAGCTGCGCCAACCTCTTCGTCTGCAACACGGACGGCAGCGACAGGCGCCAGCTCACCGCGTACGGGAAGAGCGTGAGCAACGCCCGCTGGTCAGCCGACGGCACCAGGATATACTTCCTCTATGACGGACAGATCCGGGAAGCTCCCTACAAGGACGGCAAGCTCGGAAAGATGAAGACCCTCAGCGACGTGCCCGCCGGTATCAGCGGTTTCGCGGTCTCTCCCGACGAAAGCCGGGTCATCTACATCAGCAGCATAAAGAACAGCGCGCTGGAGAGCCCGTCCGACAGCGACCCCGCCCTCGACAAGGCGCAGGCGTACGCCACCGAAGGCCTCATGTACCGCCACTGGGACCACTGGAGAACCGAGATACCGCGCAGCTACGTGGCTCCCTTCGGGTCAGCGGGAATCACTCCGGATAACTCGGTCGACATACTCGGGGAGGGCAATCTCTACGAACTGCCCCTCGAGCCCTACGGAGGAATCGAACAGCTGGACTGGGCGCCTGACAGCCGCCACATAGCATATTCCTGCAAGAAGCTCACCGGCATCGAGTACGCGTTCAGCACCAACAGCTGCATCTATGTCTACGACTGCGAAAGCGGCAACACCGTGGCTGTGACCACCAGCGGAGGCTACGACACCGACCCCGTATGGAGCGGGGACGGACACCATCTCGCCTGGATTTCAATGGAGCGCGACGGCTATGAAGCCGACAGGCAGCGCCTGATGCTCTGCGAGACCAGCCTTGACGGAGGCTTCACCGCAGGCGAGCCCTACGAGCTCAACCCCAACTTCGACAACGACATCGCCGGAATCGTATGGCACGGCGACGAAATCTTCTTCAGCTCACTGGTTTCAGAAGCCGTGCAGGCAATCTTCTGCGCCGACCTCAGCGGACAGATGCTCCGCGTCACGAAACCCGACTGGCACTTCGATTTCGACTCGCCTTTCGCGGTGCTCACCAGCGGCGATGAAGTCAGGCTGCTGACCTCTTACCAGAGTCTGCACTTCCCCACCGAGCTCGTGGCCGTGGACATCAGGGGGACGGGCACGTCCTACACCCAGATCACTTCCGAGAACGCCCATATCCTCGACCAGCTCGCCGACGTGAGCGAGGAGAGCGTGCTCGTGGAGACCGTGGACCACAAGCAGATGCAGTGCTGGATACTCTATCCGCCCCAGTTCGACAGCACCAAGGTCTACCCTGCGGTGGAAATAGTGCTAGGAGGCCCCCAGGGCACCAACTCCCAGGGCTGGAGCTACCGCTGGTGCTACCGTCTGATGGCCCAGCAGGGCTATGTGGTCATAATGCCCAACCGCCGCGGCACCATGTCCTTCGGCCAGAAATGGTGCGATGACGTGTCCAAGGACTACGCCGGCCAGTGCATCGACGACTACATGTCAGCAGTATACGAGATGAAGAAAGAGCCCTATGTAGGCAAGATGGGCGCCTCGGGAGCCAGTTTCGGAGGCTACTCCATCTACTACCTCGCCGGAGCGCATCCCGATGACTTCGACGCCTTCCTCTCCCACGCCGGCATCTTCAACCAGGAGCAGATGTACATGATGACCGAGGAGATGTGGTTCTCCCACTGGGAGAACGGCGGAGCACCCTGGGATCTCGAGATACCCGCTGCCCGCAAGCATTACGTCAACTCTCCTCACAAACTCGTCCGCAACTGGAAGACCCCTATCATGATCACCCACGGAGAGCTGGACTACCGCGTACCCGTAGACCAGGGCATGGCCGCCTTCAACGCAGCCCAGATGCTCGGCGTACCCTCGCGGATGCTCCTCTTCCCCGACGAGAACCACTGGATCCTCAAGCCCCAGAACGCCGTCCACTGGCAGAGGGACTTCTTCGAGTGGTTCGACAAGTGGCTGAAAGACTAACGGTTTGCTGAAAGGTAAGCGTCGCAGAGGACAATAGCTGCGGCGCTTTCTACTACTACAGGGACGCGCAGGGCGAAGCATACGTCGTGGCGTCCCTTTATTATGAGTTCTTCTGGACGGCCGGTGGC
>OHMX01000719.1_pt1 | contig 13878 bp, 13 predicted proteins | sample 1569471 | NCBI WGS metagenome assembly OHMX01 (sample SAMEA3879547, study PRJEB24766) | human gut metagenome | biome: human-associated habitat; feature: feces | place: USA | collected 1985/1987
GTTGGATTTAAAGACAATTTTTCAGTTTCGAGTCAATATTTCACCATTATTACAATTAAGTGCTCTATACAATGCCTTTGGAGCTTCAGTAAGATCACCTAACAGATAAACTGCATTCATCATCAGAATTGCAGCTTCCTCATTATCATTGTCAGCATCCAAAACATCATAGCAAAGATTTAAACATTCTCTATACTCCATGGAATAAATCTGTTGATTGCTTTTTTAAGGGAACCTTCAGCTTTATCATTGGCTATTTCCAAATCAAAAATTAAATCCTGAACTTCCTTTGCTTCAATTAACCTGTCCAATTCAATTAAAGCACAAAATTTATTTTTCCACAGAGGTATATTTGTTTTATCAATTTCCAGTCCTTCATCAGCACACACCAGCACTTCCTCATATTTTTTCAGTTCCATCAGACATTCGGATTTTGATATTAAAGTTATAATGTTTGTTTTGTCTTTTTTTAAAGATTTATTTAATGTTTCAAGAGCTTTAGGGAATTTTTCAAATTCATTAAATGCATCACTATGATTTGAAACATGAAATTTATCATTATTTATTAAATCATACTCTTCATGATATTTTTCTTGAAGTTTTTTTGAAAAAGGTATTGCGAAAAAGAAAAATTGTGTATCTTTGCTCTTGGAAATGAAAACAACTCGACTCCGGTTCTGTGCCGGAGGTTTCTAACCAACAATAATTAACCTTCTATAAGGTAATACACTACTAATAACTAACCGTAAAAGCCTGTCGTGATGACAGGCTTTTGTCGTATAAATTATCCGCCGATTTGAAATATAGCCAAAAAGAATTCCTATATTTGTAATCTGTAATCAACTGAAGAAATTATGAGCGAAAACAACTTTCCTGAGAAGGTGCAAGAGGTCCTTGCAGAAGTCACCGAGAAGGTGAACGATGTCGCCGGAGCCGTCAGCGACAAGCTTGATACGCTTGCCGACAAGGTGGAAGATGCCGCCGAAGCCGCAGCCGACAAAACCGAGGAACTTGCAGACAAGTCTCTCGCCGAGTTGTCCGACATGTTCGTCAGCCTGAAGGACAGCGCTGACAGCATGCTGCGCTCCAAGGAGGCCGAAAGCATCAAGTCAGCTTTCTACAAGCTGCTCACCAGGCTGAAGGGCGAGAATCCCCAGATTGCCGACGATGCCAGGAACAATCCCCTCGAGGCCGTGGAGCAGAATTTCAAGGCCATGTACTCCGACTACAAGAAGGAGCGCGCCGAGTACAACAGGCAGCAGGACGAGCAGCGCGAGGCCAATCTTCTCAAGAAACAGGCCATCATAGAGGATCTCAAGGCCCTTGTGGAGGGACAGGATGACATGAGCTCCCAGTTCCCCGCCTTCAGGGAGATCCAGAACCGCTGGAAAGAGGCAGGCCCCGTGCCCGCCCAGTCATTCAGGGACATCAACGACCGCTACCAGTTCTATGTCGAGAAATTCTACGACATGGTCAAGATAAGCCGCGACCTGCGCGACCTCGATTTCAAGAAGAACCTGGAAGCCAAGGAGGCCCTCTGCGAGGCGGCGGAGAAGCTCGCCGAGAACGAGAACATCGTGTCGGCGTTCCATGAACTGCAGAAACTGCATGAGCAGTGGAAGGAGTTCGGCCCCGTGGCCAAGGAGAAGCGCGAGGAGATATGGGACCGTTTCAAGGCGGCGACCGCTGTAATCAACAAGCGCTACCAGGCCCACTTCGAAGAGCTCAAGGGCCAGCAGCTCGAGAATCTCGAGAAGAAGAAGAAACTCTGCGAGAAGGTCGAGGAGATAGCGGCAAGGGAGGTCAAGGGCTCGGCCGAATGGAACGCCTTCTCCAAGGAAATCGAGGACATACAGGCCGAATGGCGCAAGATAGGTTTCGCGACCAAGAAGGAGAACCAGAAAATCTACGACCGCTTCCGCGCGGCCTGCGACGCCTTCTTCGGACGCAAGCGCGAGTACTACAACGGCATCAAGGGCACGATGAACGAGAACCTCGAGAAGAAGCAGGCCCTGATCGAACAGGCCGAGGCCCTCAAGGACAGCACCGAATGGAAGAAGACCACCGACCAGTACATCTCGCTCCAGAAGCAGTGGAAGGAGATAGGCCCCGTGCCCCGCAAGAAATCCGAACAGCTCTGGAAAAGGTTCCGGGCAGCCTGCGACGAGTTCTTCGCCAGGAGGGACGCCAACGCATCGCCCGAGAACGACTTCTACGGCAACCTCAAGGCCAAGAGGAAGCTCATCGGGGACATCAGGGCCTACGTTCCCGGCGATGACGAGACCGCGAACGCGGAGATGATGCGCGAGTTCAACGAGCGCTGGCAGGCCATAGGCCATGTGCCCTTCAAGGAAAAGGACGCCGTCCAGAGCGAATTCCGCGAAGCGATGCGGGAGAAGTTCCCTCTGTTCAATCTCCAGAGAGGCGGGAAGCAGGGCGGATCCGCATCCGGCGGTCACCGCAGTCCCAAGGACATTCTCATAGCAAAATACAACACACTGCAGCAGAACATAAACACTTACGAAAACAATATCGGATTCTTCTCATCATCAAGCAGCGACAGCCCCCTTATCCGCCAGATGCAGGCGAAGATCGACGAGGCGAAGGCGGAGCTCAAGAAACTGGAGGAACAGATCAGGAACGCCGAAGAAGAAAGCAAGTAAATGGACAAGAACACAATTATAGGATTCGTCCTCATAATTCTGATTTTCGTCGGTTTCTCGGTATTCGAGACCGGCCGTGCACGCAAAAACGCCGAACTCCAGGCCCAGGCGGATTCGATAGCCCTGGCCATGAACCCGGTCCGCGACATCCCTGAAATTCCGGAGGAGTCGCCGGAGAGCCGCGATGACTCCACGATGTTCAAGGACACGGCCATACGGCATGCGTACAACGCCAAAGCGCAGATTGTGGCCATCGAGAACAGCAGGCTCAAGGTCGAGTTCAACACCAGGGGCGCGCAGCCCCATTCCGTGATGGTCAAGGACTACTACAACTACGACAGCACGGAACTCTACCTTTTCCGGCCGGGAGAGGCTGACTACGCGATCAGCGTCTACGCAGGAGAATACATCCGCTCCGACAAGTTCACCTTCGAGGTCGCCGAGCTGACCGACAGCAGCGTCACGATGCGCCTGCCCTTCTCCGGAGGCGGATACATCGAGCAGAAATACATACTCCACGAAGACAGCTACCGCATGGACAACCTGCTCTCCTTCGTGGACATGGACGGGGTGATTCCGGGGAACGTAAGCTCCTTCGACATCGACTTCAACGTCACGGTGCCCCGCATGGAGAAAGGCTACAGGAACGAGTCCCAGTATTCCAAGCTGAACTATTACTATGAAGGCGACAAGAAGCCCGAAGCCATAGGCAACGGCCGCAACGGCGAACGCCGCATAGACTCCAGGCTCAGCTGGTTCGCGTTCCAGCAGCAGTTCTTCTCGGTGATAATGCGCGCGCCCCGGGAGTTTTCCTCCGGCGACCTTGCAATCAGCTTCTATCCGGAGAGCGACCCCGGCCGCAACCTGATGGACTGCAGCGCGAGGATGCGCGCCGACCTGGTACAGGGCGGAGGCACGATACCCTTCGAGTTCTACCTCGGCCCTAACCACTTCCAGACCCTCAAGAGCTACGACCACAAGTATGAGAAGATCATCCCCCTGGGAGGATGGCTCGTGGGCTGGTTCACCAGATTCGCGATAATCCCGATGTTCAACTTCTTCGGAAGGTTCATCGACAGTTTCGGACTCGTCATCCTGCTGATGACCATAGTCATCAAGCTCGTCGTACTCCCCTTCACCTACAAGTCCTACGCTTCTTCGGCGAAGATGGGAGCACTCAAGCCCGAAATCGACAAGATAAACGCGAAATACCCCCACATGGACAACCAGCAGGAGCAGCTCAAGAAGCAGCAGGCCATGATGAACCTCTACAAGCGGGCCGGAGTCAGTCCCATGGGAGGCTGCCTGCCCATGCTGCTGACCTTCCCCATCCTGTGGGCGATGTTCCGCTTCTTCCCCGCATCCATCGAGCTCCGCCAGCAGCCTTTCCTCTGGTGCGACGACCTTTCGGCCTACGACTCGATACTGGACTACGGGACGCGCATTCCCATACTCGGAGACCACCTGTCGCTCTTCGCCCTGCTGATGGCGGTGACCATGTGGGTATATTCCAAGTTCACGCTGGCCTCGCAGCCCAACGCCAACGACCCCAGTGCCGCGAGCATGCGCTTCATGAGCCTCTGGCTGATGCCGATAATGATGTTCTTCATCTGCAACCAGCTCTCGGCCGCGCTCAGCTACTACTACCTGCTCTCGCAGCTGATCTCCATACTTGAAACCGTAATCATCCGCAAGAGCATAGACAAGGATGCCATACTCGAGAAGGTCAGGGCGAGCGAAGGCAAGCCCATGCCCAAGAGCAAATGGCAGCAGCGCATAGAGGAGGCCCAGAGAATCCAGGAGCAGCAGCTCCGCGAGCAGAGGAAGAAACAGGGCCGCAAGTAATATGATAGAAGAGAATCTCCATAACATCCAAAAGGAACTGCCACCCGACGTCAAGCTGGTGGCAGTTTCCAAATTCCACCCCCTCGAAACCATCATCGAAGCGGCAGGGGCCGGGCAGCTGCGCTTCGGAGAGAGCCGGCCGCAGGAATTCCAGAAAAAGGTACTGGCATTGGAGGCGGAGAATCCCGACCTCGCCGGGAGGCTGGAATGGCATTTCATAGGCCACCTGCAGACCAACAAGCTCAAGATGGTGCTCCCCTACGCCTCCCTGGTCCAGTCGATAGACAGCCTCCACCTGCTGCAGGCGGTGGACGGCTGGGGAAAGACGGCGCAAAAGACCGTGAACGTGTTGCTGGAGCTCCATATCGGCGCCGAGAAGACGAAGCAGGGATTCGTCGAGGAAGAGGCCCTCGACATACTCTTCAATGCGTCCAGGTACGCCAACGTCCGCTTCTGCGGTCTGATGGGCATGGCGTCGCACAGCGACGACGAGGAGGACATACGCGCCGACTTCTCGAGAATCTCATCCTTCTTCGCCTATTGCCGGGACCTCTTCCCGGAACTGGAGAGTTTCCGCGAGCTGTCCATAGGCATGTCGGGCGACTGGCGCATAGCCCTCGAATACGGGGCCACAATGGTCCGCATAGGTACGGCGATTTTCGGCCCGAGACAGTACTGAATCACCATTCTAACGGAACACTTCCCTGAAGCGATGAAGAACATGAGCGCAGGAATCATCATCGGAATAGTCATGATATTCGCAGGCATCGTCGTGATGCTGGTGTCAATCTCCCGACCGAACAGGATAGAGGTATGCGACGGCAGCCTCGTCATCTCCGGCAGCTACCCGATGAGCGTGAAACCGGACGAAATCCAGACGGCCGAACTGCTGGACAGCCTTCCGAAAATCACGATACGCACCAATGGCTTCGCCCTTGGCAATTCGATGACCGGGCATTTCCGCATGAAAGGAATCGGAGCCTGCCGGCTCTATCTCAAGATGAACCGCCCGCCGTTCGTGCATATCGTCACCTCCGGCGGAAAGCATATATTCTTCAATACGGAAGAGCCGTCCCGCACCAGAGAGCTTTTCGATGCGCTGAACCAGTCCAAGGCCAGCCCTGAATAGCGGCGGATATGGAACCGGCTATTTCTTGAGCTCCCTTATCATGGCCGCCGCAACCTTGCGCGACGCTCCCCTGCCTCCGAGAACTTCCCGTATTGCCGCATAGTCGGCCAGCATACGCGAACGGTAGGCCTCGTCTTCGTTGAGCCTCCTGACTTCCGCCAGCACCTCTTCAAGGTTGAAGTCGTCCTGGATCAGCTCCCGGAAGGCCAGCCTGTCTATGCAGAGATTGCCCAATGAGATATACTTGATGTGGTCCCCGACCCTGAGCACGTTCTTCGCCATGAAATAGGTCAGGGGCGAAGTGCTCCAGCAGACCACCTGCGGAGTTCCGATAAGGGCCGCTTCCAGGGAGGCCGTACCGGAATTGACCACGGCCGCATCGGCGAACTTCAGGATGTCGTAGGTCCTGCCGAAGAGCAGCTCCACGTTCGTCCGTGAGCCTATGTACTGCTGATAGTCCTCCCGGGTCCTCGCCGGGGCGCCGGCCACGACGAACTTATAGCCTTCATATCGGGGCAGCGCCGAAAGTTTGTCAGCGAGCTCCATGCAAATCGGCATCGTGCGCGCGATCTCCGCCTTGCGCGAACCTGCGAGCAGGGCTATGTAGCGTCCCGGCACGGGGCGTACGAAATCATGGGAATCCACGGCGTCGACCAGCGGATTGCCCTCGTAGACATAGCCTATCCCCCGGCTCGAGAAATATTCCTTCTCGAAGGGGAAGACGATGAAGAGCCTGTCCACCCAGGCCTTGAGCCTGCGGTTGCGGCCCTCGCGCGACGCCCAGGTCTTCGGGGCAATATAATAGAACACCTTTATCCCGTGCCGGTGGCAGAAGGAGGCGATTTTCATGTTGAACCCGGGATAATCGATAAGAATCACGACATCGGGCTTCCATGCGGCTATGTCCTCCCGGCAGAATTCCACATTGCGCAGCAGCTTGAAGCCCTTTGCGAGCACTTCCGTGAAACCCATGACCGCACCGTCGCGGTAATGGCGCACCAGCTCGGCGGGCACCCCACTCTCCGCGGCGGCCTCCTTCATCATGTCGCCGCCCCAGAACCGTATCCGCGCCTCCTTGTCCTCTGCGGCCAGTCCGCGCACGAGATTGCTGCCGTGCAGGTCGCCTGACGCCTCTCCGGCAATGATATAATATCGCATGGCTATATGAAGATTTCCCGGAGAGCGGCGCCCTCCTCGCGGTCGCTGTTGTCAATATTGTGAGGGGTCACCGTAATATATCCTTCGTCCAGCAATATATGGTCGGTGTTTCCTGTGTTGTCACCGTTGTCGGTGAAATCCCCCGCCATGACGAAGATTTCCTCGCCGGCTTCAGCCGCCGCCACATATCCGAGGTCCTCCTCGGTCGGAGTACGCCCTATCTGCCCGAGGAAGCCGGTGAAATCGCGGTACTCCCTTTCCCAGTGGGCCCTTCCCATGTGGCAAACCCTGACGCCCTTTATCCCGTCGGCGGGCAGACCGGGGAAGTTGACATTATAGTAGGCGCCGAACCTGCGCGGGCGGGCCAGCAGTTTTTCGAGAATTGAGGGGAACAGCTCCGCGACAGCCGAGAAGTCGGCGTCTTCCGAAAAGCTGTCGAGGCTCACGCCCACCGAAGGGATGCCGTTCACCGCACCTTCCATCGCGGCCCCGAGAGTCCCCGAGTACAGGGCGGCGGTCGCGGCATTGCTTCCATGGTTGATGCCGCTCACTACAAGGTCAGGACGCTCCGGGAACATGACGTTGTCCAGGCCGAACTTGACGCAGCTCGCCGGAGTTCCGTCGAGATACCACCAGTGTTCGCCGGACTTTTCAAGGACTTTCTTGGCGGCCAGCGGCCTGAGTCCCATGCTCACCGCCATGGACATTCCGCTCTGCGGTTTCTTGGGCGCGACGATGGTCAGCTCGCCGTACGGGCGCAATATGCCGACCAGTTCCAGAAGGCCCTTGGCCTCATATCCGTCATCGTTCGTAACGAGTATTTTCATCTCCACTTTTTCTACAAATATAATTGATTTTTCCCTATTTTTTTGATAAATTTGCGACGCTTCAAAGGTTTGGAGTTTTAGTTTAATATTCATAATAATTTTAAAAGATGGTAAAACTTGGTATTAACGGATTCGGCCGTATCGGACGTATGGTCTTCCGTGCTGCTGTCGAGAATTTCTCAAACGACATCGAGGTTGTAGGTATCAACGACCTTCTCGATCCTGAGTATCTCGCCTACATGCTCAAGTATGATTCAGTTCACGGCACTTTCAAGGGTGAGGTTTCCGTTGTTGACGGACATCTCGTAGTAAACGGACACAAGATCCGCGTCACCGCCGAGAAGGATCCTTCAAACCTCAAGTGGGACGAGGTCGGAGCTGAGGTCGTAGTTGAGTCCACCGGTTTCTTCCTCACCGACGAGACCGCACGTCAGCACATCAAGGCCGGCGCCAAGAAGGTCATCATGTCAGCACCTTCAAAGGACGCCACCCCCATGTTCGTATATGGCGTAAACCATGAGACCTACGCCGGTCAGGACATCATCTCCAACGCTTCCTGCACCACCAACTGCCTCGCTCCCATTTCCAAGGTCCTCAACGACACCTTCGGAATCAAGAGGGGTCTCATGACCACCGTTCACGCCGCCACCGCCACCCAGAAGACCGTTGACGGTCCTTCAAAGAAGGACTGGAGAGGCGGACGCGGAATCCTTGAGAACATCATCCCTTCATCAACCGGCGCCGCCAAGGCAGTAGGAAAGGTTCTCCCCGTCCTCAACGGCAAGCTCACCGGAATGTCACTCCGCGTGCCCACTTCCGACGTCAGCTTCGTTGACCTCACCGCAGAGCTCGAGAAGCCTTGCACCTACGAGGAGATCTGCGCAGCCATGAAGAAGGCTTCCGAGGGCGAACTCAAGGGAGTTCTCGGATACACCGACGAGGCTGTCGTTTCCACCGACTTCCGCAACGATCCTCACACCTCAATCTTCGACGTAAAGGCAGGTATCCAACTCGATCCCACCTTCGTGAAGGTTTGCGCATGGTACGACAACGAGTGGGGTTACTCCAACAAGGTTCTCGAGATGGCAAAGGTCATCATGAAGTAATCACCCTGTCGGGTATTCCTATAGCGGTTCCGGTTTCGGCCGGAACCGTTTTTCTTTTGTGCTCCGCCGCATATACCTGTGCGCCTCGGCTTCTTCGTATATTTGGCCTGCGGCCACATATACTGCGGCACTCGGGAATGGAAATTAAACAAGTTTATTTCCATTCCTCTCGTTTTCTTCGTATATTCGTGATTCGGAAATAAAAAATCGGAAGTTATGAAGAAGTTTGTCATCACGGCTCTCGTACTCTGCGCTGGCGCGGCGGCGTCTGCCCAGAGCCGTAACCCTCTTTCTGAGGCGGAGTTCACGTTCACCACGGTCAAGGCCAATCCTGTCACCTCCGTGAAGGACCAGGCCAACAGCGGCACCTGCTGGGCCTATTCGACCATCAGTTTCCTCGAGTCGGAGGCTATCAGGCTCTGCGGCATAAAGGATACGGCCGACTATCCCGACTTCTCGGAGTTCTTCGTCGTGTCCCATTCCTACATGGACAGGGCCGAGAAGTATGTGAGGCTCGACGGTAACCTCACCTTCAGTGCAGGTTCCGAGGCCGACGACGTGCTCCATATCGTGAGGGACTACGGCATTGTGCCCCAGGCAGAGATGACAGGCATGAACTACGGCACGGCGCTTCCTGCCCAGTCCGAGCTCGACGCCGTTCTCAAGGGATATATTTCTGCGGTGGCTAAGAACCCCAACAGGACGCTCACGACTGCGTGGAAGCCCGGTTTCCAGGCTATACTCGACACCTATCTCGGCGAATATCCCGGGACTTTCACCGTTGACGGCAAGGAGTATGACGCCTTCAGCTACCGCGACGCGATGAAGATAAATGCCGACGACTACATAACCCTCGGCTCCTTCGCATACCAGCCCTACTACGAGTGGGTGCCTCTCGAGGTGTCCGACAACTGGAGGTGGGACAATCTCTTCAACATCCCTCTCGACGAGTTCATGGAGGTGCTTGACGACGCTATCATGAACGGTTATACCGTAGCCTGGGGAACCGATGTCAGCCAGGCCGGCTTCACCCGCGACGGTCTCGGAATCTATCTCGACGTGGAGGCGTCTTCGGCTCCCGGTTCGGACCAGGAGCGCTGGGTCGGAAAGGAGCAGGAGGACGAATCGGCTCCTGTAGTCATAGTGGAGAAGGAAGTGTCCGAACAGAGCCGCCAGGCCGAGTTCGACAACAAGACCATAACCGACGACCACGGCATGCATATCTTCGGCATCGCGAAGGACCAGGACGGAAAGAAATACTATATGGTCAAGAACTCCTGGGGGGATTCCGGAAAGTACAACGGCATCTGGTATGTGACCGAGGCCTTCGTCAAGGCCCAGAGCATGGATATCATGCTGCATAAGTCAGCCCTCCCCAAGGATCTGCAGAAGAAGGCCGGCGTAAGGTAGATGTCCCTGCGCAGCTGCATACCTAATTTCATAACCTCGATGAACCTGCTGTGCGGGTCCGTCGGGGTGGTTTTTGCGCTGGAGGGCAGCTTCGAGGCCGCCTTCCTGTTCATGATAGCCGGTGCCGTCTGCGATTTCCTCGACGGATTCGCCGCCAGGCAGCTGGGCGCGTACTCCGATATAGGCAGGGAACTCGATTCGCTTGCCGATGTCGTGACATTCGGCCTGTTGCCTTCGATGATGCTCTGCCGGCTTTCGTCGATGCTCGGAGGAGCGGACGCCTGGTATGCCTGCATACCCCTGGTCATGGTGGCCTTCAGTGCGCTAAGGCTTGCGAAGTTCAATGTGGACGATTCGCAGGGCACCTTCTTTGCCGGGCTTCCTACTCCGGCAAACGCCCTGCTGTGTGCCTCCCTGTGCTGCTTCACGGTGTCGGGAGGGGCGGAGTTCCTGCTGAGCTGGGCTTCGGGACCGGTGTTCCTGCCGCTGCTCTCGCTCGTGCTCAGTCTGCTGCTCGTGAGCCGCATCAGGATGTTCTCGTTCAAGTTCCATAAGGGTGACGCCCGTTCCCTTACGGTCATGAGGGTCTCGCTGATCGCTCTGGCGCTGCTGTCCGCCGCCGCGTGCGTTCTTTTCGCGCAGCACTGGTCGCTTGCCGTGCTCTCTACGATGCTCTTCTATGTAGTCTCCAACATAATCCTTTCAATCGCGCGGGTATGAAAGCTGTTTCAAAGGTGCTTCTGATATTGTCGGCGGCCTCGGCCATGTGGGCCTGCGACAGATATGTGGGGCCTTCCAGGCAGACAGTCCCTTATGTGGAATCGGTGCTTGCGGGTTCGGATCAGCATACTCTCGGGCTTCTCGCTGCAAGCCGGGCTCCGCTCCCTTCGGGTTCGATAGTGTTCATTGGCAACAGTGCCGACTGCAATGCCTTTGCTGAGGGCTTTGCCGCCTGCGACGAGCGCGACAATGTCGATGCGAGGCCGTTTCCCGACGGACTTGCCGATTTCGCGGGCGAGACCCTTGTGTGCATATCGGACGACTATACGGTTGATTTCGCAGATACGGCTGCATGCAGGGCTTTCAGGGAAAGGACGGTGCGCAAGGTGGTGGCCGCGCTGGACACGCTCGCCCATGTGAGCCCTTTCGATCTGGAAGGCCTCATCAGGAAGCCTGCCGCCAAGCTCGTCATACTGGGTGACCTGGAGATGTGTGAATACGGCGGGTTCGATGTGGACACTCTGCTCAGGAGCACTTCGTGCGATATTCCCGTCGTGCATCCCGTCGACCATATGTTCGGCACCCTGTTCGACTCGGGCCGCGGCAGGGCGATGAACATCGGGGTGATAGCCGATGTGGACGGCGTCGCCGACAGCCTGCGCTATGTGTCTGCATTCATGCGCCATGCAGCCCGCAGGGGGCTTTCCGAGGACTCCCGCTGCTTCGTCTTCCCGAGCGCCGCCGAGGGCGACAGCCTGCTCCACAGGCTCGTCCTCTCCTATGCCCGTGAGAACCGCAGGCCTCTGGACGCCGTAGTCGTGGACGATTACGGGCTTGATGTTGATTCGCTCAAAAGCGAGCTTGCCGATATGATTTCCGTCATGAGCGAGAGTTCCATGATCTACGGCCGTTTCCTTGCCAGGGACTTCGTGCTTATGGACGTGTTCGGTGAGGTATGTTCCGCCTGCCATTCGATACTGAGGGAGCGGAACCTGTTCACGCACGACATAAGCCAGGTGCAGACCGTGTCCTACACGCCGGTCGACCTTCCCGATTCGGACGACGGCTCGATTTTACTGATACCGGTTTCTTATGTACAGAATTAGTATACTGCCAGAAGAAATAGACAGGCTGCCTTACGGGAACTTCCCCGGCCATATACATGTGATAGAAAAGCCCGGCCTGGATTATGCCAGGGCGATCGCCTACCTGATGACCCAGAAGGTCATAGGCTTCGACACCGAGACGCGCCCAGTGTTCTCTCCGGGACAGCCGCACAACCATGTGTCCCTGCTGCAGCTGTCGGGAGCCGACAGGGCCTTCCTTTTCAGGGTCAACAAGCTCGGTATGCGGACGCTTATGTGCGCCGTGCTTTCCAACAGGAACATAATCAAGGTGGGCGCTGCCGTCCGTGACGACGTCCGCGGCCTGCAATACTATTCCAAGTTCGAGGGCCGCTCCTTCGTGGACCTGCAGAAGATAGTCTGCGAGTGGGGCATAAGGGACAAGAGCGTGAAGAAGATGGCCGCCATAATCCTCGGCTGCCGCATCTCGAAGACCCAGCAGCTCTCCAACTGGGAGGCAAAGGAACTCTCCCCGGCGCAGAAGATGTATGCCGCTACCGACGCATGGATATGCCGGGAGATGTATCTGAAACTCCTCAAGTCCGAAAAGAACCCCCTGGCTCCCGACCAGCTCAATCCAAAGCAGAATACAGGCAATGATCAAGGTAATACTGAAAAGAAACCGTGACGAATCCCTGCGCCGTTTCCACCCCTGGGTGTTCAGCGGCGCGATAGCCCAGATACAGGGGACGCCTGCGGAGGGAGATCTGGTGGCCGTACATGACGCCGACGGGAAATACCTTGCCTGCGGGCACTATCAGGTCGGCTCTATCGCCGTGAGGATACTCTCGTTCGACGAGGATCCCCAGTCGCCGTCTTTCTGGAAGAACTCCCTCGCGAGGGCGATAGCCGCACGCGAGGCGGTGGGTCTATGCTGCCGCGCTGACGGTCCCGGGCGTCAGGACTGGGGCGCGCAGGCGCGTACGAACTGTTTCCGCCTGGTGCACGGGGAGGGAGATTCCCTGCCCGGCCTGATAATCGACTGGTATGACGGAGTATGCGTGCTCCAGGCCCATTCCGTGGGCATGTTCCGCTCCAAGGGCCGTATCTGCGAGGCCTTGTGCGAACTTCTTGGCTCTTCCATCAAGGCAGTGTACGACAAGAGTTCCGGCACTGCGCCCTTCAAGGCTGGGCTCGAGCTTGTGGACGGCTACCTCTACCGAGCCGAAGGCTTCGGTGCGAGCGAGGCTGAGGTTCTCGAGAACGGTCTGCGCTTCCTCGTGAACTGGGAGGAGGGACAGAAGACAGGATTCTTCCTCGACCAGAGGGACAACCGCGCCCTTGTAGGAAGGTATGCGCGCGGACGCAGGGTGCTTAACCTCTTCTGCTATACCGGAGGATTCTCGGTGTATGCCGCCGCCGGCGGGGCTGTCTGCGTGGATTCTGTGGACTCCTCAGCAAAGGCGGTGAAACTGCTGGAACGCAACCTGGAACTCAACCGCTGCGGCGTTTCGTCGCAGCTGGGCTGCCACTGCACCGACGCCATGGACTTCCTTGCCGCCTCAGGGGAAGGGAAGTATGACATGATGATAGTCGACCCTCCGGCATTCGCCAAGCATCGCGGTGCCCTCAGGAACGCCCTCAGGGCCTATCAGAGGCTGAATGCCTCCGCCATATCGAAGGTGGCGCCGGGAGGGCTGATATTTACCTTCAGCTGTTCGCAGGTGGTGGACAAGGTCACCTTCGCCAACACCGTGTTCTCGGCCGCGGCGCAGACAGGCCGCAGCGTAAGGATACTCGACCGCTTCTGCCAGGGAGCGGATCATCCGGTCAGCATCTATCATCCCGAAGGGGAGTATCTCAAGGGCCTGCTGCTCTATGTAGAGTAGGCCGCAGGCGCCGCTCCTGCGCTCAGGCTTCGGCTTCTATGAGCTCCAGCAGCCTGTCTATGGCTTC
>OHMX01000729.1_pt1 | contig 13683 bp, 13 predicted proteins | sample 1569471 | NCBI WGS metagenome assembly OHMX01 (sample SAMEA3879547, study PRJEB24766) | human gut metagenome | biome: human-associated habitat; feature: feces | place: USA | collected 1985/1987
GATTCAATGTCCACCCGGCCAATGTTCTTCTCCTCGGTCATGGTCATAAAGGTGCCGTAGTCCACCTCTTTGATCTGGCGCTCCCCCATCCACGGCAGCAGCACAAAGTTGAGGAGCAGCAGCATCAGCAGCACGAGGGCGTAGTAGATCGCCAACGGCTTGCGCGGTGTCTTGACTTCTTTCATAGGATTTCCTCCTCGGTAAACGGCCTCGCCCTCTCAGTCTGCTTCGCAGCCAGCTCTCCCAAAGGGAGAGCCTTTGACAAATCGGTCAGGGGCCTTATTCTTTCGATAAGCTTATCTTAACACAACGAAAATTAACAAAAAAGCTTTTCGAGGGCTTGTTTCCAAAAACTTCCCAGATTCTTAACAAACCCCGAAGCCTGGCGGGAGGAAAGCGGGGGAATGCCCCGTTTCACTTGCGTGGGCATCCCCCGCTTTCCCAGCGCTTTACGATTCGATGCAGAAAGCGCAAAATTTGGAAAATTGTGCCGCTCCTGATGTGAATTTGTTTCATTTTTGATATGAGCCAAACTTCTTGACAGCAAATCCGGCGTTTGGTACAATAAGCTCACTTTGAAACACAAAGACCAAATGCGTTGACGGGGAAAAAACGATCTTCTTCTGCTTCAGAGAGCTGCCGGGTGGTGCAAGGCAGTGCGGAGGGTTTCGGCTACTGGCCCCTGAGCGGCAGAGTTGAACGGAGAGTAGGCTCTGACGGATGCCCACCGTTACCGGGGCAGCGATTCGCCGCCAAAAGCTGATCGTGTGAGTGGCTGGTTTTCCAGCAAAGAGAGTGGTACCACGGGTGCTCTGTTAGAAAAAAATGACAGGCCCTCGTCTCTCAAGGCTTATCGCCTTGGAGACGAGGGCCTTTTACTTTAATTTTAAATAAGTGTAGGATCTGGAGGAAACGAGAATGATGGACGCAACCAAGTACGCACCAGGATATTACCCTGTCCCTGCCGGTTATGACAGCTGGGTGAAGAAGGATCACATTGAAAAGGCCCCGGCCTGGTGCAGTGTGGATCTGCGCGACGGCAATCAGGCTCTGATCGTGCCCATGAGCCTGGAGGAAAAGCTGGAGTTCTTCCAGATGCTGGTGAAGATCGGCTTCAAGGAGATCGAGGTGGGTTTCCCCGCCGCCAGCGATACCGAGTACGAGTTCCTGCGTACCCTGATCGAGAAAAACATGATCCCGGAGGATGTGACCGTGCAGGTGCTGACCCAGTGCCGTGACCATATCATCCGCAAGACCTTTGAGGCTGTCAAGGGTGCCCCCCGCGCGGTCATCCACTTCTACAACTCCACCTCCGTGGCCCAGCGCGAGCAGGTGTTCCACAAGAGCAGGGAAGAGATCAAGAAGATCGCCACCGACGGCGCAAAGCTGGTCAAACAGCTGAGCCAGGAATACGAGGGCAACTTCCTGTTTGAGTACAGCCCCGAGAGCTTTACCGGCACCGAGGTTGACTATGCTGTGGAGGTCTGCAACGCGGTGCTGGATATCATGCAGCCCACCCCTGACCGCCCCATGATCATCAACCTGCCTGTCACGGTCGAAATGAGTATGCCCCATGTTTACGCCAACCAGATCGAGTACTGCGACAAGCACCTCAAGTACCGTGACAGCGTGATCATCTCCACCCATCCCCACAACGACCGCGGCACTGGTGTTGCCTGCGCTGAAATGGCCGTTCTGGCCGGAGCCCAGCGCGTGGAGTGCTGCCTGTTCGGCAACGGTGAGCGTACCGGCAACGTGGATGCCGTGACTCTGGCCATGAATCTGTACAGCCACGGCGTAGACCCCAGACTGGACTTTTCCGATATGCCCGAGATCTGCGCTGCCTACGAGCGCGTGACCCGGATGCACATCTACGAGCGCACCCCCTACGCCGGTCAGCTGGTGTTTGCAGCCTTCTCGGGCAGCCATCAGGATGCCATTGCAAAGGGCATGGCCTACCGCAAGGAGCGGGGCGAGCACCGCTGGACCTGCCCCTACATCCCCATCGACCCCCACGATATCGGCCGCACCTATGATGCCGATGTCATCCGCATCAACAGCCAGAGCGGCAAGGGCGGCATCGGCTTTGTGCTGGAACAGAACTACGGCTACAATCTGCCCCCCAAGATGCGGGAGGCGCTGGGCTACAAGGTCAAGAGCGTGTCCGACCACAGCCACAAGGAGCTGAGTGCAGGCGAGGTGCTCCGCATCTTCGAGGAGAGCTTCCTCAACCGCGAAAAGCCCCTCCGTGTGGTGGAGGCCCACTTTGCACAGGTCAACGGCATTACCGCCACGGTCACCCTGGACCTGAACGGTCAGCGCAAGGTGGTCACTTCGGTGGGCAATGGTCGTCTGGATGCTGTGGCCAACGCCATCCAGAGCGCCACCGGGATGGACTTCCATCTGGAAAGCTACTCGGAGCACAGCCTGGACGAGGGCAGCACCTCCCGTGCAGCTTCCTATGTGGGCCTTGCCTGGGGGGATGGCAGCATGACCTGGGGTGCCGGCACCGACACCGATATCATCGTCGCCGGCATCAAGGCGCTGGTTTCGGCAATTAACAGTAAGTAAAAATTGAACTCCCTCAGTCACCTGCGGTGACAGCTCCCTCTAAGAGGGAGCCTGTTGCGTAACGGAAAGGCAAAGAGGCCCCCTCCTAGAGGGGGCTGTCGCGTAAGCGACTGGGGGAGTTATAGAAGATAAAAGGAGAGTATCACCATGGGAATGACTCTGACGCAGAAAATTCTGGCCGCACATGCGGGTTTGCCGGAGGTCAAGGCAGGCCAGCTCATCAATGCCAAGCTCGATATCGTGCTGGGCAACGATATCACCACCCCGGTCGCCATCAACGAGTTTGAGAAGGCAGGCTTTGACGGCGTGTTCGACAAGGAACACATTGCCATCGTGCTGGATCACTTCGTCCCCAATAAGGACATCAAGAGCGCAACCCAGTCCAAGCAGTGCCGCGAGTTTGCCAACAAATATGATATCCTCAACTTCTACGATGTGGGTCAGATGGGTGTTGAGCACGCCCTCCTGCCCGAAAAAGGCATCGTGACCGCCGGTGACTGCATCATCGGTGCCGACAGCCACACCTGCACCTACGGTGCACTGGGCGCATTCTCCACCGGTGTGGGCTCCACCGATATGGCCGCCGGTATGGCCACCGGCATGGCATGGTTCAAGGTACCCTCTGCCATCAAGTTTGTGCTCAAGGGCAAGTTCAGCCCCCGCGTATCCGGCAAGGATCTGATCCTGCACATCATCGGCATGATCGGTGTGGACGGTGCGCTGTACAAATCCATGGAGTTCACCGGCCCGGGCGTTGCCAGCCTGACGATGGATGACCGCCTGTGCATCTGCAACATGGCCATCGAGGCCGGTGCCAAGAACGGCATCTTCCCTGTGGACGAGGTCACCAGAGCGTATCTGAACGGCCGCAGCCAGCGCACCCCGGTCTACTACGAGGCTGACCCGGATGCCGAATACGAAAAGACCATCGAGATCGACCTTGGCGCACTGGAGCCCACCGTCAGCTACCCCCACCTGCCCGAGAATACCCATGTTGCCAGCGAGGGCAAGGACATCAAGATCGATCAGGTAGTGATCGGCAGCTGCACCAATGGCCGTCTGGAGGACATGGAAGCCGCCTACAACATCCTCAAGGGCAAGCACATTGCCAAGGGCGTGCGGGGCATCATCATTCCGGCCACCATGGCGGTTTATAAGGAGTGCATCCTGCGCGGCTGGACCGAAGCCTTTATTGATGCGGGCTGCATCGTGTCCACCCCCACCTGCGGCCCCTGCCTGGGCGGCTACATGGGCATCCTGGCCGAGGGGGAGCGCTGTGTCTCCACCACCAACCGCAACTTTGTGGGCCGCATGGGCCATGTCAAGAGTGAAGTCTATCTGGCAAGCCCGGCCACTGCCGCTGCCAGCGCCCTGACCGGCTATATCACCGACCCCCGCACGGTCTGATCGAAAAGGAGAAACAACGATGAACGCAAAAGGTTCTGTTTTCAAATACCCGGATAACGTGGATACCGATGTCATCATTCCGGCCCGCCACCTGAACACCCAGGACCCCAAGGAGCTGGCCAGCCACTGCATGGAGGACATCGACAAGGACTTCGTCAAGAAGGTGAAGGACGGCGACATCATGGTGGGCGGCTGGAACTTCGGCTGCGGCTCCTCCCGTGAGCACGCCCCCGTGGCCATCAAGGCCGCGGGCATCTCGGTGGTCATTGCCAAGAGCTTTGCCCGTATCTTCTACCGCAACAGCATCAACATCGGTCTGCCCATCATGGAGTGCCCCGAGGCTGTGGATGCCATCAGCGCAGGGGATACCGTCAGCGTGGATTTTACTACCGGCCTCATCACCGATGAGACCACCGGCAAGACCTTCCAGGCGGAACCCTTCCCGCCGTTTATCCAGAAGATCATTGCCGACGGTGGCTTGATGAAGTCGCTGACCAAGAAATAAACCCCACCGTCAATGCTGACGCATTGCCACCGCCCCTAGTAGGGGCGGCTCTGGCGTTGCGGAAAGCTCTGCGAGTTCCCCTTTATGCCAAGGGCTCCCCATACTAGGGGAGCTGTCGCGCAAGCGACTGAGGGGTTTGGGTAAGAAGCTGTTGAGGAGAATTTAGAACTATGGAAAAAAACATTGCTGTCATCTGGGGCGACTGCTCCAGCCCCGAGATCGTGAAACAGACCATCCGGGTGCTTGATAAGGTGGCTGAAAAGTACGGCCACACCTTCCACTATACCGATGCCGCCATGGGCGGCGAAGCCATTGACAAGTACGGCGACCCGCTGCCCCAGCATGAGCTGGACAAGTGCCTTGCTGCCGACAGTGTCCTGCTGGGTGCCGTGGGCGGCCCCAAGTGGGAGGGCCTGCCCGGTGAGCAGCGCCCGGAAAAGGGCCTGCTGCGCCTGCGCGCGGGCATGGGCCTGTACTCCAACAACCGCCCCGCCAAGATCTGGCCCCAGCTGGCCCCGGCCAGCCCCCTGAAGCCTGAGATCGTGGCACAGGGCATTGACTTCATCATCGTGCGGGAGCTGATCGGCGGCGTGTATTTCGGCAAGCACGAGACCCACACCCTCGCCAGCGGCGAAAAGCAGGCCATCGATTCCATGCCCTACTCTGAGCACGAGATCGAGCGCATCGGCCGCATCGGCTTTGAGACCGCCCAGAAACGCCGCAAAAAGCTCTGCTGTGTGGATAAGGCCAACGTGCTGGATACCAGCCGCCTGTGGCGCAGTGTGATGCACCGCCTGCAGGCCGAGTACCCGGACGTGGAGTACAGCGAGATGTTCGTGGACAACTGTGCCATGCAGATCGTAAAGAACCCCGCGCAGTTCGATGTCATCGTCACCGAGAATATGTTCGGCGATATCCTCTCCGATGAGGCTTCCATGATCACCGGCTCCATCGGCATGATCCCGTCCTCCTCTTTGGGTGATGGCACCCGGGGCCTGTACGAGCCCATTCACGGCTCGGCCCCCGACATTGCGGGCAGGGATATCGTCAACCCCACCGCCTGCATCCTCTCTGCCGCCATGATGCTGCGCTACTCCTTTGGCATGACTGAGGAAGCCGATGCCATTGAGAATGCTGTGAACAAGGTGCTGGACAAGGGCCTGCGCACGGCAGACAACATGAGCGAAGGCTGCACTTGCCTGGGCTGCACCGCCATGGGTGATGCGATTTTGGCCGAGATCTGATCTGAAATGAATCGCCCTCTCTGTCAGCGTGAACGCGCTGCCACCTCTCCCGAAGGGGGAGCTGGCAAGGCCTGCGGCCTTGACTGAGAGGGCATTTTCGTTCTCCCAAAAACAAAAATGCAAACTTTTTGCAAATTCCTCTTGCAATTTGCATCCGAAGCGTGTATAATCTCCCTTGCACGAAAATGCAAATTGATTGCAATTTACTGCAATAAAGCACATTACAGTTGTTTTTGGAGTATCAAATGGAATTGTTTCTGGATGTTCTGGGCGAATCTCTGGTGGACACCGCCAAGATGCTGCCCTTCCTGTTTTTGGCCTATCTGTTCATTGAATATGTGGAGAACCGCCACGGCGAGCGTATCGAAGCCATTCTGGCGGGGGGTGGGCGCTGGGGCTCTATTCCGGCGGCGCTGCTGGGCTGTGTGCCACAGTGCGGTTTCTCTGCCATTGCGTCCAATTTCTATGCGTCCCGGGTCATCAGCCTGGGCACGCTGATGGCCGTGTTCCTCGCCACCAGTGATGAAGCGGTTCCGCTGCTGGTCTCCATGCCTGCCTACTGGGATAAGCTGGTGCTGCTCATGGTCATCAAGGTGCTCTACGCCATTGCGGTGGGCCTGGTGCTGGATTTTGTCCTGCGGGGCGTTCTGCCCAGGAGCCTGCGGGGCGGCTATACCGGCAGCGCCGATGAGATCGACTGCCACGAGGAGCACAGCGATGAGGAGGGCAAGCCCGCCCCCATCTGGAAAGCCGCCCTTCGCCACACGCTGGAGATCTTCGTGTTCATCTTTGTGTTCAGTCTGGTGTTCGGCCTCATTGTGGAGGGCGTGGGCGAGGATGTCTTTGCCGACGCTCTGGGCCGGATGGGCTTCTTCCAGCCGGTGGTGGCCGCACTGGTGGGGCTGATCCCCAACTGTGCCGCCAGCGTCCTGCTGACCCAGCTCTATGTGGAGGGAGCCCTCCGCTTTTCCAGCCTGGTGGCAGGGCTGTGCACCGGCGCGGGCGTGGGCCTGGCCGTTCTCTGGCGGGCAAACCCCTCCTGGAAGCAGAACCTCTTTATCACCGGCCTGACTTGGGCCGCCGGTGCGGCTGTGGGTGTTGGGATCCAGATCGTGGTGGCGCTGTTTGCCTGAGAAAAAATTTCCTTTTATAGGAACAAGTCATACGAAGAAAACGAAAGGGACCGCTGTCTGAAAGATGGACACCGGTCCCTTTTTGCGATTTAATTATAACTTTGACAGTTCTTCCAGCAGAGAAAGTGCAATGGGTTTGACCCGGATGGAACAGGCGTTGAACAGCTCCAATACCCGGTCGTTTGCATAATCCTTGCGGGCAACTTCTGTGTTGGATAAAATGGCTGAAAGTTCTGTATCCAGTTCCGTACAGAGATTGGAAAGCGTTTCAAGGGTAGGGTAAACACGCCCGTTTTCGATTTTTGACAGGTATACTACAGAAATTCCGGCTCGTTCTGCCAACTTTTCCTGCGTGATGCCCTTGTTTTGTCGACTGAGCTGAATGCGCTTGCCAATGACAGCATAGTCAATCATGGAATGTACCTCCTGCATGATCTGTTATACTGACAATACAGGATTGAATTGAAAGAATAATAAACTTGTGGTTTAACTTGACATTATAGAATAATATTGTTATACTGAAACCAGTATTCCAATGAAATTTTGGAGCGTTGTAGTGAGACAGAAATTGTGCAGGAGGTCAGAATTATGAGATGCAAGATTTCGCGCCGGGATTTTATGAAGGGCGCTGCGGTGGTTGCGGCATCCGGATTGCTTGTAGGGTGCGGTGGTGAGGCATCGGCTCCTTCTGCCGGTTCCGGCGGTTCTTCAAATTCTGGAAGTTCTTCTGGTTCCAGCAGTTCCTCGGATAGCACTTCGGGTTCCGGCAGCTCTTCCGGCAGCTCTTCCGGTACGGAAGAAGGTCCTCATATCGTATGGACATACAAGAAAAAGAGCGATGGAACGATTTACCTGAATGGCTACGATGCAACAGCAGAGATCGTTCCGAATGGAAATGTAACCATTCCGGCAAAATACGACGGCTTTGTGGTAAGCGAGCTCAGATATCCGCTTTTTTATGAAAACAATGACATCGAGCAAGTTACGATTCCTGAAACGGTCACGATCATTGGTTCGCAGGCATTTCAGCGATGCAAGAATCTGCTCAGTGTCACGCTGACAGAAGGGCTGAAGGAAATCGGAGACAGTGCATTCCGTTCCTGCGGTCTGGAAAGGCTGACCCTGCCGGAGAGCCTTACAAAAGTAGGCGATTCGGCATTTGCCAGCAATGTTGCGCTGGAGACTGTTGTCATTAAGGGGAAAACAGAATTTGAACTGAAGACCTTTGATAGCTGCAGCAACCTGACAAAGGTCGAGTTCCGCAATGTGATCCAGACATTGCCGGACTACATGTTCAAGGATTGCGCCAAGCTCCAGACGATTCAGCTTCCGATGAAACTCAAGCAAATCGGCAAATACATTTTCATTCATTGTAAGCTGCTGGATGATGTTCAGCTGCCGGATACGGTTCGGGAGATCGGAGGTTCCGCCTTTGATACTTGTACTTCCCTACGGTCGATCAAAATTCCGGACGGTGTGACAGAAATCAAATGGAGCGTGTTCTACAATTGTGAAAATCTTACGGACGTAAAGATCCCGAGCAGCGTCAAGCTGATTGGAGAAACAGCGTTTGCTGGGTGTAAGGCGCTTACCCGAATCAAACTTCCGGTCCAGATGTCCAAAATTGAGAGTGCTGCGTTCAGTCGGTGTTCGGCTTTGCAGAAAATTGCACTGCCAGAGGGCATCCCGGAAATTGCCAACCAGACATTCGAGAATTGTGTTTCACTGCAGGAAATTTACATCCCTGCCAGTGTGAAAAAAGTAGGGGCATATGCATTCAATAACTGCAAGAGCCTGAATAAGGTCTATTTCGGTGGCAGTGAGGAAATGTGGGGGAATGTTGTAATCGACAGTAATGACCGCTACCTGACCAATACCATCATGAATCGCTACTGGAACCAGACGGCGGCATCCATTGGCATCTGAAAAATAGCTTCCTGAAATCAGAACACCCGACTGTGCCTGAGCGCACGGCCGGGTGTTTTTGTGTGGAGGACATCTGCTGAAAGGGGAATGGTTCTCTTTCGTTGCTATTTCTTTGAAATTATTCCATAAGATTCTGAAATATGATATACTGAGGTAAAATCATGTTCACGAGGTAAAACAGCAATGCAATATCAACTTCTGGCAAGCGATTTCGACAATACCCTTGTTCCCTTTGGTGAGCCCTGCCCCCGCCCGGCGGTGGTCAAGGCCGTGAAAAAGATGCAGGCTGCAGGTGGCAAATTTGTGCTGAGCACCGGCCGCGGCTACTGTGTGATCAACAAGCAGCAGCTGGGCGGCATCCGGTTCGACTACGCCATCACCAACAACGGAGCCTGCGTGGTGGACAGGGACGGCGCGATCATCGCCGAGCACCCGATGACCAATGAGGAAATGTACGCACTGGTGGATTTCTGCGAGGATTACAACTACCCTCTGCAGTTCAATTTCCGGGATGGATACTATGCCTACTGCGAATACGAGAGCCTCCGGGATTTCTACGCCCAGCTGGGTGGCAGCGGCCTGACCTGCAAGGACGGCGAGGATCAGGACCGCCATCTCATCGATATGCCCCATGCCGCCTTTGCCTGCCTGCCCGATGAGGCGCTGGAGGCGTTCAACCGGAAGTACGGCCACCTGAACCTCCGCTTTATGATGGTGGGTGCTGTGCGTGAAGGCAGCTGGCACTGCTATGATATCGTCCGGGAGGGCATTGATAAGGGGGTGGGTCTGGCTGACCTGTGTGAAACCGTGGGCCTGACGCTGGCCGATGCCGTTTCGGCGGGCGATTCCGCCAATGATGTGGGGATGCTGAAGGCGGCGGGACTGGGCTGCTGCATGGCCAACGGCTCGGACGATGCCAAGGAAGCCGCAGACCGCATCATCGGGGATGTGCGGGAGGACGGCCTTGCCGCCCTCATTGAGGAGCTGTGGTTCAACGGCCCCCGTGCGGAGCCCTCGGGCCATGAACTTGGCTCTCCCTGGGGCCAGATGGAAACTGCGGAGGAAAAGCAGTGAGCTTTGCACCGGTCTACAATGAACACAGCCGGGCGCTGATCCTGGGCACCTGGCCCAGCCCCAAGAGCCGGGAAATGTCCTTCTACTACGGCCACCCGCAAAACCGCTTCTGGCCCATGCTGGCGGCCCTGACCGGGGAGCCTGTGCCCGCCCGGGAGGACATCGAAGCAAAAAAGCAGATCATCCTGCGCCACGGGCTGGCCCTGTGGGATACGCTGGAAAGCTGTACCATCACCGGCGCGTCGGATGCGTCCATCCGGGACGTGGTGCCCAATGATATTGCCGGTCTGCTGGCAAAAGCGCCCATAGAGGCTGTTTTTTGCAACGGGGCTACGGCATATAAGATCTATACAAAGTATCTCGAGCCGGTCAGCGGCATCCCGGCGGTCAGGCTGCCCAGCACCAGCCCCGCCAATGCCGCCTGCAGGCCGGAAAAGCTGCTGGAGATCTGGCAGAAAGAATTGTCGAACTGGATTTTGCCTTGAATGCCGTGCGGACTTACCCGATACGCCAGGGGCTCCCCTATGAGGGGAGCTGGCGCGCAAGCGCCTGAGAGGTTTGACATTTCGATTTCAAACCTGTAAATAATTCGTGAAACGCTTGCGCCCCGCTGGAAAAGGATTTATTATGAAAGATACAGGGGGCGCAGCTCCCGGAAAAGGAGGAACCCATGAGCAAGATCATTCGCACCCGGAAGCCCAGCGTCCTGCCGTATTACGCGGCGGCGCTGGCATTTGTGGTGCTTTGCGCTGTGCTTCCGGTCTATCGGCTGTGGGCACTGCTGGCGGCGCTGGGCGCGGCTGTGCTGGCCTTTGCCGGGGCCAAAAAGATCTGCCCGCCCCGGGTGGTGGAAACGGAAGTGCCTTTCCATACCGGTGTGGACGATGTGGATGCCATGCTGACCGAGATGCAGCAGCAGCTGGACACCCTCCATGCCCTGAACGAAGCCCTGCCGGACCCGCAGCTCTCCGCCGCCATGGCCCGGATGGAAAAGGCGGGCCGCTCCATTGTGGAAACGGTGGAAGCCACCCCCGCCAAGGCAAAGCAGGTGCGGCGGTTCGCCAATTACTATCTGCCCGATGCCGTGAACGTGCTGCAGCAGTACGCCAAGCTGGCAAAGCAGGGGGTGCGGGGCGAGAATGCCGCCTCCATCCGCGCGGAGGTGGAGCACAACGCAGCCTCCATTGCCACGGCATTTGAAAATCAGCTGGATGCCCTGTATGCTGCCGAGAGCATGGACCTCTCGGCAGACCTGACCGTTTTGCAGAATATGCTGAAAGGGCAGGGATTGTAACAACCCTCTCAGTCAAAGCCTGACGGCTTTGCCAGCTCCCCCGAAGGGGGAGCCCTTGGCAAACCGGTTAGAAAATAGCGCACGCCGATAGGCGGCAGGCGCTGTCGTAATTGGAAAGGATGGAATCAACAATGGCTGACAACAACACTCTGAACTTCGATCTCGATGCTCCTGCAGTGCCCACCCTGACGCTGGACCCCACCCCGGAGGCCACGGAGGAGAAAAAGCCCGAGCCCGCCCCGGTGGCCCAGCAGCCGGAGGTGCAGCTGACCCCTGAGGAGCAGGCAATGGTGGATTCCTTTGCGGAAAAGATCGATATCACCAACAGCCAGCAGGTGCTGCAGTATGGCTCCGCCTGCCAGAAGAAGATCGGCGATTTCTCCGAGGCTGCTCTGGCCAAGGTGTCCACCAAGGATCTGGGCGAGGTGGGTGATATGATCACCAACCTCATCGGGGAGCTGAAGAGCTTTGATGCCAATGAGGAGCAGCAGAAGGGCATTCTGGGCTTCTTCAAAAAGAAGGGCAATGAGCTGGACAACCTGAAGACCAAGTACAACAAGGCCGAGACCAACGTGGAGAACATCCAGTCCATGCTGGAGGGCCATCAGGTCCAGCTGCTGAAAGACATCGCCATGCTGGATAAGATGTACGAGCTGAACATGGCCTACTTCAAGGAGCTGAGCATGTATATCCTGGCCGGCAAGAAAAAGCTGGCCGAGGTCCGTGCAAACGAGCTGCAGCAGGCCATGGACAAGGCCAAGCAGTCCGGCCTGCCCGAGGATGCTCAGGCCGCCCGCGACCTGGCAGACCAGTGCGAGCGCTTTGAGAAAAAGTTGTACGATCTGGAGCTGACCCGGAACATCAGCCTGCAGATGGGCCCCCAGATCCGCCTGCTGCAGAACAACAACACCATGATGGCTGAGAAGATCCAGTCCACCATCGTCAACACCATTCCGCTGTGGAAGAACCAGATGGTGCTGGCGCTGGGTCTGGCCCACACCCAGAAGGCCATGCAGGCCGAGCGTGCCGTGACCGACATGACCAACGACCTGCTCAAGAAGAATGCCGATGCCCTCAAGATGGGCACCATCGAGACCGCAAAGGAGAGCCAGCGCGGCGTGGTGGATATCGAGACCCTGCAGCAGACCAACAAGAGCCTGATCGAGACGCTGGACGAGCTGAACAAGATCCAGACCGAGGGCCGCGCAAAGCGTGCCGCCGCCGAGCAGGAGCTGACCCGCATCGAGGACGAACTGAAAACCAAAATGATGGAGATCCGGAGCTGAAATGGCAAACGCTGATTTTTCTCAGAACAAACAAACCGCTCCCGGCGGCTTTGACGCGGGCAGCTACCGCGAAAAAGCAAAGCCGGAGCAGACTGTAAGGCTGACGCCCCGCCAGCAGAAGCTGGCCGCACTGGAAGCAAAGCTGCCCGCAGCGCTTTCCACCCGGGCGGCGGCGCTGGCCCTGAGCGTGGTGGTGATGCTGGCGGCCTTTTTGGGCTTTGGCAGTGCCAAGCTGCGCAGCCGGTACAACGAAGCCCGCAAATGGTATACGGTGGGTGTGGCGGCAGACAACGGCTATAACCTCGGCGAGGAGCTGACCACCCGCATGAACACGGCGGCGAACATCATCACCACCGCCGGAACCCGGTCTGTTAAAACGATGAGCGATCCCGAAGGTGGAAAAATGCCAAATAACAGCGATAACAAAGGAACTCCGCCTTCAAAACCAAGCAACACGGCTGAGTGAACCGTTATAGTTCATTCAGCACCGGAACATTTGCTGTTCCGGTGCGTAAGAAAGTGATTCTACCGTGGCTGTCTTCCTACTTCCAATTTGCCGTATTCTGTGCTAAAATAACCTCACAAGAAAAGAGGTAGAAAAATCATGTATGATAAACTGACCGAAAACGATATTAAAAAAATGCAGGAAGAAATCGACTACCGCAAACTGGTTGTCCGTCCAAAAGAACTCGAGGCTGTAAAAGAAGCCCGTGCCCAGGGCGATCTCAGCGAAAACTTTGAATACAAAGCTGCCAAACAGGACAAAAACCGCAACGAAAGCCGCATCCGCTATCTGGAAAAAATGATCAAAACCGCTCACGTTATTTCAGATACCTCAAAGGACGACGAAGTCGGCATCAACAATACCGTCCAGGTTTACATCGAAGAAGATGATGAGACAGAAACCTACAAACTTGTCACCACCGTTCGTGGTAATTCTCTCAAAGGATACGTCAGTATCGACTCGCCATTAGGAAAAGCCATTCTGGGTCATAAAGTCGGCGACCGCGTCACTGTAAAAGTAAGCGATGCCTATAGTTATGATCTCATCATCAAATCCATCGAAAACACTGCGGATACCGATGATGAACTCCGCAGCTATTAAAGGACAGAAAGAAAGGAAAATACCAGTCATGGAAAAAATTGCAAGCTTTACGATCGACCATATCAAACTTAAACCAGGCATTTACGTTTCAAGAAAAGATCATGTGGGTGACAGCGTTATCACAACCTTTGACCTGCG
>OHMX01000737.1_pt1 | contig 13522 bp, 5 predicted proteins | sample 1569471 | NCBI WGS metagenome assembly OHMX01 (sample SAMEA3879547, study PRJEB24766) | human gut metagenome | biome: human-associated habitat; feature: feces | place: USA | collected 1985/1987
CTTTCGCCGTTTTTCGCCGTCCACCTTCTTATACGCTTCGTTCTGTGCCCGGTACCAGTACTCGTGCAGAGGATTTTGATGACGGTCTTGAATCAGAATATGCAGTAAATAATGCAACGCTGTTTCTTTTTGCTGGAAGCAGTGAAGCAAATGCCACTTTCCGGAGTGCGTATGATCTTAGTGTAGCAGGTTTTACAAATGATGCTTCTGATCAAGTTACTGAAAAGGCTACAATCGTACAGGAAATAACGGTTCCGTCTACGTCTAATAATGAGAATATTTATGCTCTTGTAATTCTCAATGACCATAACCTTATTGAAGTGAGTGATGGTTCTGCAACAGTAAATAATCAGCCTCTTACAGCAGGAACAAGTAATCTTACAGCTTTCACTGAGGCAATACAGAACTTTAGTACCGGTGCAGCCGCTCTTACGGGTGCAGGTGGTATATTCATGAGTAATGCTCCACTTTATAATGTACAAGGTGGTTCTGTAGATCCCGAAAATGGAGCAGCATCAACTTTGGCTTCTATTGATAAGGATAAAATTAAGACCACTGCAACAGAAGCTGCAACAGACCCTGCTGCAACAATCTATGTAGAACGTGCCGTGGCAAAGGTTACACTTAATGACAATGGTGGCGGTACAATAACTCCTGGTGAGGGTGCCAATGCAAATCTTGCATCATATCAAATACAAGGTTGGACGTTCAACAACGAGAATACCAAGACTTACTTTGTTCGCAACGTTGCAACTGCTGATTGGTGGCGATATACTAACACTGCTCACGCTTTGGGTGCTGGTGCAGACGCTTACCGTTTCGTTGGCGGTCTTCAGGTTAATTCCGGTGAAACTCCGGCTCTCTATCGTACATATTGGGGTGTAGACCCGAATTACAGTACCTTTAATGCTGCTGATTTCATAGTAAAGGATGAGAAAGAAATTGCAAATACGGCATTAATTGGTTTAGGTGCAGAGAACCCTGGTTACTGTCTTGAAAATACGTTTGATATAGCAAACCAACTAGATGACCGTACTACAAGTGTTGTAGTAAAAGCTAAACTTAGTATGCAGCCTGATTTGGCAGATCAAGACGGTTCGTTCTATACCGTTAATGATAATACTGGTACAGTTTACAAACGTGCAGGTGTAGAAAGTTATGTTAAGGCTTTGGCCATGGATAGGTGGGTACGTGATAATTGGGACACATACGCTGAAACAGACCTTACTGGTGAAGAGCTTGATGTAACGCTTTCTAATGAAACAGCAAATACAGGTGGATACATCACTGTTACTGGCATAGAATTGCCTTCAACCGTTAATGTTGCTTGGAAGCAAGACCAAAGCCATGACACATTTAATGCTGCTCTTGCTGCTCAGCTTACGGCAATCACAGAAAATTTGAAGATAGGTTACTATAAGGAAGGTATGGCTTATTATACTATTCTTATTAAGCACTTCGGTGATTCTCAGACACCTTGGGAAGATACAGATATTCAAAATGGTAATTCTTATGCTGGCGCAAATCCAACAGCTAACTGGCTTGGCCGTTATGGCGCACTGCGTAACAACTGGTATGAAATCAATGTGAGTGGTATAAAGAATATAGGTTCTCCTTCAGTTCCTAATGCAGAAGGCGATCCGGATGATCCGTCAACTTCTTACATTGCAGTTGAAATCAACGTCCTCTCTTGGGCTAAACGTACTCAGAATGCAGATCTCTAATTGACTTTGGATCTATTAGATCATTCAAACATTATATTCACTTTTGATTCCGGCGGCGTCGTGACGACGCCACCGGGATTTCAAAAAAACTCGTGAGCCGCGGCTTTAAGGCTTGCAGCTCGAAATAAGAAAAGATAAGTAAATAAATCATTAGGTGTGATGTAGAATGTCTTTTCCGGCGTCGGTGACGTCGAACTATGCTTAACCGCATGTGGAGTGACCGTAGGGAACGCAACTTGAGGTATAAGGAATGAAAAGAGGAGAGGGCCTCGAAGAGGTCCAACAACAATCGGACAAACGCCCGATTATCAATGAAGAAAACAACGACCAAGTATATTGGCACTATATATAAAAAGGTGAGAAGGTGAAAAAGTGAGAAGGTGAGATGTTTAGTCAACAAGGAGATATGTTTAGCAGACAAGTAGACAAGTGACGAGCAGACAAGGAGATTTGCCTTAGAGAACAACCAACAAGGCATTTGACTTTAACTCCTAACGGAGCGGAGCGAAGTGATAACTCCTTTAACTCCTTTAACTCCTGAAAAACTCCTTTAACTCCTGAAAAACTCCTTTAACTCCTAAAAGAAAACTCCTTTAACTACTGAATAATTATAAATACATCAAGATATGAAACGCTTAATAAAACATTTGTACATGTTGGCCGTCATGGCGGCAGGCACAGGAGTGATGGCGTCGTGCGACATGATGGAACAAGACCTTGACGACTGCCCCTATGGACTTTACGTCAACTTCAAGTACGACTACAACCTGCAACGTGCCGACATGTTCAACGACCATGTAGGTTCTGTCACCCTCTACATCTTCGATGAGGATGGCAACCTTGTGAAAACACAAGAGGAGAGCAATGTGGGCGGAGTATCACCGCTCAGCGATCCGGGTTACGCAATGCACATAACCGACCTTGCGCCGGGCCACTACCAGTTTATTGCGCTGGCGGGGCAAAAGCCTTACGGCGACATGTTGGAGACGACGCGCGCAAAGTTCGTGCGCAACGACATGGCCGCAGGCGCATCGATGCAGAGCCTCGAGATAAACCTCGATAAAGGCGCCACTGTGACCGGCCCGGATGGAGCGACCTATTATTCCATCGAGAACAACGGTCTGCCGCTCGACACCCTTTGGCACGGCATGATGACCGAGCCCGTAGAGGTATATCCCGTGAGCAGCAACCGTGCGGCGTATGCCACAGTGCCACTCGTGCGTGACACCAAGCACATCAACGTGGCCCTGCGCGAGCTTGACGATCCGACCGTGATGGACATCGCAAAATATGACATGTACATAACAGACCACAACTCGCGCATACTCTGGGACAACGCGCTCGACGAGACCGACCCCGTGATCTACACCCCTTACTCAACATGGAACTCTGATGACCGCACGCCGCCCACCTCGCCCGGTGACGGCGACGTGATAGAAGGTGTAGGAAAGATAGGCCATGCCGACTTTATGACCTCGCGCCTTATTTATCATGACAACGCAGAAAACGACGGACATCTGTACATCCGCAACAAAGAGACCGGTATAATCGTGGCTAACCTCAACCTGCCCGACATCCTCTCTCGCCTGCGCACCAGCGACGAACTCCATGCATACTCTGAGCAGGAATTCCTCGACCGTGGGTACGACTACCAGATAACCGTATTCCTGCGCGGCGACGAGCTCCAGTACATCAACATCAGTATCAGCGTGCTCGGTTGGAGCAAGCGCATACAATGGCAAGAACTGTAGTTTAAGTGAGAAGGTGAGGAAGTGAAAAAAGGTGAAAGGGTGAGAAGGTGAAAAAGTGAGGCTCTTAAGAAAGTCGACAAGCAGACGAGGATATATATTTAGTCGACAAGTTGACGAGAAACGAGCAGACAAGGAGATATGTTTAGCAGACAAGTTGACAAGTGACAAGCAGACGAGGAGATTTTGCCTTAGAGAGCAACCAACAAGGCATTTGGCTTTAACTCCTAACGGAGCATAGCGAAGTGAGAGTTTCCTTGAGCAAAGCGAAAAACTCCTTTAACTACAAAGAAAAAGTCATTTCTACTTACTCCTTACCTCCTTACTCCTTCCCTCCTGAAAGAAAACTCCTTCCCTCCTAAAAAGATAATTCCTTAAAAAGTGAATCTATGAAACATGATAAATATAAATGGTTAGGCTCCGCCCTCTGTCTGGTATTGATGCTTGTGACGGTGGGATGTTCGCAGGACGATTTGACTGGCGGTGACGGTAAGACCGACGGTGTGAAACCGACTTCTTACGTTACGCTTAGTCTTGCCATGCCTTCATCCACCGGCACGCGTGCTGCAGGCGGTGAGACGGGTAACGGTTTGGAAAAAGGCCAGTCGTATGAGAATGTGATAAGGTCTGCCGTTGCTTTTTTCTATCAAGGAACAGGAGCAAATGATACAGGTAATCCAAATATTCTTGCCGCGGTAAGTTTCACTTTCCCCGAAAATGATGGTACGGATGGTACGTCGCCTGTTGACAGAACTTATACTACGCAGCCGCAAGAAGTAAGCCTTGAGAACGGAACTTATCGTGTGATAGTTGTTGCCAATCCCGGTACGGACTGGTGGACAGGGCGGAACTTAAAGTTAGACGATGTGCGCAACCATATCCAAGAACAGGCATGGACTGTTGACAATGGCAATTATTCAAACTTCCTCATGTCGCTGGCTGACGAAAGAGACGGTTCTGCGGTAATAGAGCTAAACTCTAATCCGCAAGATGACCCGGCCGAAGCAACCGTTTACGTCGAGCGCATGGCGGCGCGTGTGGATTATAGGGACGGACGTCAAGGGATGACCTGTACTGACCCGGACTATCAGGGCGCAACAGTAGAAATCAAAGGTGCGGCGCTTGTCAACAACCTGACGAAAGGCTCTTATCTCTTGAAGCGTGTTGCCGATGATGTCACCGGAGCAGGGTTGGTATATCTTGGCGACGAAACATTGACAAACTATGTGCTTGACCCGTGGACGTCAGACGTGAAACCTGCTGATCATTTCGGCACTCCTTATGCCGGACGTTCGCAAAACCCGTCGTGGTGGAACCAGTACGTACAGCCAGGTACGCTTTTACAGGACGAAAGTGCAGGATGGAATCTCGTAGGATATACCCTTGAAAATTGTCCTGGCACTCCAAAACATGATAAAAACACGGCCGTGGTATTCAAGGCTAAGTTCACCCCCGTCGGGTTACCGTCTTATTGGACGGAAGGCGAGACGTTCTTTGCATACGGAAAATCCCTTTTCGCTACGATGGAAGATATGATGGGATGGGTGTATGGAGCCGACTTTGCCAATTTTGAAAGTAAGGTGAATGACTGCACCACGTGGAATGACCTGCAAGAGTTTTTTACAACCTCGCTCAGTATTGCGACTATAGACCCATCCGGATATCGAGCTTATTTGAAAAGCCGATTGGAGTCGGAAACTGACCTTAATGTTAATATCCCTGATGATGTTAAACAAAGCCTTACTTGGAGCGGATATATGTTGAATGAGTGCGGTTATTCCATGTCAGGCGACGGTCATGACGTTATCCTTGACCAAGGAAACAATATCGTAACACGGGAGAAACTCAAGAATTACGGTGTGCGCACATACGTTAATTCGATGTGTTATTACACATGGTGGATACTCCACAACGACGATGATAATAATGATGACTTCGGCCCGATGGAATATGCCGTTGTGCGAAATAATATATACAAGTTGACGGTAACAAGTATTTACACTCTCGGTGGTGACATACCTGAAGAAGACAATGGCCTTGAACTGGTTGTATATGTCAATGACTGGCGCCTGCTTGAGCAGGAAAACATCGATATGTAACCGGTGTACTGAAGCAGAGTCGCATGTGCGACTGATATAGAAACGGAAAAATACTATTTAATTATGGATAAGAACTTAGGACTAATATTGAAAGACATGTTGTTCGCGGCGGTATTGCTGTGTCCTGTCATGTTTCTTTCATGCTCTTACGATACAGAGGCGGATGACTGCTCCGACAGTGACGGTCCCGTTACGATGCAGCTTCAGATAACTGCGGAGAAAGAGACCGACCTGAACACACGAGCCGACTTTACAGGAGAAGAGGAACCTGGCACGACGGGCGAATACATGCACAATCTCTGTGTACTGTTCGTTTCTGCCGATGGGACGATTGTCAAGAGGATTAACGCCGATGTGACTAACAACCCTGCGGCACAAGAAGGTAATCTTAGGGTATATTCACGGACTTTTGAGATAGACCCCGGTAAATATACAGTTTACGCCTTTGCCAATATAGACTCTTATTATAATGGTGATTGGACAAGTCTTACAACTGTTGACGAGGGAACAACTATTGAAAGCCTTAGGACAGAATCAGACATAGACATTAACAATATTGTATTGGAAGATCCTGCGTCAAAACTTGACTTGATAGATTACTTCATTCCGATGAGCGCAAAGGAGATTGTCGTTATAGATGAGAATACAACTTCCTTGTCAATCGGTCTTGACCGTCTTGTAAGTAAGGTGAGGGTAAATATTACCGGAAAGGCCGGTTCAAAACTAACAAGTTTTACGTTCGGTAATTATGCCGACCGTGTAGGTTTGTTTTCAGACCAGACTTTGACCGATGTCGAGTATATATCTTCAAAAGAGTCTACGCAACAGATAGAGTTTCCTGCTGATGGAGAAATATCGTTAAATGAATTTTATGTTAACGAAACAAGGGAGCGTAGCAACGCGACAGGTTTTACCGTGGAACTGGAAACCGACGAGAGGGGCGGCACAAAATATTCGTCTGTCACAAAGAAGACGCTTTACTTACCGCGCAACTCCATTTTACCGCTATATCTTACGCTTAACGATTATGGTCTTAACCTGTCCGGTTGGTACAGTGTCGCTCCGATAGATCATGCACCGGTTAGGTTTACCGCCAATTTCTACACGCAAGACAGCTATTCGGTCGAGATACCTGAAGGTGCGCAGTTCGGTTTTACTATTAATGGAGTTACCCTTAACGATGCTACGTCTGTTCCTTCTTCATGTTATTGGTTTATTGATGAGGCCGTTAAGGCTAAGGGTTTTGCTTTCGACGGTTATAGCAATGAAGCACGGCAACAAACTGTTGAGGGATATGTTACGGCCTCAAAGGGACATACTTTCCCCTTCACTGTTCAAGTGGAATGGGCAGGTGGAGGAAATAATTATAACCGCACATACACGGTAAACGTAATAACAACGGACATAACGGACGTGGATTACAGTCAAACCGATAGCGGCACAAGAAGTGAAAGCACTAAAGTTAAAAAGCTAACACCTGAAGTGCTTAATATGTTCATTAAACGATAAAATGGAGGATGTAGAAATGAAAAATATAGCAAGTTTATATAAGCCGTTCTTTCTTGTTCTTTTTGCCGGTATTTTTTGTGTGCAGGTAAATGCACAAGTTTATGGAGATAGTTATAGTCAAGAGGATGTTATCGTTGTTAATGGCAAATTGACGGGAAATATTAGTGTGGTAGGGGCTTCACAAACTGATGATGAAACTTCGCGAAGTGATGCTGCAAATTGGGATGAAGGTGATGGTTGGAAGTCCAGTGGGGGAAGTTATAGTAGTAATCCTCCTAAAATAGCTTTTGATTTAAATGGTTTGTCATCTTATGCCTCAGCAAAATGTTTGGAGGTGTATAGTGGAAGTACCGCAAACCGTGCCGGGAGAATAATAACGGTTTATACTTCAGATAATTATAATGCAGGAGCGAATTTAAGAAACTTTACGCCTTCAGACAGAAATGGATGGACTATTGTAGGTTCAGTCACTTCTGATGGTAACAGGAATTACATAAATTTAAATTCTGTTCGGCGCTATATAATGCTGGTGTTTACAACTTCAAGCCAAGTTCAAGTTAACGAAATATATTTGTATTCATCGAATTATGATGAAGTTAATACCAGTGATGTCTTAATTCAGCATAAACCTGCCAAGTGGTATAACTTGGCGGTTGGTCACAATACGGATATGGACACTTTTGACGAAAATGGCACGGATAAAATGCTTCCCGCAAAAGAAAACGGACAGGATACTGAAATACAGAATGCCCATACTCTTGTTGAAACAATTTATGTAAACAAAGGTGAGTCAGTGAGATTGATTGTTCCTGATTATCTTAATGAGGCTGCAAACAACCAGTCTTATCAACGTTGGTATAATTATGCCACGGGAGGAACTTTTGCCACAGGGGAATCAGGAAACAATAGCATTATAGACTTATTAACGCCTGCAACTTCCGGCTTAGGTGGTATGCCGACCAATGGTGAGGGGCATAGGTTTTCCAATGGATATGTTGGTGAGCCATTGTCTTCAAATCGACTTTACGCAATGGATTTTCATTATCCGGCCGATTCAAGAGAATCATATTATGTTGTAGCTTGTGATGTTTCAGGATATACGGATTTTACTGAAACGTATGACAGGAATGCGGATCATTCAAAATCTTTGTTTGCTTCAGGAGGATATTGGGAACCGACATTGTCACACCGTTTTATTTGGTATATAAGGGCTATTGATTCAAATAACAGGGCATCTCGTGACGTCATGGACATAACGATGCCGGCAACACGTATACCAAATCTTACACAAGAAATGGTTGCCCTCCCTATGGATGCACGTGCGTATGCCCTTAATGGTCAATCCCCTGATGATGTTGAGCTTACCGTATCTTTGCTTTCGGGTTCCAATACGGCGGGGATAGTCATGGAAACAACATCTTTAACGGGTGAAGACCGTGTTATTCATTTTGATTATAATGGAGCAGAAAATGGCGATAATACGGTTTCCGTTGGCGATAATACCCATGCCACCATTATTGTAAGTAACGATAATACGGAAGTGGCAAGATTTAACTTGACCTTTGAGGAGGATACGAGATTGCTGTCGCAATCACAAGTAAAAGAGCTTAATGCCAATGAATTTTCAGGTAATGACGAAAGCGACTGGAGGCGATTGGCTTTTAGGACACCGCAGAAATTGAATGATAATTATGAATTCTTGACGGAACTAAACTTTGATTATGACCCAGGCGTTGTTTCAGACCTTGACTATGGTCAAAGCGAATATTATTATCCATTCCCGTTGGCATGGACCAGTAGCACTTACGGATTTTATGATGGTAGCAACGGTGATGATTATATGGGAAATCATACATACCCGGAATGGGGGCATTACTCTCTTCTGAACAATTATATCGAATGTGTTGGATGGGATAACGCCAGAGGTATTCCGAATCCTTTGGATTGCGAAGGAGAAGAACGTTATAATAGGCAAGGGATTAAAAGCCGTTATCATCTTTATGCAGACGTTTCAGACCGTCCAGGAATAGTTGCGCGTTTGCCTTTTGATAGGACATTGTGTAGTGGAACTGAATTGTTCGTTACGGCTTGGGTAAAGTGTGCCCGTGGTGGTACAGATGCCAATAATGCAGGTATGTTATTTACGATTATGGGTGTAAGGAAAGAAAAAGGTGAAACTACTTACACTCCGATATATCGTTACCAAACGGGGCAGATACCTGTAACATATTACAATAATAAAGCTATAGATTTACCTGGCTTCTTTGAGAACAGTGATATTCCTGTACAAAGAGAAGGTGAAAGAAATGAAGATTTTAATAGAAGATTAAATACGTTCTTGCAAGGCTCAAGGAATGAATGGTTCCAAGTATATTTCTCGTTTATCAATAGTTCTGACCAAGCCTTTGACAGCTATGCCCTGCAAATAGATAATAACAGTGCATCCACTAACGGTGGTGACCTTTATCTTGACGACGTGCGTGTTTACATCGCAACTGTAAACCCGACGGTTACCCAGCTTGAGACAAAATGTATGGATGAACCAGTCAGGGTGAATACAAGTTTTAACTTTGAGCGTTTGTTATCACGTACAGGAGAAGAAGCGACAACTACAGCGACAGATCATTATGGTGACATAGCATTTTGTATTCTTGACAAAGACTTGTATGAAAATTATTTGGCACAACACCCTGATGATGAAGAAGGGGCGATAAAGGCTTCCGCCATGGATATGGGTATATCTGAAGTTGATAAGGAGAATGATGCTAAATACATGGTGATGAACTATAATCTGAACTTTGCGCAAAACCCGTTGTATGTTGCCGGAGGAGACGATGCAAAACCTGTTGTAGCTGACGGTAAGCTGTATTTCCGCAGGAATGATGCTCCTGGTAACCGCCGAGCATTGACTGTTGACATAATGGCCAATGTGCAGCCCAACGTAACATATTATATGGTTATGGCTAACCCTAATTCGATAAATGATACCAACTGGGCAAGCTTTTTTACTGGACTTGATGACGTATGTACAGTTAAGTCGGATTTTACTGTTATACCGCGCGATATAATTAAAATTAATGGTGAGATTGTAGACCCGACAACGGATTATTGCGCAGGGCGTACATTCAACTTCACTGCAGAGGTAAGAATACCGGCTCCCGATGCAGGCGAGGATGGACAGAATGAGTATATTCCGTTGAATGAGGATGTATATTTTGATTGGTTTTTTGGTACGAGAGCTGAATTTATAAGGACAAATGAGACATATCGAGCGTCGCTTAATGAAGCTTTGACTAGATTCCGTGAGGAGTATAAAGACGCAACGGTAATTGACGAGAATACTCCTGCAACAGGTAGTTTTACTCAAGGCATGTTTGACATGTTAGTGTATTACACAACAACGGCAGCCAGTCCTGCAGGTGGTCAACATCCGCATCCATTAGTACTTCACCAAAGATCTTTAAACATAACTCTGCTTGAAAGTGGATTGAATTTGATCGCGCGTCCAATTCAGGTGGAAATAGAAAACATCCCAGGTTATGGGGATATGACTGGCTTGATCTGTTGGGATTACATACCCCTTACATTAACGGTAAATACCAGTGCACCGCAATTGAAACCCGGCTTCAATCAAATAGCTTATCCTGATGAATATGCTAATCTGGATCCGTGTCTACGTATAGGTCTTGATCAAATCAAAAGCGTTCAAGTTGGTAATAGCGGCGATCATGAGTTGAAAGTCGATCTTCGTGATTGTCAATTCAGCGGTGTAGACCCAACCGTCACAAAGTTGGGACTTATTGATGATTTGGATAAATTGTATCTTGTAAGTACGGATGACCCGTCGTATTCGTCATATTTTGTTGATGCTGAGAATTTCGATGAGTACAGTTTACCAGCAGGTACAATAAAATCGTTAGAAGCACATCCTTACGAGCAAGGAGCCTCTTTGACAAACATGATGACATTGCAGTTTGACGTAACTAATACGCAGGAAAACGGTTTCAAATTTACACCAAAAGAGGGCTATACATATAATTTCGCTGTGCATTTTGAGGAAAAAACAGCTCGTGGAGAGGCTTCAACCGCTTGTAGTGGCAGGTTGATATTACCGATAAAAGTAGTACCTGAATATGTAAAATGGACAGGTGACGGCAGCAGTAACTGGAACAACGATACCAACTGGAAGCGTGTAAGCAGTGCTGAAGTAAAGAGAAAGGCTGCTTCTGACGATGACTATATGGTTGACGGATCAAATGCTAATTCGGAAGGTTTTGTCCCAATGTTGTTTACCAAAGTCCTGCTGCCGGCAGGTAGTCGTGTTAACATATACAAGGCTGGTTATAGAGATGGTGGTGAAACCAGTGATTGGGAAACAGAACGTCCAGAAGAAATTCAAGAACCAACTCTTAACATCCAGTATGATCTCATGGCATACGGAAATGAGCAAGTGTATGGTCATGAAGCGGATCCACTGGGCGACATCACAACACAGCGCTACCGCGTGAACATTTGCGACCAAATACATTTCGAACCAGGGGCGGAAATGCTGCATTCTGAATATTTGATGTATAACCGTGCGTGGACAGACGTTGAGATACCGCAAGGAACATGGACTTTGGTTAGTACCCCGTTATATGACGTTGTATCAGGTGATTGGTACACTCAATCTACGGGTGTGCAGTCAACCGAGTATTTCAAGGATATAACTTTCAATGATGGAGGTTATGACCGCTTGAACCCAGCGGTATATCAGCGTAGTTGGGGTGATGGCGCCACCATTATAGAAGATATAGAAGAAGGTGGTGTTCGAACACCAGTGTCGTTCCATCCGTTGTGGAGCTCAGTATATAATGATGCTTCAGTGGCATATAACTATGGTGCCGGATATTCTGTAAAGACCGCTAAAGTAGCAGACGCTGGAGATTTATTGTTCCGCTTCCCGAAGAATGACCCATCTTATCCTAATTCAACAGCAACGTTTACCCGTGACAATAACGGAAAGCTTGCGGCAGGACAGATGGTTGTGCGCAATACAGACTTTGGAAAGGCGACAGATAATAATAAATTCACTCTGAAATTAACTCCATCGGACAATGGCTATCTTATAGTAGGTAATCCTTTTGTTTCTCATTTGAATGTAGAGGAATTTCTTAATGAAAACAGAGATGTTCTTCAACAGAAATATTGGATTGCAGACAATGATGGCCCGGAGGCGGGTTCGGCAGATGCAAATGGCAGTTGGATTAGTACAGACTTTGGTTTGGTGGCTCCTTATAAGGCATTCTATGTACAAAGGACTGAAAATGCACGTCCAGGTGATATAGAAGTGACGTTCACAAGAGATATGGAAGAGTTTTTGCCGGCTTCAACGGATGGACAAGATGCTACACAAGGATTTGTTATAAGGGCTAATAGTGAGAAAGGTTCAAGCGCAGCGGCATTGGCTTATAGTGGAACTGCCGACAATAATTATGAGACAACAGAAGATGTACAGTTGCTTACAGATTTGTTGGGTAATGATAGCGAAGGACCTAATGTTTACACCGTGGCGGGCGACATTGCGACGAGCATTAACCGAATAAAGGATGCTCAGCAGATACCGCTCGGAGTGTTCGCAGCCGACGATGATGTCACTACGCTGACGTTTACGGGCGTTGCGGCGCTGATGGAGCCGTCGCTCTATGACGCCGAGATGAACACTGATACTCCGCTGACCGAGGGCTATACGCTGACCGTAAACGGTGCTTCGCACGGACGTTACTTCATCCGCGCCAAGGGTGCTGGCGAGGGCACTACCGGCATAACTGATGTTGAGACGGGAGATGGCGGCGTAAGCGTGTATTCCGTAGCGCCACGGCAGGTAGTGGTGTCTTCGGGCGCTGAGCTGCTTGAGGTGAGCGTTTATTCCGTAGGCGGCGCAATGCTTGGACATGAGAGCGTTGGCGGTGGCCGCACGGCCGTGACGCTTGACGGCATCGACAGTGGCGTGGCTGTGGTGAAGGTGGTTACCGCCGACGGACAGGAAACACGCAAGATTGTCGTAAAATAAATATGTATGTTCTTTGTTATGACAGTTTAGTTATAGTATAATGAAGTAGTAAAGTGGAAACCTCTGGCTGTTATGCCGGCTGCTTTCCAGTTCTGAGAAAGGCCGTCTTTAGGAGCGCTAAAGACGGCCTTTGCTGGGTTTAGGGTTATGGGGTTTTGCGGTTATGAGGTTATGAGGTTATGGGGTTATGCGGTTATGGGGTTATGGGGTTATGGGGTTATGAGGTTATGGGGTTATGGGGTTTACGGTTATTGGGTTTATATACTTCATAATCTTATTACCTTGCAAAAGAGTACGAATCGCAAGGTAAAAGACCGTGTTTCATGACATTAAAGGCCGTGTTTTATAAGTAAACAAATGATGATAATTTTCGCTAAACATCTGTCAGTC
>OHMX01000743.1_pt1 | contig 13363 bp, 8 predicted proteins | sample 1569471 | NCBI WGS metagenome assembly OHMX01 (sample SAMEA3879547, study PRJEB24766) | human gut metagenome | biome: human-associated habitat; feature: feces | place: USA | collected 1985/1987
AAAGTGATCGAGGTACATTGTACCTATGATCCTGAGACAAAACAGGGAACAGGATTTACCGGACGTAAGGTAAAGGGCACGATCCACTGGGTTCCTGCACCATTTGCAAAGAAATGTGAAGTACGCCTTTATGAGAATCTTGTAGATGAAGAAAAGGGCGTTTATAATAAAGAGGACGGAAGTCTGAATCTGAATCCGGATTCCTTAAAGGTGTTAAAAGATTGTTATGTAGAGCCGGAGCTTGTAAAAGCAGAGCCGTATGACAGTTTCCAGTTTGTACGACAGGGATATTTCTGTGCCGATGCAAAAGATTCCACACCGGAGCATCCGGTATTCAACCGTATTGTTTCATTAAAGAGTTCATTTAAATTACCGGCTCAGTCATAGCCGGATCTGGGGGTTATTATATGAATTTATTATCAGGATTAGAAAAATTTGGACTGGATGTCTCAGAAGATATGGATATCTTTGAGGAAGATAAGCCAAAGACAGGCACAGGAACAGAGGCAGTCGAGGAAAAATCGAATATCCCAACCGAGGATATGTTCTTATTAGAAAAGGGAATCCGTTGCCCGGTCTGTGATAAAGTGTTTAAGACAAAAATGATCAAGAACGGAAGGGTCAGTAAGGTGGCTGGTTTTGTGGCATGAGTGTGGCTGGATTCTGCTTATAAGGGCTTGACGCTTAGTTTTTTATTTGGTTGAAATGTGGCTGGTTCTGTGGCTCTAAAATAATGTAAATGATTTTATAGAATTTTAGTGTTGTGTAAAATACTGGTTTATAGTAATATATGTCATTGCCTTGGAAAAAGTTTAGGAAAAAGAGTTGATAGACGTGGATTGAACGTTTCTCTAATTCTCTCAGCATATTCCACAATGACAAAGTTTCTTAGTTACTTGATTGGGTATAGCAATAAATAGTATTATCTGACTTTATCTGTTGTTATTCGATCTTTCTGTATGGTGTATGAAGAACGAGCTGCTACATTTGCATGCAAGTTGTTCGGGAAACTTTTTGAAGACTGGATCTGTGAAAATAGAATGTTGGATTAAACAAAGAAAATATGAAAACAAATCCTTACATTTGTCGGAAATAATTTAAAGACGAAGAATACTGGAAAGCTATGATAAAAATATTTGCAACGGAAAAAGTTAAAGATATTGATAAATACACGATTCTGAATATGCCGATTGCTCCGATCGATCTGGTGGAAGAGGCAGTTACAGCGTTTGTGAATGAGTTTAGAAACCATTACTCGAAGATGCATCGGATTGTCGTTTTTGCCGGCCAGGGAAATAATGGTGCTGATGCATTGGGCATTGCCCGGCAGTTATTGGACGAATCGTATAAGGTCATTGTATATCTGTTTAACCCGACGGGCTATCTGAGTCCGGAGTGTGCAGAGAACAAACGTCGTTTGTTGAATATTGACCAGGTGGAATTTACAGAGATACGGGATAATTTCATTCCGCCTTATCTGTCATCTCGGGATGTGGTGATCGACGGTCTGTTTGGTTCGGGACTGAATCGTCCGTTGAGTGGAGGCTTTGCCGGATTGGTGAAGTATATCAATAGCACACCGGCTGAAATTGTTTCGATCGATATTCCTTCAGGTTTGTTTGGCGAAGACAACCGGGAGAATGATAAGGACTGTATCATCCGCGCTAATAAGACATTTACTTTCAATTTCCCGAAACTCTCGTTTCTGATGCCCGAGAATGAAGTGTATGTAGGTGAATGGAAGGTATTGAATATCAATATGCATCCACAAGCTGTTGCAGATACGCCGACGAATTATTATTTGGTGACGGAAGAAGATATTGCTTGTGTATTCCAGCCTCGTAAACGATTTACGCATAAAGGAACATACGGTCATGCCTTGTTGGTAGCCGGAAGTCGCGGTAAATTAGGTGCAGCCCAATTGTCTGCCCGTGCTTGCTTGCGCAGTGGTGTAGGGATGCTGACGGTTCATTTGCCTAAATGCGGAGAATTGATGATGCAAACGGCTCTGCCGGAAGCGATGGTTGATTTGGATGCGCATACGGATTTCTTTACGGTGGCTCCGGATATTACACCTTATACAACGTTGGGAGTAGGACCGGGTTTAGGACAGCAAATCGAAACAGCCGTGGCTTTGGACGAACTGATGTCGGCTGTCATCAAACCGGTTGTGTTGGATGCCGATGCCTTGAACCTGATTGCTTCGAATAAGGATATTCTGAATAAGATACCGACCCGCAGTATTCTGACTCCGCATCCGAAAGAATTTGACCGTTTGGCTGGAGCCAGCAATTCTGCTTACGAGCGGTTGCAGAAGGCTCGTGAGTTTGCTAAGGAACATCGGTTGTGCGTTGTCTTGAAAGATGCTTACACGGCTATTTGTACTTCCGAAGGAAATGTGTATTACAGTGTCTGCGGTAATCCGGGAATGGCAACAGCCGGCAGTGGTGATGTCTTGACCGGTATTATCTTAGGTTTGCTGGCGCAAGGGTATGAACCGGAAACGGCAGCGGTAGCAGGTGTTTTCTTACATGGGACAGCCGGTGATTTGGCCGCAGCTCAATGGAGTGAACGTGGAATGATAGCCGGAGATCTGATTGATTCATTGGGAAAAGCCTTTAAACAGGTTATTTGATTGATAAGAGTAAAGAGATATTGTAGAAACACAAACGTATAGTCAGAATGAGAAAAGTATTGTTTTTGTTGTGGATAGGTTGTTTGTTCGGTTTTATGAGCTGTACTTCACAACCTGTCGCTGAAAAAGCCCCGCAATGGAAAGCCAAGCATGTGGTTTTGATCGGTATAGATGGATGGGGTTCGTATAGTGTTGAGAAAGCGCAAATACCTAACATCCGTTTCTTAATGGACAGTGGTACTTATACCTTGCAGAAACGTTCGGTATTGCCTTCGTCGAGTGCTGTCAACTGGGCTTCGATGTATATGGGAGCCGGTCCGGAATTACACGGATATTGTGAATGGGGTTCGCAAGTACCGGATCTGCCTTCGCGGGTAGTAAATAAGAACGGAATTTTCCCGACCATCTTCTCTGAGTTGAGAGCCGTTTCTCCCGAAGCAGAGATCGGAAATATTTACGAATGGGATGGAATCCGCTATCTGGTGGATACATTGTCAGTTAATTATGACCGTCATGTTGCGGAAGTGAGCAAAGATTCTACGGCTACGGCCCGTTGTGCTGTTGAATATATTCGGGATAAGAAACCGGCATTGGTCAATATCGTGTTCGATGCCTTAGACCATGTTGGGCATGCTGCGGGTCATGATACACCGGCCTATTACGATAAGCTGGAAGAGATTGATGGCTATGTAGGAGAAATCGTACAGGCGGTTAAAGAAGCTGGTATTTGGGATGAAAGTATCATCATTGTAACTGCCGACCATGGAGGAATCGAAAAGGGACATGGTGGACGTACCATGCAGGAAATGGAAACGCCTTTTATTATTTGTGGCCAGCATATCAAGAAAGGCTATAAACTGGAAGACAGTATGATGCAGTTTGATATCGCATCGACTATCGCTTCTATCTTTGCCATCCGGCAACCTCAAGTATGGATTGGCCGTCCGATGGATGTTTTTGAGTAAATGAATTTAATCAAAAGAAAGACTAGCCCTAAATAACAGTAGTAGTTATTTAAGGCTAGTTATATTTGGAAACAGGGAATCCTTCTTCCTCCAAAAATATATAAGATTGGTGTGAATTTCAGCAAAGATGTCAGAGGTATTGAGAAATGGGTTGTAGAAGAATAAAAACATACCGCGATGATTCATCTGATCTTACCTATATTTTCGATTATACAAGAAACAAACTCATTTATCCCGACGACTTGATAGAGTTCTTAGAACATAAGTTCCCGTTAACAAATCAAGGGTACCAATTTTATGAAAAATATGTACATCCCGATGATTTGAAGATGTTGATTAAGATAAACAAGCTGGCATTCGACTTCTTCTATACGCTCAAGCCAGAGCAGAAAAAGTATGTAAATATTGTATATGACATTCCTCATGAAATATAGAAAAACAAGGCTTGTGAATGGGGTAACACGCGCAAAGGTCATTGGCGTGTTGCGGATAGCCCTATATTGAAAGTGGCGATAAATAATGATAATCTGCGAAAGGCAGGATATTCTTCCTTAATGGGTTTGTATCTCGAATGGCACCCAAAATAGGAACCGCAGTATGCCGAACGGCACGTACGGTGGTGTGAGAGGTCGGTGAACATGAAAATAGGAGATAAACACCTATGACTAATGTTTACCTCCTACTCGATTATACATGAATTGCTTATTGCAATGTCTTTCCGTTATATTCACCGGTTAATGAACCTAAGAATGCTACGATTTTAGCCATATCAGTATCCGAGATGGTTGTGCCAATCTGGAATTCGTGCATGATACGTACGGCATCTTCAATATTATTGATAGAACCATCGTGCATATAAGGATAAGTGATCATGACATTTCGTAACGTCGGTGTTTTGAACTTGTGCAGATCGCTTTCCTGCTTGGTTACTGCATAACGTCCATTATCTCCGTCGGTCAAGCCGGTACCACGGTAATCGAAGTAACTGTTCTTGATACCCATATAATCGTAAGACTGGCCTCCGATGTTCATACCTACGTGACAAGTTGCACATTTGTTTGCTTTAAACAAGGCATAACCTTCCTGCTCTTCGGCAGTCAGAGCAGACTTGTCTCCACGCAAATATTGGTCGAAACGAGACGGGGTTAATAACGTCTTTTCGAATTCAGCGATAGCTTCTGTGATGTTAGACTGACTGAAACCGTCGGGGTAAACTTCGCTAAATGTTTTGGTAAACTCTTTATCTTCGGCCAATACAGCACAGATGTCATCAAATGACTTGTGTCCCATTTCTACCGGATTCAATGGAGGACCTGCAGCCTGTTCTTTCAGGTCGGCAGCACGGCCATCCCAGAACTGGGCGAAGTTGAGGGCTGCATTGTAAACCGTAGGAGCATTGACACCACCTAATTGTCCGTTAATACCTTCTGAGTATTGCTTCCGGTCTACACCACCTGTTTCCAGTCCGTGACAAGACGCGCAGGAAATGGTGTTGTCAGCAGAAAGACGCGTGTCATTGTATAAGGCACATCCCAAAGCGACCTTGGCAGAGTCGACCGGAATGGATTCCATCAACGGTTGCAAAGGTTCGTTCGCGAACTCTTCTGCTACCGTAGGAGATTGATAATGAGCTTTACGCTCCTTTGCTGCCCATGCCAGAATCACGGCCTTTTCGTCTTTGTCAAGACTTGTTCCCCAGTGATTAGGCATGTACGAGAACTTGGCAGGAGGCATGGAACCACTCATTGCCGTGTTCTCCAATTTAGCTAAATCGACTTCCGATACTGGCTTGCCATTATCCAAAGCATCCAGCATGTCTGTAAAGTCTACATACCGCGTTCCTTCTACCATATCGGCTTTCACGACTGAACCGATAACGGGGAAATTACCGTAGAATGGAAGAGGAGCATTTGCCGAATGGCAGTCCATACAGCCATTCTCTCGCAAGATGGAAGCCACTTGTTTGGCTTCATCGCCGGCATATTTTTTATATTCTGTCGTAGAACAACTGACAGTGAGTCCTGCCAGTAATGCCAGGCTTACAGGGAGAAATACTTTCTTCATGCTTTCCTTTGTTTAAAATAGTTAATAATAAACTCTCTTTTATCGTCAGCAAAGATACGAGTATATTCAGAATTCTGTATAACCGATGTCTTTATTTCCATCGTCTGGACTTAATTTTTCTTCGGATATACTGGATGGCAAGCCAGAATCCGGACAGAGAAACAAATGTTCCCCCTAGCATCAGTATCCACATGATCAGATACCACAGTCGCGGATGAGTGGTCAGTTCGGGTATCTGCAGGCTGTGCAATGCCGGATATGCCCAGTGCTGCCATCGGGCAGGACGATTCACATACCGGAATTCTCCACTGTATGGATGAATGTAATAACAGCTGGCATCCGCATCATCTATCTGTACTTTCCAGACAGGCAGGGTCAGTTTCCGCTTGCGGGAAACATAATATGTATCCTGTTCATTCAGCCATTCGATTTTCAGATTGGCCTCTTTCCCGTGGATGGACTGTAATACGTCTCGGATATCTTCGGGGGTGAGGTTTAAGGGCTTCAGGGAATCGGTACAACGCGCATCCCAGGTCATAGGTCCGCTGTCAGTCTGAGCGTGGTAGAGCGGAATCAGACCGAAGTGAGTCCATTCTAATTGCCGGAGCTGATGCGGATGGCATTGGATGATTTTCCGGTAATCAAGCAGATAATTTTCCGGATGCATTTGCTTCAATTGCTGAGACGGATTAAAGTCAAGCCGGGAGCGGATGCCGAAGTCTTCTACGTTGGCCAATGACATCATCCCGCTGAAACAGAACGTCAGCACAAACAGACCGAAAACAGCACCTGCCAAGTGATGCCATTTGTACCAGAACTTCTTGTAGGGCGAAAGCCTGCGCTGATGGCGTGCTCTCCGGAAATCCCGGATTCCGAGATACAAGCCTGTCAGACAGAAAATACAGCCGATGCCGGAAAGTGTGACGACCACGGTTATCCACCGGTCGATATCCTGCCGGAGAGTAGTGAAGTAAATCCAGTGAGGAATCGCTCCCAACCACGCCCAGCAGCGTTCTTCCCGACTGGTATATTGTAAAACTTCGGCCGTCTTCGACGAAATATATAATTGGTGCCTGTCTTTATCGGCAAAGTAATATTTATAGATCGGAAAATGCTGCCTGAGTGCTCCAAAAGGAATCCATTGCTCCAAGGTGTAAAGTGTATCAATCCGTTCGACTGGAGATGAATTCCAGCTCGCTGCCACCTGCCTGATGGAAGAAGCATCGATACGGGTTCTTTCCGAAAAGTCGGTGGTCAGTTCATGTGATCCGTTGTCTGTCCGAATTTGGAAAACCTGTTGCCCTAAACTCTGACAAAGCGTAATATGCCGGATCTCTTCGTTGGCCGGCAGCCGTTTCTGTACTTCTTCCCAGGCCGGAAGAGAATCTGCTTTCAGATAATCCATTCGGCTCCATCGGTCAGCCTGTTTTACCCGGGGAAAGGTATGATAAATCATGACCAGTCCGGAGAGAAACCACATGCAGAAAAGGATACTGAGCAAGGTGCCCAGTATCCGGTGTGTTGCCAAGATAAATGAATGTAGTTTATGCATGCGTCATTTATTTAGAGCGTATACGAAAGAGCTACCTGGAAGTTACGGGGCATGCTGGGGACAAGCTGGTTCCCTAACGCCTGGTTGTAATAGCTCTTATTGAACAGGTTATTGACATTGACAGTCAGATGAACATGGTTGTTGACGGTATATGACGCTCCCAGATCGGTTATCCAATACGGATCGAACCAGGTACTGTTCGCTGTATTCCGATAGACTTTTCCGGTATAGCTGCTGCTGAAGTGGAACTCCAGGTTCTTGAGCCAGCCTTTCGGGATGGTATAACTACCGTAAGCGTAGAATGTCTGGTTAGGAACGTTGGCTTGCCAGTTTCCTTCCTGACTGTTCAGTTGATCTTTGGTGGCTTGCGGATCAGAACCATAAATGGCATTGGCCAATTCTGGATCTTTCACTTCTTTCATCTCCCGGATTTTGGAATCATTAAATCCGTAACCCAACGTAAAAGCAAGGGTTGGTAAAGGAGTCAAGGTTACATCGAAGTCAAAACCTTTGGAATCCTGTACGCCCACCTGTCCGATGACAGTCTTTGTCGTTGTCTCTCCATCCACTTCTTCCTGATAATTATTTGTCAGGGTGGCAGTACTGTTCATCTTCCGGATATAGAAAAGGCTGGCGTTGGCATGCAAGAGATTTCCCCAGTCGTATTTCAGTCCGACTTCTGCCTGGTATCCGTTTTCCGGTTTGAATACTTCCTCGTTGCGAGTAGGAGTAAAACGTTCCCCATTCGCGTCGATATAGATCACATTATCCTGATAGAAGGTACGGATCGGTTTGAAGAAGGAGGCAAATGAGGCATAGAGTGACGTATTCGGATGTGGAAGATAAACCGCTCCGAAACGATAGGTCAATGCCTTGTTTCGGATTTGATTGAACAAGCCGTGTTTCTCATATTCGCGTTTGCCAGAAGGAGTTGTAGCTGAAGCCGACAGATAACGGAAGAAATCTCCCCGAAGAGCAGCCAGAACCTTCCATTGTTCGTTGAACTCGATCATATCTTGCAGATAAATACTGTTGGCATAATGATGCGTAACTGTCGCTTTCGAGAATTTACTCGTCATATATCCCATGCTGTGCGGGTCATATACCGATACGTGGGAATAAAGTCCGGGACCTTGTACGTCATCTCCCAGATTATATCCGCTATAGCTTGTCCGGTTGAGGGCAACAAACGAATATCCGCCCATGTAATTATGCTTGATCTCGCCGGTGTGGAAATGTCCGCTTAACTCCAACGAATTACTGACAGTCTTGGCTATATGAGAGAAACGGAGCGGGAAGGAGAGATAGACCGTATCGAGGCAGATATATCTCTTTTCGGTCGGCGTCTTCCAGTAGTAATGGTCATAGATGGGATCATCACTTTCCAAATAGTCGAGACTCTCCGTACCGAAGTAGTTGATGTCATCACTGGAAAAGGAGAGGCGGTCAACCAACTTCATCCTTTCCGAGAATCGGTGCGTATATTGTCCGGAGATATTCCAGCCATCGTTTCTCATAAAGTCGGATTCGTTGTTATAACGAGCTTCCCGATTCAGGCCCGGCAGCATATCGTTCTTGTGCAGGTACAGTTGATTGTCGGAAGTGTTGTAAACATCCTGAGCCATGATGTCGGGTAATCCGATTTCCGTCCCATAGAAGTCTCTGTTGAAACCGGCCCGAACATCAATTATGTCCTGCTCGCTGAGACGGGCGTTCAATGCCAGGTAACCGGAGAAACGGCTGTTTCCATTATCACGCCATCCTTCCTGGTCGGCGTAATTGACATGGGCATAATAGTTGACTGGCCCCAGCAGTTTGCCTCCTAATCCCAATGTGGCTTCTTTATTCTCGTAGCTGCCGTAGGCAACCCGAGCATTGAGTGTCTGCCGTTCGGTAGGAGCTTTCCGTACGATATTCAGGATTCCTCCAACGGCCGAATGACCATATAAGACAGAGGCTGGGCCTTTCAGTAACTCAATGGATTCGACAGCCGAAAGATCCGGTACGGGATAGGAATTGTTGATGGCCGAACGTTCGTCTCGTACGCCGTCGATCATCATCACGGCATGATCAAAACCTCGTACTGATATTTGCTGGAAAGCTCCGTAAGAAGTCTGTATCCGGATTCCCGGCATAAAACGGACAGCATCCTGGATATTGCGGATACCTCTTAATTCCAGACTTTGGGCTTCGATACCACTGACGGAAAGAGGCATATACTTCATCGGAACGTCGAGTTTGGTGATTTGTGGCCGGGCTTTCCGGGCTGTTTCTACAACAACTTCCTGCAAGTTGTAGGTGGTGTCGGTTGCAGGCGTGCTCAATAGGTTTTCCTGGGCGTTTACAGCCCATGTCAGACTTACGAGTGGTAAGATAATCCATGTTTTTTTCATGTGACAGGTATTTATAAATGAGACATAGTTTCCCTAACCCGGAAGAAAACGGCTTTCTTCCGGGCAGAAAAACGAGATAAATAAGATCTTTAAAGGGAATGATTACTCTTTGTCGGCAGCGTAGGCCTTTTTCTTGTCGGAGATATCAATCTGCTTATGCTGGGTCATAAACTTGGCATGTTCGATAAAGATATCTTGAATGCCGGGATTCTGTCCTAAACCTTCAAGCAGGACACTAACCTGATAACCCTGCGATTCCAGCTCGGTCTTGATGTCACCTGCAATGTCGTTCTTGGCGTGATCACCAGCCACAAACATAAAAGGAAGTAGTTGAATCTGTTTGATTTTCTTCTGTTCGCGGATCTTGTGCAAGGCATCGTCAAGTGTTGGATAGCCTTCTACGGTAGTAACTGCAAAATCCGGATGTCCTTCGGCTTCCAACATATAGTCGAGCATGGCATATTGGGCAGTGGCAGGTGTGTAAGTCCCGTGTCCGACAAGGAGAGTGATGGTTTTCTCCTTTCCTTTTTCTGCCAGGATCGAAACGACTTTCCGGTAATCGTCGGGAGCATACAAAAGAGGTGTACCCAGACGGATATCCTTGAAGAGATCTTTCATCAGGGCAATGTCTTTACGGAGTGACTCCATTTCAATCCCGTCGATGATGTTAGTCGATTGTATGAGAATGTGTGTATAACCGTCGGCTTTGAGTTGCGCCAAAGCCTCTACCAGGTTTTTCTTGTAAACGCCCCGTTTCGCCAGGCGGTTCATCACAATACGCGAGGTATAAGCTTCCCGAAATTCGAGTTCCGGAAAGGCTGCTCGTGCTTTTTCGTTGATGGCATCGATCGTCAATGCCCGTGTATCATCGTGCGTAGTCCCGAAATGAACGAGTAACAGGGCGGCTTTGTCGCCTGCCTGCATCGTCTCAAACAGGTTGGAAGGAACGTAATTACCTTCCGTATGGGCATAAGCCGGCTGTAACAGACTTGTAGCCGCAGTCACGCACACGATGAAAAGTTTCTTTAGCTTCATCATATCCATGAGTTTTTAAAATGTAAAAAATGTCTTAGCATCAGTTCTCCGTTTATCCAATTCCCGGAATAAACATTCCTTAATTGTTATTCTGTTTAGGCAGGTTTCCTGGCTACACCTCAAGAAGAATGGCCTTCCCATCGGCTGTACGATAGTGGCATGGAGTGTGTATTCTTCTCATTCGCAGGTGTCACAGTAGCGGGTACTGCTCCGGATTTACACCGGATTCCCTTTTCAAGTTCAGGCCGGAAGGCTATGAACTTCACCTAACGCCCGCAAAGGTAGGGATGTTTTTGAGATTGCGTCCTGTCGTTCCTGTTGTTTTAATATTTTTTAGGAAGGTATAAATGCCCGGATCACTTAACTGGGAGTAAAATCCTTTGATCTTTTAATTTTTTGACAGTTGTCGAAAAGCTTTACCATATTAGTCAAAAAGCTTTAGCACATATATGGAAAATCTTTACGACGTATATCAAAAAATTACATTCTTACGGCTAATTGCCTGTTTTTCTACTACCGGAAGGGTAAAATAAAGGGATAAATGATTCCTGAATAGAGAAAAAGCTCCACCTTTGTGCCCGTATTGGTGATATTACCCTCCATCCTGAGGGAATATAAAAGGGAATCCGGTGTGAATCCGGAACAGTTCCCGCTACTGTAAATTCCCTGCTCCATGGAGCAGCAGCTATAGGAAATCACCGCTTTGCCACTGTTGCCGGATCGTCATGGTCAGGCTGACGGGAAGGTTCTTTCCTTAGGAACAAGTCAGGAAACCTGCCAATATGTTTTAGTGAGAATGAACGCTCTTTCGGGAGGTAAAGAGTATTAGTACACAAACATTTTTATTCATGGAAACAAAAAAGATGTTGGCAACCTTGCTGATTGCAGGTTGCGCACAAAGTGTTTTCGCACAAGACCGTGTGATAACAGGCCGAGTAATTGATGCAGAAACGGGGCGCCCGGTATCGGGTGCCAATATCCGGGTTTCAGAAAGCTTGACAGGATGTACAACGAACAATGAAGGGTATTTTCAGTTGAGCCTGCCTGATAATGCTGACCGGATTCGCATTTCACATCTGGCATATGAACCGGAGTCGTATAATGTAACACATACGGACCAGAACATTGAGATTCGCCTGATCGAAAAGTATGTGAACATTAATCCGGTGGTAGTTACCGGTACCGGTACTCACCGGAGAATGGATAACTCGCCCATACCGGTACAGGTGTATTCGGCTAAGGACCTGCGGACTGCCAACGTGACGAATGTGCAGGAAGCTATGACAAAACTCAACCCAAGTATTTCGTTCATGACCAACGGTATGGGAACAACCATGAGCATGAACGGTTTGACCGAGCGTTACATCCTGGTCTTGGAGAACGGAAAACGCCTGGCCGGCGATGATACTTATGCGCGTATCGATATGGCAAATGTCAAACGTATTGAAGTCTTGAGCGGTGCGGCTTCAGCGTTGTATGGAAGTGATGCAATTGCCGGTGTTATTAATATCATCACCGATGATGCCCAGAATAAGGCCAACATAACCAGTAATACGCGTTATGGCAGCAAGAACCAGTTTACTCAGTCGGTAAATGCGGATTTCCAGACCGGAAAATTCGGTTCGTTTACTTCTTATCAGCGTCAGCAGTCGGATGGCTGGCAGCTGAATCCGTATACGGAGGGAAAAGATGGCAATTTAGTGGAAACAAACAAGCAGGCTTCGACGGCTTTTCATTCGAATACGATCAGCCAGCGTTTTACCTTTGATCCGACCGACCGTCTTTCATTCTATCTGAGAGGAAATATTTATACGCATAAAACGGATCGTCCCATGCCGATGGGCGACAATACCACCAATTATGACATACGGCACGAAACATTTACCTATGGAGCAGGTGCACAGTATATGATCAATAAGAAATCGTATCTGAATGCGGATTATTTTTCCGATAACCATAGTACTTATAAAGATTATTTCACCGGCGATAATCAGGGAACCAACGAGATGACCAAACGTATTCATCACCATAACCTGAATGTGAAGGGAATCTTTCAGTTGGGCCAGTACAACAAGCTTTCTGGCGGTTTCGAGTTTATTCGTGAGCTGCTGAGCAGCCAGACGGATAATATTGCCGGAAAAGGAGTATCAACAATGGCCTTTTATGCCCAGGATGAAGTGAACTTCAGCAAGCATTTTCAAGGAGTTGTCGGACTGCGGTATATTTATCACCAGAATTTCCACAGTTATGCAACTCCCAATGTGGCTTTGCTTTATAAAGTAGGCGGCTTTAATTTTCGGGGTTCGTATGCCTCGGGTTTCCGTTCGCCCAGCTTGGCTGAACTGTACACTTTCTCTGAATCCAAGCGGACTTCGCGGCTGACCATCGGTAATGTGAATCTGAAACCGGAAAAGAGTGATAACCTGACGCTGAGTGCGGAATATACAAACCGTAACTTCTCGATATCGGCTTCCGGATTTTACAACCACATCCGCGATATGATCAATTACCGTGAATTCAGTCAAGAAGAAACCAACCGCTATAATCAGGAAAACGGAACGGATTTTGCCAGTGTCCAGATCCGTGACAACATCCAGAATGCGACGATCAAAGGCTTCAATGTCCGTTTTGATGCTTATATCGGTGCCGGATTCTCGATGAACGGTGGCTATACGTTTGTAGACGCGAAAGATAACACCAACGACAGGCCGGTTGACAA
>OHMX01000744.1_pt1 | contig 13355 bp, 10 predicted proteins | sample 1569471 | NCBI WGS metagenome assembly OHMX01 (sample SAMEA3879547, study PRJEB24766) | human gut metagenome | biome: human-associated habitat; feature: feces | place: USA | collected 1985/1987
CTCTGCCAATAGGCTCCGCTGATGTCCTGATAATCTCGGCCACGCTCTGCACTGTCTCTATAAAGGTATTCTGATCTAACATATTTTACACTCTCCTGTCTGATTTCCAAAAAATACGTAACTATATCAATCCCTGGATAAAAATAAACAAAATTAAAAGCGGCAGTATGAACTGAAAATACGGTTTAAGCTTCCTTGAAATCTTAAGTCCTGATCCTGTATTTGCCTCATCTATATACTTATCAAAGCCCCAGCCCCACCTGGTTACGCAGAACAGCAGGTAGATCAAGCTGCCAATGGGAAGCAACAGGTTGCTGACCAAAAAGTCCTCAGCATCCAGCACGGTGCTGCCGGGACCCATGGGCTGCACACCGCTCCACAGGTTAAAGCCCAGAATGCAGGGCACGCTGGCCAGCAGGATGAACACCGTTCCAACGGCACAGGCGCGTTTCAGGCTCCAGCCAAAGCTTTCCTGCAGGCAGGCCAGAATGTTCTGGAACACAGCAATAATGGTAGAAAAGCTGGCAAAGGTCATAAATACAAAGAACAGTGTACCCCACAGGCGGCCGCCCGTCATATTGGCAAATACATTGGGCAGGGTGATAAAGATAAGGCTGGGGCCGCTGGTCTGGTCCACATGGTAGGTAAAGCAGGCCGGGAAGATGATGAGGCCTGCCGTGATGGCCACAAAGGTATCCAGCACCACCACACGGACGCTCTCGCCCAGCAGGGAGTGCTCCTTGCCGATGTAGCTGCCAAAAATAGACATGGCACCGATGCCCAGGCTCAGGGTGAAGAAGGCCTGATTCATCGCACCCACTAGGGTGTTGACGATGCCGACCTCCTTCATACGGCCAAAGTCAGGCACCAGGAAGAAGGAAAGGCCCTCCTTTGCGCCATCCATGAAGAGGCTGTTCACGGCCAGAATGACCATGATGAGGAGCAGGGCGATCATCATGCCCTTGGTCACACGCTCCAGACCATTCTGCAGGCCCTTGGCGCAGACCAGAATGCTCAGAACGACCACGAACACCATCCAGAAGGTCATAATGCCGGGGCTTGCCAGCATCTCGGTGAACTTGCCCGCCACCTCGTCTGCGTTCAAGCCGGAGAGCTTTCCGGCGGCAGTCATATAGAAATAGTGCAGCATCCAGCCTGCGACGGTGGTGTAGAACATCATCAGCAGATAACAGCCGATCAGGGTAAAATAGCCGTGGATATGCCACTTCTGGCCCGGCTTTTCCAGCACCTGATAGGCCCGCACCGGGCTTTTGCGGCTGGCACGGCCCACAGCAAATTCCATGGTCATAATGGGCAGACCCAGAATGACCAGGAACAGCAGGTAAAACAGTACAAAGGCACCGCCGCCGCCCTGACCTGCCATATAAGGAAATTTCCACACGTTGCCAATGCCGATGGCACAGCCTGCCGACAGCAGGATGAAGCCCAGCCGCGATTTCAGCGTTTCACGTTCCATAATAAATTTGTCCCCTCCAATAATTTCAGCCGCCCGCCTTCTGCACGAAAAACAGGCGAAATCAGTTTATTATATCACAAATTGGAAGAGAATGGAGTGCTTTTTCGTATTTTCCCTTGCAAATTTCTTTCATCTTATATAAAATAGACAAGATGAAATGTGTACAACACGGAAAGGAACAACCGGATGGTCTCAGACGAAACAGCCTACCGGAAGTATCTGGCCGGAGACGAAGCTGCCGCTCAGCTGTTGGTGGAGCGGTATGGCGACGCGCTGACCCTTTACATCAACGGCGTGCTGGGCGATATCCACGAGGCAGAGGATCTGATGATCGAAGCCTTTGCCCATATTTTTGCAAGAGAGCGGCCCATTCAGGATGGCTGCTTCAAGGCTTACCTCTATAAAACCGGGCGCAATCTCGCATTGCGCTGCAAGACCCGGCGGCGGTTTTTTCTGCCGCTGGAGGAACTGCCTTTTGAACTGCCGGACGAGGCACTGGCCGAGACTGGATCGCTCCAGAACGAACAGCACCAGCAGCTGTACGCCGCACTGGGCAAGCTCAAAAAGGAATACCGGGAGACACTTTTTCTGGTTTATTTTGAAGGACTGAGCTACCGGCAGGCCGCACAGGTGCTGGGACGCACCGAGCAGCAGGTAACGAACCTTGTGTACCGGGGCAAGCAGCAGCTGAAACAACTTTTGGAACAGGAGGGATATCAGTATGAAAACTGATGCCGAACGGATGGCGCTGATCCGCCAGCGCACGGCCCAGCTGCAGCGTCAGGCGCGCGCACGGCAGATGCTGCTGATCGATGCAGGCTGTATGGCGGCCTGTCTTGTGCTGGTGGTCTGCCTGGGCCTTGCCATGCCCGGCTGGGCAGGCACATCGGTCGCGCTGCATGTTTCCCCCACCGGCACCGCCGGGATGCTGAGTGAGCGCGGAGCCGACGGTTATATCCTGGTGGGCGTACTCTCGTTCCTGCTGGGCTCCTGCGTGACCATCCTGCTCTACCGCCTGCGCCGCAGCAGTGAAAAGAAGCACACGAGGGACGACGATGAGCTTTGAGATCATTGACAACACCTTTCAGGTGATCGTGCTGGCTGCGATGGCGCTCCTCGCCTTTCTCCTCGCCTTCCGGCGCAGCAGCCGCTCCTGCCTGATCCTGGCGTTCGGCTACGCCAGCTTTATGATGGGCACTTTGTACTACCTGCTCCATCTGATTATTCTGGGCCATGGGCCGCAGGTGTTTTATGTGGCCGAATGCTCCTGGATGGCCTCGTATTTCTTTTTTCTCTCACTGGAGATCCTGTATTGGGAGGGCCTGCGCCCGCCGTTCTCCCCTTTTGCGCTGGCGGCCGGGGTAGTCATTGCCGGAGTTGTCATGCGGGTGCAGGTGTTTGGCCCCTCTCCGCTGATGTCTGGTGCCCTGGCGCTCACCTTTGGCGCGTTGGCTTACCTCTGTTTTTCGGCCCTGCAAAAGGAAAAACGGCTCCGGCCTTATGAGATCGCACTTTTGTTTGAAATGTCCTTGCAGATCCTTCTGTTCGTTGCCTCCGAGTTCATCCGTGATTACACCCGGTTCAACCTTTACTATGCTGTGGACATCCTGTTGACCCTCACGCTGGTCAGCTTCCTGCCCCATATCCTGCAGGAGGAGCCCCATGACCTACATTGAAAATATCTTTTTGTGCCTGGCGCTTCCCATGCTGCTCTCCCTGCTGTTCATATCGGGCAGCCCTCGGCGCTTTACCCTGTTCGTGGTGCTGGGCATGGCCACCTGCCTGCTTTCGGCTTATGTCAGCAGCTTTTTCATGGGGCGGCACCAGTGCAGTGCCGTGACCACCGCCATTGAGATCGCACCTGTCTGCGAGGAGATCCTGAAGCTGCTGCCTCTGCTGCTCTACTTTTTGATCTTTGAGCCGGATTCCCACAAGCTGACTCCTGCGGCCATTGGCATTGCAGTGGGCTTTGCTACCTTTGAAAACGTCTGCTACCTGACCGAAAACGGTGCAGGAAGTTTTGTTTTCCTGCTCATCCGCGGCATGTCCGCCGGGGCCCTGCATCTGGTCTGCGGCATCCTGACCGGTCTGGCACTGGCCTATGTGTTCCGCCGTCCGTGGCTCACCCGCACCGGCACGGTGGGGATTCTGGGGGTCTGCATGGTGCTGCACGGCATCTACAACCTGCTGATCACCGCCGACGGCTTCTGGCAGATGGTCGGGTACTTCTTTCCTTCTGCCATCATCGTCACCCTGTTTGCGGCAAGGCTGCTCCACAGGGGCAGGCACACTGTTTTTCGCTGACCGTTTCCCGCTCTTTTCCGGAGCGGGAAATTTTTTTGAACTTTTTTCAAATTTAGGTGAAAGGAATCGGCGCGAACTGTATTATAGGAGATAGAGAGGACGGAAAGCAGCCGCTCTGATGATCTCTCAAAAGGAGGGACTGTCCATGACCCAGAAGGCGAGTGTTCGTATGGAGGAAATTCGCCGCCGCACACGCAGGCTTCGTCAAAGGCGGGCACATCGAATCAACTGCGCTCTCTCCGCAGTTTGTCTGTTTTTGACAGTCGGCATTGCGTCCCTGCTGTATCAGGAGCATGTTCCGGGTCTTTCCATCGTTCTGGCCGGGTACGGCTCGGTGCTGCTGCACAGCGGCGCTGATGCTTATATCGTGGTCAGCGTCGGCTCCTTTGTCACCGGCGTTGTATTCACGTTGCTTGGCATCCGGTACAGGCGGTACAAAACACTGCACCGCCCCTTCTCCCCGGATGCTGCAGACAAGGCTTCCTCCCAAAGCCTCTCTGACGACCAGTAGCGCCCTCCATGCTCTTCTCCCACACACTTTTCTCCATACCCCGAAAAGGCTCTGCCGTTTCTCCCGGCAGAGCCTTTTCCCTTTTAACCAAAAACAGCACGCCGAAACCGAACGGCGTGCTGTTTTTTTGGTTCTATGGTTATCTGTCCCACTTGTCGCACAGGGCGTTGATCTGGTCGGCAAACTTGGCAAGATCCTTGTTGGCCCCGCCCTCGTTGTGCTCGATGACGCGGAGCAGCCGCTTGCCGGCGCTGACCAGCCGCTGGAACACCGTTGCGGCGCGGGACGCGCCCTCGCTGGGCTTGTGCTCCAGCCGGACACGGGAGCCTTCCTGCAGGCAGACCGCACCCTCGGCCCCAATGGCCCACTGCTCCCCATTATATGGCGCACAGGCGGTAAAGCCCTGCTCGGTCAGAGTCTGGGCAAAGATGTTCTCCACCTCGTCCTCGCCATGGATGACAAACACCCGCTTGGGTTTGGGGCTGAACGCGTTCACCCAGGCCAGCAGGCCCTCGCGGTCGGCATGGCCCGAAAGGCCCGTCAGCTGACAGATCTCTGCCTGCACGTCGATGGTCTCACCGAACAGCTTGACATTGACGGCACCATCGATCAGGGTGCGGCCCAGCGTTCCCACGGCCTGATAGCCCACAAAAAGGATCGTGCACTCCGGCCGCCACAGATTGTGCTTGAGGTGGTGGCGGATGCGGCCTGCCTCGCACATGCCGCTGGCCGAGATGATGACCTTGGGCACCCGGTCGGCGTTGATCATCCGGGACTCATCGCTGGTCACGCTGACCTGCAGCCCCGGGAACTGGATGGGGTCGATGCCCTGGGCCAGCAGCGCCCGGGTATCCTCGTCAAAGCAGTCGGGGTCGGTATCTTTGAAGATGCGGGTCGCCTCAATGGCAAGGGGGCTGTCGATGTAGACCGGGAAATTGCCGTGGCCGGTGACCAGACCCTCTTTTTTGATTTCACGGATAAAATAGAGCAGCTCCTGGGTACGGCCCACCGCAAAGCTGGGGATGACCACATTGCCGCCCCGATCAAAGGTGCGCTGCAGGATCCTGCTCAGCTCCCCCACATAGTCCGGGCGGGGACCGTGGCTGCGGTCGCCGTACGTAGACTCCATAAACACATAGTCCGCGTCCCGGATCGTTGTCGGGTCCTTGATGATGGGCTGATGCTGGTTGCCGATGTCCCCGGAAAAGACCAGCTTGGTGGTGGTGCCGCTCTCAGTGACCCAGATCTCGATGCTGGAAGAGCCCAGCAGATGGCCCACATCGATGAAGCGGATCACAAGGCCCGGGGCCAGTTCGATCTTAGTGTTATACTCCATGCCCCGGAACAGCTGCATGGCCGCCTCGGCATCCTGCACGGTGTACATCGGCTCCACCGGCTCGGCACCGGCACGCTTCGCCTTGCGGTTCTTCCACTCAGCTTCAAACTCCTGAATGTGGGCAGAGTCCCGCAGCATGATGCTGCACAGCTGGGTCGTGGGCTTGGTGGCATAGATCCTGCCCCGGAAGCCGTTGCGCACCAGCAGCGGCAGCTGGCCTGTGTGGTCGATATGCGCATGGGTCACCAGCACGCCGTCAATTTCACCCGGTGCCACAGGAAAGGGCTGGTTTTCGTAGACATCCTTCCCCTGCTCCATGCCGCAGTCGATGAGGTAGCGCTGCCCAGCTGCTTCCAGCAGGGTGCAGCTGCCCGTGACCTCGTGGTTGGCTCCCAAAAATGTGAGCTTCATAGATACACCTCCCAGTTCGGTTTTGCACCCCTAGTATAGCATAACTCGCCGCGTCCATCTGCCCAAATCGTGTAAAGAGTTATCGGGCAAAGCGCTGAAATTTTGAAAAAGTTTTTATACAATCTTGACAAACCACCCCCAACTGAGATAAACTTTATTCGTATGACGTAACTTCTACAGAGATTCAAAATAGAGAGGTAGTTATTTATGGTTCGTAACGATTTGCGCAACGTCGCCATTATCGCTCACGTTGACCACGGCAAGACCACGCTGGTGGATGCCATGCTGCGTCAGAGCGGCGCTTTCCGCGACAATCAGGTCGTGGCAGAGCGTGTCATGGACAGCGGCGATATCGAGCGTGAGCGCGGCATCACCATTCTGGCCAAGAACTGCTCCTGCACCTACAAGGGCGTCAAGATCAACATCGTCGATACTCCGGGCCATGCCGACTTCGGCGGCGAGGTCGAGCGCGTGCTGAAGATGGTCAACGGCGTTCTGCTGCTGGTGGACGCTGCCGAGGGCTGCATGCCCCAGACCCGTTTTGTTCTGCAGAAGGCTCTGCAGCAGAACCTGAGTCTGGTGGTTGCCATCAACAAGATCGACCGCCCCGATGCCCGCATCAAGGAAGTCATCGATGAGGTGCTTTACCTGCTGATGGATCTGGGCGCTTCCGATGAGCAGCTGGAATGCCCCATCCTGTTCTGCTGCGGCCGTCAGGGCACCGCAAGCCTGGACCCCGATGTGCCCGGCACCGACCTGATCCCCCTGTTCGATACCCTGCTGGACACCATCCAGCCTCCTCAGGGCGATCCCGAAGCTCCCTTCCAGATGCTGGTCTCCTCTGTTGACTACAACGAGTTCGTTGGCCGCATCGGCATTGGCCGCATCCAGAACGGCGTTGCCAAGGTCGGCGAGGAAGTGGTCGTTTGCGACTGGCACAACCCCGACCTGAAGATGCGCGGCCGCCTGACCAAGCTGTACGATTTCCAGGCCAATGGCCGCCAGCCCTGCGACAACATCACCGCAGGCGATATCGTTGCATTCTCCGGCCTGCCCGATGTCACCATCGGCAACACGCTGTGTGCTCCCTCTCAGGTTGAGCCGCTGCCCTTCGTGAAGATCAACGACCCCACCGTGGAGATGACCTTCTCCGTCAACGACAGCCCCCTGGCCGGCCGTGAGGGCAAGTACGTCACCAGCCGCCAGATCCGTGACCGCCTGCAGAAAGAGCTGCTGAAGGACGTTGCTCTGAAGGTGGAGGATTCTCCCACCACCGATTCCTTCCGCGTCATGGGCCGTGGTGAGATGCACCTGTCCATCCTGATCGAGACCATGCGCCGTGAAGGCTACGAGCTGCAGGTCTCTCCCCCGCACGTTCTGACCAAGGTCATCGACGGCAAGACCTACGAGCCCATGGAGCACGTTGTCATCGACGTTCCCACCCAGTATCAGGGTGCTGTGATGACCGGTCTGGGCCAGCGCAAAGCCGTCCTGCAGCAGATGGAGTCTCTGGGCACTGACCGTGTCCGCCTGGAGTTCCGGATGCCCAGCCGCGGCCTGTTCGGCTACCGCAACCAGTTCCTGACCGATACCCACGGCGAGGGCATCATCAACCAGATCTTTGACGGCTACGACGTCTGGGCTGGCATGATTGCCAACCGCTCCACCGGTTCTCTGGTCAGCTTTGAGACCGGCGATGCCGTTACCTACGGCCTGTACAACGCGCAGCAGCGCGGTACCCTGCTGGTGGGCGCTGGCGAAAAGGTCTACGAGGGCATGGTCATCGGCTACACCGCTTCCGGCGAGGATGTGGATGTCAACGTCTGCAAGACCAAGCACCTGACCAACACCCGTTCTTCCGGCTCCGACGACGCTCTGCGCCTGATCCCCATCAGCAAGCTGAGCCTGGAGGGCTGCCTGGAGTTCCTGGCACAGGATGAGCTGCTGGAGGTCACCCCTGAGAATCTGCGCATCCGCAAGCAGATCCTGAACCACGACCAGCGCATGAAGGCAAAGAGCAAGCTGAAGTAAGCTGCTTCCCTTCCCGATCAACATAAAAAACGGCATCGCAAACCGATCGGTCTGCGATGCCGTTTTTGCGTTTCGCTCTTTATTCAGCGCTGTATGCGCTGCCCATAGTCCAGGAGTTGGAAGCCGAATACTTTGCGTGGTTGCGCAGGTAGGTGACCCAGGCACCATAGCCGTTTCCGGCCGAGAAGTGGACCCCATCCGGAGCCGCCAGCATCTCCTTCAGATTCCCGCTCTCATCGGCAAAGGTCTCCCACAGGTCAAGGTAGACACAGCCCTTGTCTGCAGCCAGCTTTGCCAGCTGCTCGTTCACAGAGCGCAGGACATCGGACGCAAGACCGGGCTTTTCCGCAGCGGCCTGGGGCCGCACCGGCGGGATGGACTGGACATAGATGACGCAGCCGGGCAGGGCCTGCCTGAGCTGATCCAGCATCTGGCCATAGTAGGCCAGAAAGCGGTCTGCCGCCCCCAGCGTGGTCAGCGTGTTGGTGCCCAGCAGGATATAGAGCTTTTTCGGCTGGGCCGCAGTCAGCACATCCATTGCCACCTCTGAGCCGCGCACGCTGCTCTTGACCGCGCTGCGGTTCACGATGGCATCGGGGCCCACACCGGTATAGCCGCAGATGAGCGCCCCGCCCAGGTTGATGCTGTAATCGGAAAAGCCCACAGTCAGGCTGTCGCCCAGCAGGGCCGCATCCGAAAAGTAACTCAGATCCACCTGCCCACAGCTGGGCTGACGGATCACGCTGCTGTCATACGCCTTGACCTGATAGGCCCCCGCTGCCTGCCGGGCGGGGCCGAACTGTTCCAGCGTGACAGCCGCCGCATCGGCGGCTCCACTGCCTTCCCCTGCCGTACCGCCGGCGCTGTCTGCCGCGGAGGCTCCCGTATCTCCCTGCATGGGCAGCGGAGCCAGGATATTGGCCGCTGTGCCCGCCGCCGGGCTTTGCTGGACAGCCTCGCTCTGCTTTTCGCCATTTTCCAGAATGGCCGTGATGGCCAGCGACAGCAGCAGGATCGCTGCAATGACCCCCGCCAGCCGCAGGCCGATGCCTGCCTTGCTGCGCCGTCTCCGGCCATGGGTGGAATGATATTCGTGTGAGATCCCCATTCTCTTTCCCGCCTTTCCCTGTTTTCTTTTCTCTATCATTACGGTCAGTATCCCCGAAAAATTGCAAAGTTTGCATTCTGCACTTCGACCGACCCTGTGTTTTTGTAGGATACGCCAAATATTGTATCATAATTTTTTTGCCCGTGCAACCAATCAGGTCTTGCATACAACAGAGAAATGGTTTACAATAGTATTGTTGCAGGAATTGCACAGTTTTCATTGAATCAGATGCACATCCTGCATTCTTTTTGTACGACTTGCGGCGCGCATCCGCAATCTCCTTCCCCGGGCAGTGCAGGGCTCTGGGAGGACACAGAAGGACTTGCCGCGCTTTGCAGGACGTGAAATGTTGTTCTTTTGGATAAGGAGGACGTATGTCAAAAAATGTCATCATCGGCCAGAGCGGCGGCCCTACCGCCGTTATCAATTCCAGCCTGGCAGGCGTATACAAAGCTGCCTGCAGTCTGGGGGCCGATAAGGTCTACGGAATGAAGTACGGCATCGAGGGCCTTTTAAAGGAAGAGATGCTGGAACTGAATGTTCTGCTGGATGACCGCATGAGCATCGAGCTGCTCAAGCGCACCCCGTCCAGCTATCTGGGCAGCTGCCGCTACAAGCTGCCGGATCCGGACGTGGACTCTACCCCGTTCATCAAGCTGTTCACCCTGTTTGACAAGTACGATATCTGTGCGCTGTTCTACATCGGCGGCAACGACTCGATGGACACCATTGCAAAACTCTCCCGTTACGGTGCCCAGGTGGGCAGCAGCGTCCGGTTCATCGGTGTGCCCAAGACCATCGACAACGACCTTTGCCTGACCGACCACACCCCCGGCTACGGCTCTGCCGCCAAGTACATTGCCACCATCCTGAAGGAGGTCATCCGTGACTCCTCCGTTTACAACATCCGCAGCGTAACGGTGGCCGAGATCATGGGCCGCCACGCGGGCTGGCTGGCCGGTGCGGCCTGTCTGGCCGGCGGCGATGACTGCGAAGGCCCCGACCTCATTCTGCTGCCCGAAGTTCCCTTTGACCCGGACAGGTTCCTGACCCGGGTGGACGAGTTGCAGCGGGTCAAGCCCAATGTCATCATTGCAGCCAGCGAGGGTGTTAAGACAGCCGACGGCACCTATCTGTGCGATCTGGTCTCCACCGCCGGGCAGCTGGATGCCTTTGGCCACAAGGCCATCCTCAGCGGCACCAGCCGGTACCTTTCTGACCTCATCCACGACAACCTGAACTGCAAGAGCCGTGCCATTGAGTTCTCGACCCTGCAGCGCTGCGCCAGCCATCTGGCCAGCCGCACCGATGTGAACGAGGCCTACGCCGTGGGCGGCGCTGCCGCTTCCGCTGCCTTTGCGGGTGAGACCGGGCGAATGATCTCGCTCAAGCGCATTTCCGATTACCCCTACCAGTGCATCACCGAGTCGGTGGATGTCCAGCAGGTGGCAAACCTGGAGAAAAAGGTGCCGCTGGACTGGATCACTCCGGACGGAATGCAGGTGACGGCGGCATTTGAGGAGTATGCCCGCCCGCTCATCCTGGACGAAGTGACACCGGTCTATGTCAACGGTACCCCGCGCCATATCTGCCTGTAAGTTTCATTTGCGCGTTTCCTCCCCCCTCGTGGTCTGTTTTCGTGCTCCTGCACGATAATATAAAAGCCGAAACAGAAGAAAAGGAGAAATCATCATGGGTAAAAATGCAATCGTTGGTCAGTCTGGCGGCCCTACCTCCGTCATCAATGCAAGTCTGGCAGGCGTATTCGAGAGCTGCAAGAGCCGCGGCGCTGAGATCGTTTACGGCATGTGCAACGGCGTTGCCGGTCTGCTGGAGGAGCGCGTGGTGGATCTTTCCACCGTGCTGACCGATGACCTGGATATCGAGCTGCTCAAGCGCACCCCGTCCAGCTTCCTGGGCAGCTGCCGCTATAAGCTGCCCGATTGGCACGATGACGAGACCGTTTACAAGAAGCTGTTCGCCATCCTGGAAAAGCTGAACATTGGGTACTTCTTCTACATTGGCGGCAACGACTCCATGGACACCATCGCAAAGCTTTCCCGCTACGGCGATCGTGTCGGCAGCAGTGTGCGGTTCATCGGTGTGCCCAAGACCATCGACAACGACCTGTGTCTGACCGACCACACCCCCGGCTACGGCTCTGCGGCAAAGTACATCGGTGTGGTGATGAAGGAGATCATCCGCGATGCCACCGTTTACGGCACCAATTATGTCACCGTGGTCGAGATCATGGGCCGCAACGCCGGCTGGCTGACCGCTGCTGCCTCTCTGGCCAAGAGTGATGACTGCGAGGGCGTGGATATGATCTGCCTGCCCGAAGTCCCCTTCAACGTGGAGCACTTCATTGAGAAGGTCCGCGCCATGCAGGAGAAGAAGCCCAGCATCGTGATCGCTGTTTCCGAGGGTGTCAAGCTCGAGGACGGCCGCTACGTCTGCGAGCTGGCCGATGATGTGCACGCAGTGGACGCTTTCGGCCACAAGGCACTGACCGGTACCGCACGCTATCTGGCGAATGTGGTCGCCCGCAATCTGGATACCAAGACCCGCTGTATCGAGCTGTCTACCCTGCAGCGCTGCGCTGGTCACCTGACCAGCCGCACCGATATCACCGAGGCTTACCAGGTGGGCGGCGCTGCTGCCAAGGCTGCCTTTGAGGGTGTCACCGGTCAGATGGTCGCCCTGAAGCGCATCTCCAACAGCCCCTATCAGTACATCACCGAGCTGCACCCCATCAGTGAAGTTGCAAACCTCGAGAAGAAGGTTCCCCTGAGCTGGATGAACAACAACCATACCCAGATGACCGAGGACTTCTTGGACTACGCCCGTCCGCTGATTCAGGCCGAGCTGACCCCGCTGTACATCGCCGGTCTGCCCCACCACATCTACATGAAGAATCAGAAGTGATCTCTCCTGCATTGATTTTTCTCAAGGCATGATAAAAGCCCGTCCGAGTTTTACGCCCGGACGGGCTTTTTGCATTTCGGTATTCTTTGCTTCAGAAGCTCAGACCACTGCGCCGACTTTGGGTGCGCCGCCTGCGATTTCCTCTGCCGTCAGGGGCTTTGCCTCCACCGGGGCATTCAGGCGCTCCTTGGCCACTGCCAGCATCAGCTTGATGCGGTTCTCCTGATTGACCTTGGTGGCACTGGGGTCGTAATCGATGGGGGTGATGTTGGCACTGGGGTACAGGGCGCGGATCTTGTTCACCATGCCCTTGCCCACGATGTGGTTGGGCAGGCAGCCGAAGGGCTGGGTGCAGACGATGTTGGGGGTGCCCGAGTGGATCAGCTCCAGCATTTCTCCGGTTAAGAACCAGCCCTCACCGGTCTGATTTCCGAGTGATACGATCTCAGAAGCCATTTTTCCAAGATCTTCAATATGTGCCGGAGGATCAAAGTGCTTACTCTGCTCAAATGCCTTTGAAGCAGGGGAACGGAACCATTCCAGTGCCTTAATGCCAAGATTACCGACCGTTGCTTTTGATTTCTTCATGCCAAGATGTGACACCTTGAAATTCTGATTATAAAAGCAGTAAAGCAGGAAGTCCAGCAGATCAGGAACGACAGCTTCTGCACCTTCGCTTTCAAGCAGTTCGGCAAGATGGTTGTTGGCAGCCGGCAGAAATTTAACGAGAATTTCTCCTACGATTCCGACGCGTGGCTTTTTGATATCCAGCGTTTCAATGGTATCAAAATCATGAATGATCTCGTTGCAGAGTTTTTTGAATTTCCGGCGGGAAGGATAACCTTCCGATACGAATTTCTTCACGACCTCTGTCCATTTCCGGTGAACCTGGTCTGTCGTGCCGGGAACGGCCTCGTATGGACGCATCCGGTAAACGCATTTCATGAAAATATCTCCAAATACAGCAGCATACAATCCACGCAGAACCAGTGCCGGAGATAGCTTGAAACCAGGATTCTCCTCCAGTCCGCTTAAGTTGATGGAGATGACTGGGATGTGTCCCATGCCGGCTTTTTTCAAAGCACGACGGATAAATCCAATGTAGTTGGAGGCACGGCATCCGCCACCGGTCTGACTGATGATAACGGCTGTCTGGTTCAGGTCATATTTTCCTGAAAGCAGGGCATCCATGATCTGTCCGACTACCATCAGGGACGGATAGCAGGCATCGTTATTTACATATTTTAATCCC
>OHMX01000746.1_pt1 | contig 13340 bp, 8 predicted proteins | sample 1569471 | NCBI WGS metagenome assembly OHMX01 (sample SAMEA3879547, study PRJEB24766) | human gut metagenome | biome: human-associated habitat; feature: feces | place: USA | collected 1985/1987
CGCCCTTGGCGGCGGCCTCCAGCGCGGGGATCAGGCTTTCCAGCACCAGCGTGGTCTTGCCGGAACCGGACACGCCGGTCACCGCAATGAGCCGTCCCTTGGGCAGCCGGACTTCCAATGGCTTGACGGTGTGGATGGCTCGGGTGCGCAGGGTGATGGTGCCCAGCGCAAAGAGCTCTGCCTCTGGGGTGCGGGTGCGGGCTGAGAGGGTGTGCAGGTCGGCAAGGAAGGGCCCGATGCGGGAAGCCGGGCTTTGGGCCACCTGCTCCACAGTGCCCTGTGTCAGGATGGTGCCGCCGTTTTCACCGGCACCGGGGCCCATCTCAATGAGCCAGTCGGCATCCCGCAGGATCTCGGTGTCGTGATCCACCAGCACGATGGAGTTGCCGTCCGCGATCAGATCGTGCATCACGCCCCGCAGGCCCTCGATGTTGGAGGGGTGCAGGCCGATGGAGGGCTCGTCCAGCACATAGAGCACGCCGGTGGTGCGGTTGCGCACCGAGCGGGCCAGCTGAACCCGCTGGCGCTCCCCTGTGGAAAGGGTGGCAGCCTCCCGGTCAAGGGAGAGGTAGCCCAGCCCCAGATCCAGCAGGCGGGCGGCGGTGGCCTGAAAGGACTCGCAGATGCTCTCAGCCATGGGGCGCATCTCCACGGGTAGGGAGGCGGGCACCCCCTCCACCCACTGCACCAGCGTGTCCAGCGTCATGCGGCAGGCATCGGCCAGCCCGATGCCACGCAGCCGAGGAGCCCGGGCCGCGGCGTTCAGGCGGGAGCCGCCGCACGCGGGGCAGGGGCCCTGCTTCAGGAACCGTTCCACCCGCTTCATGCCCTTTTCATCCGTCACCTTGGCAAGAGCGTTCTCCACGGTATAAACGGCGTTGAAGTAGGTGAAATCCATTTCACCGGCCGCGCCGGTCTTGCTGTTCTGGTAGAGCAGGTGCACCTTTTTGGCGGGGCCGTGGAACACCATGTCACGCTCTTCCGGGGTCAGCTCCCGGAAGGGGACGTTGGTGCGCACGCCCATCTTTTCGGCGATCTCCTTCATCAGCGACCACATCAGGGTCTGCCAAGGCAGCACCGCGCCCTCGTTGATGGAAAGGCTCTCGTCCGGCACCAGAGTGGATTCGTCCACCACCCGCACGATGCCGGTGCCTTCGCAGTCTGGGCAGGCCCCGGTGCTGTTAAAGGCGAACTGCTCCGCGCCCAGCACCGGCACCTGCGCGCCGCACCGGGGGCAGTAGAGCGGGATCTCAGCCGCAATGTTCAGGCTGGGCGGCACCATGCAGCCGCAGGCGGGGCAGGGGTAGTGGGAGAGCCGGGAGAACATCAGCCGCAGGCTGTTCAAAAGCTCGGTCATGGTGCCAAAGGTGGAGCGCATTCCGGGCACGCCGGGCCGCTGGTGGAGGGCCAGTGCGGCGGGAACATAGCGGATCTCGTCCACCTGCGCCTTTTCGGCCTGGGTCATCCGGCGGCGGGTGTAGGTGGAAAGGGCCTCCAGATAGCGGCGGGAGCCCTCGGCGTAGAGGACACCCAGCGCCAGTGAGGACTTGCCGGAACCGGACACGCCCGCAATGCCGACGATCTTGTGGAGCGGCACGTCTACGTCGATGTTCTTCAGGTTGTGCACCCGCGCGCCCCGCACCCGGATGGCGGCGGGGAGAGCGGAACTGGATTCGTGGTTCATCGTGTCTCCTTTCTCTGAATGGGGTCACAAAAGGCTCCCTCACAGGGGAGCCGGAAAGATCATAAACCGAGAGGATTGAACCGCTGGTGTTCGAGCTGGTCGATCACCGCCTGGGCTGCCGGTGCAATGGGGGCGGGCACTGCGGCGGGGCGGCTGAGGTAATAGCCCTGCAGCAGATCCACGCCCAGACCGATGACGGTGCGCAGCTGGGCCTCGGTCTCAATGCCCTCGGCAATGAGTTGCATACTGCGGGCGTGGGCGTAAGCCACAATGTTGGAGACGATCTGCTGCTTGTCACGGTCGGTATCGATCCCGCGCACAATGGAAATGTCGATCTTGATATACCGGGGCGAGAGCTCCAGCAGGTTCAATTCGTTGCTGTAGCCGCTGCCGTAGTCATCCAGCGCAAAGGAGCCGGAGAAGCCCGGAACGTTCCGCTTCCGTTCCAGACATGCGCGGTCCAGATCTTCCTGTTCGGTGATCTCCACCACCAGCCGCTTGAGCAGCTCGGGGTAGCGCTGGGCATATTCCTCCACATCCTCATTCGTCAGGCTGACATTGGCGATGGAGTTGATGAAGAGCAGGGCATCGCTCTGGAGCAGACCCTGTGCCTGCAGGCGCTGGAAGATCTCGCTGGAATGGAACACAGTGATCCGTTCGATCTCATACAGGCGGCCCGTCTCATGGGCCAGCTGCATGACCTGAGCGGGGGAGTGCAGGGTGGGCAGATCGACCCGCATGAGGGCCTCATAGGCTGCGACCCGGCCGCTGCGGGCAGAGTAGATGGGCTGGAAGTGGTAGGACACCAGCTCTTCCTGCAGCAGAAGCGCAAAGTCCTGCTGGGTCTGGGCGGCGTATGCCTCCTGATGGTAGCTGCCGATATCAAAATCACACATGCGGCCCTTGTGGGAATGCTTGACCTGATACATGGCAAAGTCGGCATATTTTTTCAGGGTGAGCAGGTCGTGGCCGTCCGTGGGGTACCAGGCAATGCCGCCCGAGATGCTGATGTGCAGCTGCCTGCCGTTGGGCAGGATGGACACGCTGCGCTGCAGGGCGGCACTCAGCAGCTCCAGCTGGGCGCGGAGCTGTGCCTGATCCTGGTAGCCATAGAAGAAGATCAGGAATTCATCGCCCGAAAGGCGGGAGCAGATGGTGTTGGCGGGCGTATTGGCCGCAAAGCACTGGCCGGTCTGGCGGATGTACTGGTCGCCCCAGTCGTGGCCGTAGGTGTCGTTGATCTGCTTAAGGTTGTCCAGATCCATCATCAGCAGGGCGGCACAGCCCAGCTTTTCGGGCTGCTGGAACAGCGCGTCACAGGCGCGGTCAAAGGCACGGCGGCGGTACAGGCCGGTCAGGGTGTCGTAATCGCGCTCGTGCTCAATGCGCTGCTGCTCCAGCACCGTGGTGGTCATATCCTCAGCAAGACCCACCTCGGAGACGCTTTCGCCCAGGATATGGGTGATGCGCAGGGTGATGTAGTGGGTGCTGCCGTCGGGCTGGGGGATGGCAAAGACCTTGTTGTTGGCCGGGGACAGGCGGTAGAACCACCGCTGCTCCAGTGTGCCCATCAGGGCGCGGAAAGCCTTTGGCGTGAGCGGATCTGGCTGCTCCTGCGCAAGGCCCAGCATGGAGAAGAAGTTATCAGTCACATAAACGCTGTCATCGCGCAGCTCATAGCCGCCCAGCTCCGCGCTGGCCAATTTCATAATGCGCAAAAAGCGGGTGGAGGAGTCCAGCACGTCCTTGCTCAGCTGGGTAAAGGCGGAGGAGAACTGATCCAGCTCCTTGATGCCGGTGGCGGACAGATGCGGGATGGCGGAGGAATCCGCTTCGGCAGCGGCTACCTCGGCCGAGAGCTTGGCAACGGGCCGAGCCAGCCGCCTGCTGACCAGCCAGCTGCAAACAATGCCAACGGCCAGCGTGATCAGCATGATGAAGGAGAACAGCTGCTTCAGCCGCTGGGCGAAAGCAAAGAGCTGCACCGCGGGAACGGAGCCCACGAGAAGCCAGTGCTTGCCCGAGAAAGGGGCGTTCCGGCTGTAGAGGTTCAAGGGGGAGACCGAAGCAATGTAGAGGGCATTGCTGAAGAGGTAGCGGTGGGTATGGGCACTGTGGAGGCGCAGCGTAAGGCTTTCGTCCGCAGAACCAGGCTGCCCGTCGCAGTGGGAACGGAGCACCGGACGCAGCTGCAGTTCAGAGGCAGAGAGCTCCTCCGTATCGGTCACGGCAAGAAAATAGGTGCCGTTGTTCTGCAGCTCAGAGCAGGGCAGGTTCTCCCACAGGTAGTCGGCCAGCAGTTCCACGCCGATCACGCCGTAAACGGTGCCGTCCGGCAGGATCAGGGGCTGGCTGTAGGCAATGGCCTCGTGGGTGTCCCCGGGCACCAGATAGGATTGTGAGGTCCAGTGGCCATAATCGGAGGCGGCAAGGCTGGCTCCGTCTTTATAGGCGGCCTGGAAAGGGGGATAAAGGAAGCCGCGATTTCCCAGTGCCCGGTAGCGGATGGTGGGGGACCAGCTGTTGTCCGTGGCAATGGAGAGGGACTGCACCAGCTGGGCCGGTGCCCGCACAAAGGTCAGGTCGGCGTTGCGCTGGGAGGGAGCGGCATCCGGGTCAAGATCCCGCAGGTAGATGGCGGGCATGAGGCTGTCCTGCTTCCGCTTGTCCAGATCATGGGTGTTCAGGATAAGGAACACGCCGGTCACCGACTTGATGCGCAGGGTGCTGATGAGCTCCGGCGCGGCGGCTTCCAGCAGGGGATAGGCTGCGTCGCTGCTGCTGTCCAGCGTGCTCAGACTGATCTCTCCCTCGTCCAGAAGCTGCTGGGTCAGGCCATTGATGGCATCGGAAAGGCTGGTCAGCTCCTGTGCATCGTGGAAGATGGACTGAAGATACCGGCTGCGGTTGTCCACCTGCATGGCAAGGATATCCTCGGCGTTCTGGTTCAGCTGGGGGCCAAGCCGGGTGACGTGGACGGCAAAGGTCAGCAGCAGGAACTCCACCGCCAGCACAGCCAGCAGGGAGAAAAGGATGGTGCCGAAGATAGAATGGCCCGTCTGAGGGGCCTTCTGGCTGTGCGGCTTGTGGTTCTGCATCTGAGGGTCTCTCCTTTTGTGGTTGTTCCAAGGGCATCTCAGCCCGCAAAGGCGCTGAGAGCGGCCAGAGTCTGGTCGTACCAGGCATCAAAATAGGCATCGGTCAGGAACTCGGCTTCGGCTTCCTCGGGGGTCTGCCCGGCAGCCAGCCGCTCCAGCACCGTGGCACGGTCGGCAGTGACACGGTCCTCCAGCGCGTACTGCAGGGTATTGCGGGCGCGCAGGGCATCCGGGAAGGCATGGGTGGTGTAGAGCTTGCTGTGATCGATGGTATCAATGGACAGGCTCAGCACCTTGTGGATCCTGTCGGAGACCGTCAGGCCGCTGTTCTCAAGGGCAGATATGCTGTTGGCGGCATAGGTCACGGGCATATAGCCGGACTGCACCGAGAACTGCAGGTTGTTTTCCGGCTGGGTGAACCATTTCAGGAAGGCAACGCAGGCACTGATCTCGTCCTCGGTGCCCGGGATGACTACCATGCCGGCCCCCTGCTGGACGGCCACCGGCTCACAGCCTGCAAAGCTGGGGCAGGGCAGCGCGGCCATCTCGATGCCGTGGCTCTCGGTGTCGCTGGTCAGCACCTGGGTGGGGAAGAAGGAAGCGCTGGAGGAGGAACCGACATAGGCCAGCAGGCTGCCGATCTTGATATCGTCGCTGCGGAACTTGCCGCTGGCACTGCACCAGCCCTTGATGTAGGGGACATAGTAGTTATCCCACAGCTTGCGGAGGGTCGGCTTGTCAAAGTGCAGGGTCATCACGCCGTTCTCGGCATCAAAGATGGTCGTACCCAGTTCCTGTGCGCCGCAGAGCAGGTAATTGGTCAGCGCGTCGCGGCCATACAGGGCCTTGCCGTCGTTGGGCGCAGCCGTCTGGGCATCGGTCCAGTCGTAGTATTTGTGTGCGGCCTCGTTCAGCCCCTCCACGGTGGAAAGATCCGCATAGGTCACGCCTGTGGCCTTGGCAAAGGGGACAAAGTCGGTGACGTTCAGGTAGAGCAGCTCAGTGGATTTTGCTATGGGAAAGACCTTGAGCTCCCCGTTGTTCATCAGGTCGCCTTCCTCGAGAAACCCGGCGATATAGGCGGACTTCTCTTTTTCGGTCAGGTAGGGGCTCAGGTCAACGGCAAGGCCCATCTGATCCAGCGTAAAGGCGGTGTCTGCGTAGGAGGAGACGATGTTGGGCAGCTTCTCGGCACCCACCTTGCCCTCGGCGGCGGCCAGCACGCTGGTCTCCAGGTCGTTCACGCTGCCCTGACTGGAGCTTTCGACCCGGATGTTCTTCTCTTTGCCCACGGTGGAGTTGAACTGCTCCACCAGCTGGTTGAAGCATTCCAGCTGATCGCCGTTGTAGTAGGTCCAGATCGTGATGGTGGTGGGCAGCTTGCTTCGGCCGCAGGCAGTGCCGCCCAGCGCCACGGCGGCGCACAGCAGCAGACTGACGGCAGAACGAAGGATTCGTTTCATTACATTATCTCTCCCATTCCGACAAAACGGCTCACGGAAAAACGGCGCGTCCTGTCGTTTCTGAAATGATACCAGACGAAGACATTGTAACACTTTTTCGGGGCGGGGGCTACTGATTTTTGAAAAAACACCCGAAAGCAGACGAAAAAAGAAAGAATCTCTGGCCTGCGCTTCCATTTTTCGTAAAGTCCGGATATAATACAAGCATAAAATACAACAAAAAGAACGGGAGAGCTTATGGCACAGAAGAAGGACGAGGGCCTGAACGGCAACGAGAAGATCGAACAGGCAGTCTGCCAGTTACAGCAGGAGCCTACACAGGAGCAGCTGGCGCATACCCTGACCGTGATCCGGCGGCGGATGCGGGAAAACGGACAGGTCGTGGTGGCGGTGGAGCCGAACCCGGCCAGTGAGCAGATGCAGCTGCGGGCCCTCCGCACGGCCGATGGGGCCAGCTGGTGGTATGCCTTTACCAGCTTTGAAGAGGAGATGAAGGGCGCGGAAGCGGTGCAGTCCACCTTTCTGGTGGAGCTTGAAAAGCTGTTGGATGCCGCACTGCAGGTGCCGGAGATCCAGGGCATCATCCTGAACCCCTGGAACCGCACCATCCAGCTGGACAAGACCCTGCTCCGGATCATCAAGGGATAAGCACGAAAGGGCCCGCCTGCCGCATTTTGGTGCGCGCAGACGGGCCCTTTTTATATGGCAAAAGAAGAAGGAAAATGGCAGATCAGGCAGCGTCGGTGCGGGCCTTCTTGAGCAGGCTCAGGATCACGGCACCCACCACGCTGCCAGCGGCCAGAGCCACGCAGTAGAGCAGGGCATGATCGACCACGGGGAACACGAAGATGCCGCCGTGGGGAGCGCGCAGGGCGCAGCCGAAGGTCATGGAGAGGGCACCGGCCAGCGCGGCACCGGCCACACAGCTGGGCAGGACGCGCAGCGGGTCGGTGGCGGCGTAGGGGATGGCACCCTCGGTGACGAAGCATAGGCCCATGACGTAGTTCACGATGCCATTGCGGCGCTCGTCAGGGGTCCACTTCTTGGGGCAGAAGGTGGTGGAGAGGGCAATCGCGATGGGAGGAACCATGCCGCCCACCATGACTGCAGCCATGACCTCGTAGTTGCCGGAGGCCAGCGCGGCAGTGCCAAAGACGTAGGCAGCCTTGTTGAAAGGGCCGCCCATGTCAATGCTCATCATACCGGCAACGATGGCACCCAGCAGGACTTTGGAGGTGCCGCCCATGGCGTTGAGGCAGTTGGTCATGGCAGTGTTGATCATGCCCATGACCGGGTTGATGCCGCACATCACGGCACCGATGATGAGGATGCCGCCCAGCGGGTAGATCAGCATGGGGCGGATGCCGTTCAGGCTGGCAGGCAGCTTTTCGGTGATCTTTTTCAGCAGCTCAACGATGTAGCCTGCAGCAAAACCGGCCAGCAGTGCAGCAAGGAAGCCGCCGGAAACACCGGTGGTCTCACCCGCTGCAATGCCTGCAAAGTTGGTGCCGTTCATGGCCAGCACACCGCCCACAAAGCCGACTGCCAGACCCGGACGGTCTGCAATGGACATAGCAATGAAGGCCGACAGGATGGGCAGCATGTAACCGAAAGCTGCGCTGCCCACCGTCTTAAAGAAGGCAGCGGCCGGGGTGTTCATGCCAAAGTTGGAGGGATCGATGGTGTAATCGTCCAGCAGGAACGCCAGTGCAATCATGATGCCGCCGCCCACCACGAAGGGCAGCATGTGGGAGACGCCGTTCATCAGGTTCTTGTACAGGGTGCGGCCAAAGCTGTCCTTGCCGGAAGCATCCTCGGCGGCCTGTGCGCCGCCCTCAGCGTGGTAAACAGGCACCTCGCCGTGCACGATCTTCTTGATGAGCTCCTCCGGCTTGTGGATGCCGTCATCCACGCGGGTGAACAGCACCGGCTTGCCGTCAAAGCGGGCGGTCTCCACATTTTTGTCTGCAGCCACGATGATGCCGTCACAGGCTGCAATCTCGGCGCGGGTCAGCACGTTCTTGGCACCATCGGAGCCGTTGGTCTCCACCTTGGTGGGCAGGCCCAGCTTGTCACCGGCCTTGGCCAGCGCCTCGGCGGCCATGTAGGTGTGGGCAATGCCGTTGGGGCAGGCGGTCACGGCCAGAATGCGGTAGCCGCTCTGGGGGATGGCCTGCTGGGTGAAGCTCTCCTCACCGAACTGGGCCTCCTCCTGTGCGTCGATGAGGGCAAGGAATTCGGCGGGGGTCTTGGCGGCCTTCAGCTTTTCCACAAAGTCCTCGTTCATCAGCATCTGCATCATGCGGGCCAGCATATCCACATGCAGGCTGCCGTTTTCGGGGGCTGCAATGGCAAAGAGCAGGTCGGTCTTGCCGTCATCCTCGGCGTTGTACTGCACCGGGGTGCTCAGACGCAGGGCGGCCAGGCTGGGCCGGGTGACCACATTCGTCTTGGCGTGGGGAACGGTGATGCCGTTGTCCACGTAGGTGGAGGCCTCATCCTCCCGGGCGTAGAGTGCCTTCTTGTAGGCTTCTGCGTCGGTGATGTTGCCGTGGGTGGCCTGCAGTTCTACCAGCCGGGAGAGAATCTCGTCCCGGTTGGAGGCCGCAGAATCCAGCTCGATGGACTTTGCGGTGAATAATTCCGTAATGCGCATAAGGGTTCTCCTTTCTCTCTCTGTGCAGCCCTCTCAGCTGCTTCAAATTTCCTGCATCAGTTCGGCGATCTTTTCTTTCGTTGCCAGCCCAAGGCTGAACGCGGTGGCACTGCCGCAGGCGGTGCCCAGCCTGAGGGCCTGCTCATAGCTGCCGCTTTGCAGATAACCTGCCACAAAACCGGCCACCATGCTGTCGCCTGCGCCCACGCTGTTCACGACCTTGCCCTTGGGGCAGCCGATGCGGTGCACCTCGCCGTGCTCATCCACCAGCAGAGCGCCGTTTCCGGCCATGCTCACCAGCACGTTCTGGGCACCCTTTTCCTGCAGGGTGCGGGCGGCGGCGGTGATCTCTTCGTCTGTTTTCAGCTCCCGGCCCACGATCTCGCCCAGCTCATGGTTGTTGGGCTTGATGAGGAAGGGGTGGTACTGCAGCACGTTCACCAGCAGGTCGCGGGTGGCATCCACCACCGTGCGCACGCCCCTGCCCTGCAGCCGGGCCAGCAGCCGCTCGTAGGTGCTCTGGGAAAGGCTCTTGGGGATGCTGCCCGCCAGAATGAGGATGTCGTCAGGCTGCAGGGTGTCCAGCTGGGCTTCCAACTGCTGCATGGCACTTTCCGGGATGCTGGGGCCTGCGCCGTTCAGCTCAGTCTCGGTGCCTGCCTTGATCTTGACGTTGATGCGGGTCATGCCCTCGGCCAGATGGATGAAATTGGTCCGGAGCCCATGCGCGGCCAGACCACGCTCCAGCCAGGCACCGGTCTCACCGGCCACAAAGCCCAGAGCCACGCTCTCACAGCCCAGTTCCCGGAGTACGCCGGAAACATTGATGCCTTTGCCGCCCAGCACGCAGTCCTCCCCGGCGGCGCGATTTACCTCGCCCACCTCAAGGGGCCTGTCGAGACGGACGACATAATCAATGGCAGGATTGAATGTAACAGTGTAGATCATACCTCGGTCTCCTTTATCAGAGTGTATTGCCGGTATTTGGGGTTGGGGCACCGGTTCGTCAGGATGGCACCGCTGTGCAGATCACAGATGACGGCGGGGTAGACCTGCGCGAATTTGGTGTCGTCCACCAGGAACCACGCCTCCCGCGCCCGGTGGAGAGCCGCGGCCTTGACGGCAGCCTCCTCGGGGTCTGGGGTGGTAAAGCCGGAACCCAGCGCCACGCCATTGGCTCCCATGAAGGCTTTGGTGAAATTGTACTGCTGGATGGCAGTCAGCGCAGCCGCCCCGATGATGGCCTCGGTCTGGGGCCGCAGCAGCCCGCCGGGCAGGAACACCCGGCAGCCTTTCTGGGCCAGCAGGCGGGCGTGGGCCACGCCGTTGGTCACATAGCTGGCGTTCAGGGCCGGGCCGCTCAGTGCCCGTGCCAGAGCCAGCGTGCTGGAGCCTGCATCCAGGTAGATGAAATCTTCCGGCAGGATCAGTTCTGCCGCTGCCTGGGCGATGCTCTGCTTCTGACTGACGGCCAGCTCTTCCTTGGCGGCCATGGTGGGCTCGTCGGTACGGAAGGGGCTGTCCGGCAGGGTGGCCCCGCCGTGCACCTTGTTCAGTTTGCCCTGCTTGTCCAGCTCGTTCAGGTCGCGCCGGATGGTGGATTCGCTTGCGTTCAACGCTTCGCACAGTTCCTGCACGGTGGCGGTGCGCTGCCGCGCCAGCAGATCCAAAATCAGGCTGAATCGTTCTTCTGCCAGCATCGGGAACATTCCCCCTTGTTCGATTTATATGATTTATTTTGATTGACGTTGGCGGGTTCTGACCGCCTTGCCCCCTTATTATAGCAAAATCTCAGTCAAAATCAATCAGATTCCGCCAAGTATGAGTGACAAAATGTTGCTCTGTTTTTTGGGCAGGATGCATAAAGAGTGGGATACAACAACAAAAAGCCGACACTCCGCAATGGAATGTCGGCTGAATCTCTCACCGCTTCGGTCTGGCTGTGCCAGCGCCCTGCGGAGCTTCCCGAATAGGGAAGCCAGGAATCACGGTTACTTATTCTGGATGTACTCGTCCATGGCCTTGGCGGCTGCCTTACCGGCACCCATGGCCTTGATGACGGTGGCGGCACCGGTCACGGCATCGCCGCCGGCGTACACGCCCTCACGGCTGGTCTTGCCCTCGTCGCCCTCGGTGACGATGCAGCCGTGCTTGTTGGTCTCCAGACCCGGGGTGGTGGAGCGGATCAGCGGGTTGGGGCTGGTGCCCAGGCTCATGATGACGGTGTCCACATCCATGGTGAACTCGCTGCCCTTCTTCTCGATGGGGCGGCGGCGGCCGGAAGCATCAGGCTCACCCAGCTCCATCTCAATGCAGGTGATGGACTTGACGAAGCCTTCGTCGTTGGCGTGGATCTCCACGGGGTTGCACAGGGTCTTGAAGATGATGCCCTCTTCCTCGGCGTGCTCGACCTCCTCCTTACGGGCAGGCAGCTCGGCCATGCCGCGGCGGTAGACGATGTACACGGTCTCGGCACCCAGACGCAGGGCGCTGCGGGCAGCGTCCATGGCCACGTTGCCGCCGCCCACAACGGCGACCTTCTTGCCGGTGCGGATGGGGGTCTTGCTGGTGGGCAGATAAGCCTTCATCAGGTTGGAGCGGGTCAGGAACTCGTTGGCAGAGTACACGCCCTTCAGGCTCTCGCCGGGGATGCCCATGAAGCGGGGCAGACCGGCACCGGAGCCAACGAACACGGCCTCGTAGCCGTACTCGTCCATCAGCTCGTCGATGGTCAGCACCTTGCCGATGACCATGTTGCACTCAAAATCCACGCCCATCTTCTTCAGGCCGTCGATCTCCTGCTGCACGATGGCCTTGGGCAGACGGAACTCGGGGATGCCGTACATCAGCACGCCGCCGGCCACATGCAGGGCCTCGTAGACGGTGACCTTATAGCCCAGCTTGGCCAGGTCGCCTGCGGCGGTCAGACCGGCAGGGCCTGCACCGATGATGGCGACCTTGTGGCCGTTCCATGCGGGCACGATGGGGGCGGTGTGGACATTTTCGCGATGCCAGTCGGCCACAAAGCGCTCCAGACGGCCGATGCCCACGGGCTCGTTCTTAATGCCGCGGGTGCACTTGCCCTCGCACTGGCTCTCCTGGGGGCAGACACGGCCGCAGACGGCGGGCAGGGAAGAGGAGCGGGCAATGACCTGATAGGCGGCTTCAAAGTCGCCCTTGGCCACATGACTGATGAACTCGGGGATATCGATGCCCACGGGGCAGCCGGTCTGGCAGGGCTTATTCTTGCAGTGGATGCAGCGCTTTGCCTCGTTCACGGCCATCTCTTCGGTATAGCCCAGTGCAACTTCCTCAAAGTTCTTGTTGCGGACGTTGGGGTCCTGGGTGGGCATGGGGCACTTTTTGGGATCCATATTGAAAGCCATCTTACTTTACCTCCTGATTGAGCAGATTGCATGCCGCTTCACGGGCGTGTGCCTCAAACGGGCGGTACATGGTGCCGCGGGCCATTGCTTCGTCAAAATCCACCAGATCACCGTCAAAGTCGGGGCCGTCCACGCAGGCGAACTTGGTCTCGCCGCCCACGGTCAGGCGGCAGCCGCCGCACATACCGGTACCGTCGATCATGATGGGGCTCATGGACACGGTGGTGGGCATATTGTACGGCGCGGTGGTCTTGCAGACGAACTTCATCATGACCATAGGGCCGATGGCGAAGATCTCGTCATACACGTTGCCCGCGTCCAGCAGCTCCTTCAGAGCCTCGGTGACCATGCCCTTCTGCCCGTAAGAGCCGTCGTCGGTGCAGACCTTCAGCACGGAGGAAACGGCCTTGAACTTATCCTCCAGAATGACCACGTCCTTGTTCTTGAAGCCCACCACCGCGTGCACTTCGGCACCGCAGTCGTGGAATTTCTTCAGCACGGGATAGGCGATGGCGCAGCCCACGCCGCCGCCGACGACGCAGACCTTCTTCTTGCCCTCCGTCTCGGTGGGACGGCCCAGGGGGCCCACAAAGTCATGCAGACATTCGCCCTGCTGCTTGTGGCTCAGCTTCTCGGTGGTGGCTCCCACTGTCTGGACGATGATGGTCACAGTGCCCTTTTCCCTGTCGTAGTCATGGATGGTGATGGGGATACGCTCGCCGTTCTCATCCACGCGCAGGATGATGAACTGCCCCGGCTCCGCCTTCTTCGCCACCATGGGGGCTTCGATCTCATAGAGGATCACAGTGGGCTTCAGTGCCTCTTTTTTGACGATACGGTACATACATCACGGCTCCTTCGTTTTTGTATTTTGCGGCGGAACGTCCGCCGTCGGGTTCCGTCTCCCTATTGTATCATTAACCATGCCCACCGTCAATTATCAGTTGTTATAAACCTCACAAAGAAAGCCGCCACTCTGGCAAGTGACGGCTTTCTGGTTATTTCTTAAAACCAAGCTTGAGGAGCTAAACCGCTTGTCGCAGCATCTCTCCT
>OHMX01000749.1_pt1 | contig 13315 bp, 10 predicted proteins | sample 1569471 | NCBI WGS metagenome assembly OHMX01 (sample SAMEA3879547, study PRJEB24766) | human gut metagenome | biome: human-associated habitat; feature: feces | place: USA | collected 1985/1987
ATACTGGCCTTTACCGCCGGACTGACGAACGAATTTGCCTTCAGCCTTAACGGATTTGCGGATGGTTTCACGGTAAGCAACCTGCGGGTTACCTACGCTGCAACCAACGTGGAATTCACGGAGCAGACGGTCAACGATAATATCGAGGTGAAGCTCGCCCATACCGGATATAATGGTCTGAGCGGTTTCAGGGTCGGTACGTACGCGGAAGGTCGGATCTTCTTCAGCGAGTTTCTGCAAAGCAATGCCCATTTTTTCCTGGTCAGCCTTGGTTTTCGGTTCAACTGCTACGGAAATAACAGGATCCGGGAATACCATGGATTCGAGAATGATAGGAGCTTTTTCATCGCAGAGGGTGTCGCCGGTAGTAGTATCTTTCAGGCCAACTGCTGCTGCGATATCACCTGCGTAAACCTTTTCGATTTCCTGACGGTGGTTAGCATGCATTTGCAGGATACGACCGAATCTTTCCTTGTTTCCTTTTACGGAGTTAAGGATGGTCGTGCCTGCCGCAACGGTACCGGAATATACGCGGAAGAATGCGAGTTTACCTACATACGGGTCAGTCATGATTTTGAATGCGAGAGCTGCAAACGGTTCTTCATCACTGGACGGGCGTTCATCTTCTTCACCGGTTTCCGGGTTAACGCCTTTGATGTGAGGAATGTCGGTAGGAGCCGGCATGAATGCAACAATTGCATCAAGCAAAGGCTGAACGCCTTTGTTTTTATAAGAAGAACCACAGCAAACCGGAGTCATTTTGCAGGCAATGGTTTGTTTGCGGATGCCTGTCATGATTTCTTCTTCGGTGAGTTCTTCGCCTTCGAGATATTTCATCATCAGGTCGTCATCGCTTTCAGCAACTGCTTCGATAAGAGCCTGACGGTATTCTTCGGCTTTTTCCTTCATATCTTCCGGAATTTCAACGAATTCTTCGTCTTTGCCGAGTTTATCGCCATAAACGATAGCTTTCATTTTAATAAGGTCAACCATGCCTTCGAAAGTATCTTCATAGCCGATAGGAAGTTGGATAGGTACTGCATTAGCACCAAGGCGGTCTTTCATCATTTGAACTACGTTGTAGAAGTTCGCGCCTGTAATATCCATTTTGTTTACATAAGCCATACGAGGTACGCTGTATTTATCAGCCTGGCGCCATACGGTTTCAGACTGCGGCTCGACGCCGCCCTTGGCGCAAAACAATGCGACTGCACCGTCAAGGATACGAAGGCTTCGTTCGACTTCAACGGAAAAGTCAACGTGACCCGGGGTATCGATAATGTTTATACGATGGTTTTTCCAGTATGCGGTGGTAGCGGCGGAAGTGATGGTAATACCTCTTTCCTGCTCCTGCTCCATCCAGTCCATCGTGGCGGTACCCTCGTGCGTTTCGCCGAGTTTATGAACCCTGCCGGTATAAAACAGGATACGCTCGGTCGTTGTGGTCTTTCCTGCATCGATATGAGCCATGATACCTATATTTCTTATGTTTTCAAGCGCAATTTCTCTTGGCATAGTTTAGGTTGTTCTCCCTATTTATAATTAAGATATTCTCATGACTCCCCTTAACAATAAGTATTGGTTGATACAAATTACCAGCGATAATGTGCAAACGCTTTGTTGGCTTCTGCCATACGATGGGTTTCTTCTTTCTTCTTGAAAGCGCCGCCCGTGCTGTTGAAAGCGTCCATAATTTCGCCTGCAAGACGTTCGTCCATCTTTTTCTCGCCGCGTTTTCTTGCGTACAAGGTCATCCAGCGGATGCCCAGCGTTTGTCTTCTGTCAGCGCGGATATCGAGAGGTACCTGGTACGTGCTACCGCCTACTCGTCTTGCTTTGACTTCGACTGCGGGCATCACGTTTTCAAGGGCCTTCGTAAAGACGTCGATTGCCGGTTGGTTTAATTTCTTTTCTACAATATCAAATGCACCGTAAACGATACCTTCGGCAGTTGATTTTTTGCCGTCGTACATTACCTGATTGATGAGTTTCGTAACAACTTTGCTGTTGAACTTCGGATCGGGAAGTACGTCACGTTTAGGTACGCCTGCTCTTCTTGGCATATTAGTAACCTCCTGTTTATTTGGGTGTTGAAATCATCCGATTATTATTTGGGGCGTTTTGCGCCGTACTTGGAACGAGCCTGTCTGCGATTTGCAACGCCTGCCGTGTCCAAAGTGCCGCGAATAATGTGATACCTGACGCCCGGCAAGTCCCTGACACGTCCGCCACGGATAAGTACCACGCTGTGCTCTTGCAGATTGTGACCGATACCGGGGATATAAATCGTACCCTCCATACCGTTTACAAGACGGACACGCGCGATTTTACGAAGCGCCGAGTTAGGTTTCTTAGGGGAAGTCGTGGTGACGGACAAGCATACGCCGCGTTTTTGCGGGCATTGCTGCATAATAGGCGTGGTGCTTTTCTTGACCTGTCTTTCCCTGCCTTGCTTGACTAATTGGTTAATTGTCGGCATTTTTTGCTAACCTCCTGATGTAATTTCGGATGAGCCTATCAGCAACCCGAAGATAAACTCAAACATTTATGGTAACGTCTTTACTTCAACCCCACGACCGCCGCCGGAACGTCGATGCCCGAAATTCTTCCGAGTTCCTTTTTGGAAGGAACGCTTATGATTTCGATACCGTTTTCCCTGCACAACGCGGTCACGCTGTTTCTGATAAAGCCGTCGGCATTGTCGGCGACGATGACACACTTTACCGTCTTTCCTTCAATGCTTTTAAGCACTTGTTTTGTACCGACCACTTTTTCGGATTCCGAAATGGTCTTTAATAATTTAGTATTTATCATATACTCTCACATTTAGAGTAATAGAAAACATCTTGTAGCAATACTACAAGCCCTAATATAATATCAATAAAAGAACAAGATGTCAAAGAAAAAAACGGGATTTTTATAAAATAATCTCAAAAACCGTGGTAATTTTGCATCAAAAGCAGGCTCGCGACGTAAAAACATATCGTCCCCGCCGTGATGAATACGTGAAATACCGCGTGTACGAATCTGAGTTTTATGCCGAACAGTATGCTCCCCGCGATACAAAGCAACGCTCCCGAAAGATAAAGTATCCTCACTGTGTGAGGTATGTACGAAAAATTGATAATGAACGCCGCAAGCATGACCGCGCCGATTACAAAGTCGAGCGTCATCGTTACCGCCTTGAATTTGTCGACGTTCGTCACGCTGAGCGCAACGCTGATGAACGCGATACCGAAACTTACGCCGAGCGCGATATAATTATAGACGTGTGTCGACAACAATAAACACACCGCGCAACTGCAACCGATAACAAGAAACGGCACGTCGGAATGATCGACCTTGCGCCAGTAATACTTTTTCACGGTGTCCTGAACGGCGTGATAAATCGTCGATATCGTGTATACCGTGATTGCCGAAAGACAGGTGATAATACTTGTCGCGTACGTCCTTGCGTCGAAACTTATCGTGAGCATGTAAATAAGCCCGGCGATATAAAAAAGTATGGGCAATCCGTGCGTAACGCAGTTTGCGATTTCTTCGGGCACGGAATAGTTTACCTTTGAATATTTTCTGCCGTTTACGTCGACTTCGATTATGTTTGCGCTTCTTGTCAGTTTCATCGTTCTTCCCTAAAAAGTCTCGTGTATGTTTCCGCAAAACAAGGTGTTTATCGTGCCGTTTTGCAACTTAATCTCTTTTTTTTGCAATTATTCAAGGCTTACCGACGCCGACGCGTCAAGATCCAAAGACGCCCGTCCTTTGCCTTCTTTTATGAGGTTATAGGCGCACGCGCCGATCATTGCGGCGTTGTCCGTGCAAAGTTTCAAAGGCGGATAAATCACGTTCACGCCGTGCTTTTCCCCGACCTTTTCCATCTCCTCGCGAAGGTGCTTATTCGACGCGACTCCCCCTGCGATAACGACGGTTTTCAGCCCCGTTTTCAGCAGTGCTTTTTCGACGTTTTCGGTCATTACTCCGACCGCCGATTTCTGGAAGGAACACGCGACGTCCGCTTTGTTTACTTCTTCGCCTTTTTGCGCCGCCGTGTGCATGTAATTTATCACCGACGTTTTCAGCCCGCTGTAACTGAAATCGAGGGTGTTTTTGTTGTGAAATCCTTTCGGGAAATCTATCGTGGGTTTCCCGTCTTTTGCAAGTTTTTCGATTTCCGGGCCTCCGGGATAAGGCAACCCCAAAACGCGCGCGACTTTGTCGAATGCTTCGCCGACGGCGTCGTCCTGCGTCGTGCCGATGACTTTTACGTCGTCGTACCCAGTAACTTCCACGATTGCGGTGTGTCCGCCCGACGCAAGCAAACAAAGATACGGCGGTTCCAGCGATTTGTCCGCGATATAGTTTGCCGAAATGTGCCCCCTGACGTGATTCACCTTAATCAGCGGCACGTTCATTGCGTACGCAAGCGCTTTCGCATACGATACGCCGACAAGCAGCGCGCCCAGAAGTCCCGCTCCGTACGTTACCGCCACGGCGGATATGTCGGAAAGCGACACGTTTGCCTGCTTCAACGCTTCATCGACGGTGTTTCTTATCGCCGAAACGTGATTCCTGCTTGCGATTTCCGGGACAACCCCGCCGAATCGCTTGTGAATCTCGATCTGCGACGCTATGACAAGCGACAATACGTCCCTGCCGCGCGTTACCGCCGCCGACGTTTCGTCGCAACTCGACTCTATCGCAAGAATAAGATAATCGTCCTTGTTTTGAAGTTCCTTGAACTTTTTTGCGGCGATTTCTTCGTACATTAAAGCCTCTTCAAGTATTCCACGATAAACGGCTCGATATCGCCGTCCATAACAGACTGGATATTGCCCGTTTCGTAATTCGTCCTGTGGTCTTTCACCATAGTGTACGGGCAGAAAACGTAACTTCTTATCTGGCTGCCCCATTCGATTTTTTTAAGGTCGCCTTTTATGGAATTGGCTTCCGCCATTTGTTCTTCTTCGCGTTTTTCAATGAGTTTCGATTTCAGCATACGCATGCAGACTTCGCGGTTCTGAATCTGGCTGCGCTCGTTCTGACAAGCAACGATAATGCCCGTCGGGATATGCGTGATACGCACCGCGCTTTCGGTTTTGTTGACGTGCTGACCGCCCGCGCCGCCCGAACGATAGGTATCGACTTTCAGGTCTTCCTGGCGAATTTCGATTTCTTCGTCGTTGATGATTTCGGGCATTACTTCGACCGATGCGAACGACGTGTGTCGGCGCGACTGCGAATCGAACGGGGAAATTCTGACAAGACGGTGTATGCCTTTTTCGGCTTTCAGATATCCGTACGCATTGTCGCCTTCCGCCGTGAACGTTACGCTTTTTATGCCCGCTTCGTCGCCTTCTAAGAGGTCAAGGACTTTCATCTGATAACCCTTTCTTTCGATATATCTCGAATACATGCGATACAGCATCTGCACCCAATCCTGCGCTTCCGTACCGCCTGCGCCCGCATGCAAAGTAATGATTGCGTTGAGCGAGTCGTATTTGCCTTTTAAAAGCGCGTCAAGCCTTAAATGCTCGATTTTGTCGGTTAAACCCGCGATTTCGGCATTTACGCTTTCGACTTCGCTTTCGTCGTCGGCTTCTTCGGCAAGCTCGATAAGGACTTTTACATCCTCGACTTCCGCCCTTACTTTTTCAAATTTCTGGATTTTTGTTTCCAGCATTTTCAGCTCGCGGTTGACTTCTCCCGCGTGCGCCATGTTATCCCAGAAACCGTCCGAGTGCTGTTCTTTCGTAAGGACGTCGACGCGGGCTTTCAGACTGTCCAAATCGAAAGCATCCGCAACCATTTTAAGGGTTTCGTCAAATTCCTTTATTTTATTTTTCTGATTGAAAAAATCTACCATAGTCGTTAATTATTCTGGTTTCTTCCGCAGCAGTTCTTGTATTTTTTGCCCGAGCCGCACGGACACGGATCGTTTCTGCCGACCTTGCCTGCGCTCTTCACGGGTTTCGCCTTGTTGTTGACTCGCTCGACGCCCTGCTTAACTTCGCCGTCCTCGCTTCTTTCCACGGTGACTTTCATAAGGGTAATCGCCGTGTCGCGACGAATGTTGTCGATCATTTCGTCAAACATTTCAAAGCCTTCTTTCTGATATTCCTGCACGGGATTGTGCTGACCGTATCCGCGAAGTCCGATACCTTCCCTGAGACTCGACATTGCGTCGATATGGTCCATCCACTTGCTGTCAACGTTTCGTAAAAGCACAAACCTTTCAAGGTCGTGGAAATCAAGGCCGACCGATTCGCAATACTTGACCTTTTCTTCAAGGAGGTCTTTCGCTTTCGCGGCAACTTCTTCGACAAGCCCTTCGCGGCTGAGTTTTTTGGCTTTTTCCGCCGTGATAAACGCGGTACCTTCGGGGAAAAGTCTTTGTTCGAGCGCGCGGTTGAATGCTTCGAGATCCCACTCTTCAACGGGCTTTTCGTCGTCGTAATAGAACCCGACGATTTCCCTTGCGACAGGCTCGATCATATCGATGACCTGCGCGTGTACGTCAACGCCGTCCAGAACCTTGTTGCGTTCTTCGTAAATGATTTCGCGCTGTTTATTCATGACGTCGTCGTAACTCAGCACGCTCTTTCTGATTGAGAAGTTGCGGCTTTCGACCATGCGCTGAGCGCGTTCGATCTGCTTGCTGATGACACTGTTCGAAATCGCCATATCGTCGTCGACGTTCATCATTTCGGTGATGCGTTTCAGCTTATCGCCGCCGAAAATCCTTGCAATGTCGTCTTCAAGGGAAATATAGAAAATCGAGCTGCCTTTGTCGCCTTGGCGTCCGCTTCGACCGCGCAACTGATTGTCGATACGGCGGCTTTCGTGGCGTTCCGTGCCGATTATGCGAAGACCGCCCGCCTCGATGACTTCTTCCTTTTCCTTGTCGCAAGTTTCTTTGTATGACTTATAATATCTTTGGTATTCGTCGCGAAGTTTAATAAGGTTTTCGTCGTCGAGTTTCACAAACGACGTTGCGATTTCGATATCTTCGGTGCTGTATCCTTCTTTTTCAAGGCGTTGTTTGGCAAGATATTCGGGATTTCCGCCCAGCATAATATCGGTGCCTCGGCCTGCCATGTTCGTGGCGATGGTAACCGCGCCGATTCTGCCCGCCTGCGCGACGATATCCGCTTCCATCTTATGGTTTTTCGCATTCAATACGTTGTGGAAAATGCGTTCTCTGTGCAGAATTTTTGACAAAAGTTCCGATTTTTCGACGGAAACCGTGCCGACAAGCACCGGCTGACGACGTTCCGCACAATCTTTGATATCCTTGATAATCGCGTCGATTTTGCCCGATTTTTTCGTATAAATCTGGTCGTTTTCGTCGATTCTTATCATCGGAAGATTGGTGGGGATAACCACGACGTCAAGGTTGTAAATGTTCTGGAATTCTTCTTCTTCCGTCTTCGCCGTACCCGTCATACCCGACAGTTTTTTGTAAAGGCGGAAGTAGTTTTGAAGGGTAATCGTCGCAAGAGTGCGGTTTTCGCTTTGTACCCTTACGTTTTCTTTCGCTTCGATCGCCTGATGCAGCCCGTCGCTGAAACGACGTCCCGTCATAACGCGGCCGGTGAATTCGTCGACGATAAGCACCTGTCCGTCCTGTACGATGTAATCGACGTCCTTTTTCATTATGACGTTGGCTTTCATCGCCTGATTGATATAGTGGTTAAGCGCGGTGTTGTCAAGGTCGGTAAGGTTTTGCACCCCAAAGAATTTCTCGGCTTTCGCGACGCCTTCGTCGGTGAGATTGACCGTCTTTTCCTTTTCTTCGTGGGTGTAATCTTCGCCTTCTTTCAACGTCCTTGCGAAACGGTTTGCGCGGATATACATATCGCTGGATTTATCGCCGCGTCCCGAAATGATAAGGGGCGTGCGCGCTTCGTCGATGAGTATGCTGTCCACTTCGTCCACGATTGCAAAGGCGTGTCCGCGCTGTACGCGGTCTTCTTTTGTGACAGCCATGTTGTCGCGAAGGTAATCGAAGCCGAATTCGTTGTTCGTGCCGTAAGTAATATCGGCGTTATAGGCGGCTTTTTTGTCTTCCGTCTTCATATCGTGCAAAATGACGCCGACGCTCATTCCGAGGAACCTGTAAATCTTTCCCATCCACTCGGCGTCGCGCTTTGCAAGGTAATCGTTGACGGTAACGACGTGTACGCCGTTCCCCGTAAGCGCGTTGAGATATGCCGGCAGCGTTTCGACAAGCGTTTTTCCTTCGCCCGTCTTCATTTCTGCGATGCGTCCCTGATGCAAGGTGATGCCGCCCAGAAGCTGCACGTAATAATGACGAAGCCCGGTAACCCTCGTCGACGCCTCTCTTACCGCCGCAAACGCTTCGGGCAGAAGTGCGTCCAGCTTTTCGCCGTTATTGTATCTTTCTTTCAATGCCGGCGTAATCGCTTGCAGCTCTTCGTCGGACATAGCCTTAAATTTTTCCGACAATTCTTCAACCTTGTCGGCAATCTTTTTCAGTTTTCTGACGTTTCTTTCGTTCTCGTCAAAAAGCGTGCTGAAAATACTCATTTAATCTCCTTGTGCGCGTGCGCGCAAAAAATGACTTTTTAATATAATACACTAAATTAGTTTTTGTGTAAAGCGTTGGCGTTATCTTCGGCGATTTCGCCTTTTTCGCTGTCGGGTTTGAATGCGGTTTGCGCCGCCGTTATCGAATAAACCTTGCGTGCACCCGCGCGTTTTAGTACTCTCGCGCATTCGTTTATCGTCGCGCCCGTCGTGTAAACGTCGTCGATGACAAGGACGTTTTTGCCCTTGATTTCGTCGACGCGGACAACGTCGAAAACTCCTTTCAGGTTTTCACGACGCTCTTTTGCGGTCAGTTTCTTCTGTCTGTCAGTTTCTTTAACCTTTTTGAGATTGTCGAAAACCGAAAGCCCGGTGCGAAGTCCGACCTCTTTTGCAAGAAGTTCCGACTGATTGTAGCCCCTTTCCTTTTCTTCCTTTTCGGTCATCGGGACGTACAAAATGAAGTCGCAATTAAAACCGCCCGTAAAATATTCGTCAGCCATCGCTTTCGCAAGTTCTTTCGCAATATAAAGTTTGTTGCCGAATTTAAGTTTTTTGACAAGGTCGCTTGCCGTTTTTTCGTAAATGAACGGCGAACGATTCATATCGAAGTATTTATCGAAGCGGGTGCAGTTGTCGCAGTAGTCCGCCTCGTTTTTCATTCTTATGCCACAGATTTTGCAGCGATGCCCGTCGTTTTCGATAAGGTTTAAGTAACATTTTCCGCAAAGATTCAGCCTTGTTTCGTGTTGAAGTTCGTCGCCGCAGTTGACGCAGGTCAGCCCTTCGGGATACAGCAAATCCAGAAACTTATCGGAAAGTTTTTTGAAAAACTCCTTCATCTTAGTCGTATTCACCGTACGCCTCCGTCAGAAATCTTGTGAGCAACGTATAACGTTTCGCGGTGTAATTGTTCCTGACCATACGCTTTACGACGTCTTCCGCGCCCACGATGACGCACAGGTCTTTCGCGCGGGTTACGGCGGTGTACAAAAGGTTTCTGGTCATTATGAAATAGTTCCCCTGCGAGAGCGCGACAACCACCGCCTTGAACTCGCTTCCCTGCGATTTATGCACCGAAACGGCGTATGCCGGGATAATCTGGTCAATATCGCTTAATGAATATTCGGACACTTTATTATCATCAAAACGCACGTTAAACTTCATATTTTGTCGGTCAATACTTTCGATAAAGCCCGTATCGCCGTTGAAAACGCCTGCCCCTCGTTTAATTCTTCCGTCAACTTCTTCAAACCATTCCTGCTCGTAATTATTGACGGTCTGCATTATTTTATCACCTTCGCGGAAGGTGTATTCGCCGCATTTTATGTCGTCGGCAGAATCCTTTTTCGGGTTAAGGCTGTCCCTTATCGCGGCGTTTAAGCTGATGACGCCCGCAACGCCTTTTTTCATCGGACACAGTACCTGCACGTCGGTCTGCTCGCATTTCAGATACTTCGGCAGTCTTGTCGTGACAAGCGCTTCGACCTCGGCTTTGACTTCGGTCGGGTCGGACTTGTCGACAAAGAAAAAGTCTTTTGCGCGGTTGTCGAGCACAGGCATTTTGCCGTGATTTATAAGGTGCGCGTTTTCGATAATCATACTGCCGTCGGACTGACGGTAGATTTTGTCAAGATACGTTATTTTGAAAAGTCCCGACGCGATTACGTCCGCAAGAACGTTGCCCGCGCCCACCGACGCAAGCTGATCCTTGTCGCCCACGAGTATGAGCGTCGCGCCGTCCTGCAACGCCTTGACAAGGCTTGAAAAGACGTATTCGTCAACCATACTCACTTCGTCGACGATGACGACGTCCACGGGGATTTTCGTGTTTTCGTTGTAAGTGAAATAGCCTTTGCCGTCCTTGAAATCGAGGTCAAGAAGGCGGTGAATGGTTTTCGCTTCTTCACCCGTCGCCTCGCCCATACGTTTCGCCGCGCGTCCCGTTGGCGCGCACAGCTGATAGGACAGCTTCAAAAATTTGAGAATGTGCAGAATGCACTTTATTATCGTGGTTTTGCCCGTGCCGGGGCCGCCCGTTATGACGTGCACGCCGGAATTAAGGCTGTTCGACACGGCTTCGCGCTGCTTTTCGTGCAGTTTTATGCCGCTCATTTCTTCAAACTTATCGATTTGTTCCGAAAAATCCACTTCGATGCCGCCGTGCGCCGCTTCCAAAAGCGCAAGTCGTCTTGCAATCGTTTTTTCGGTAAGGTAGCTTTTGTAAAGCATATAAAAGCGCGCGTTATCGACGACGTAGTCTTTGATTTCCGCCAGGAAAATAAGGTCTTCGATATTGCACTCCACCTTTTCAAGATAAGTTTCGTCAAATCCCAGAAGGGATAAAAGTTCTTTTTTGAGTATATCGTCGGGAAGCGCGGTGTGCCCGCTCTTGTTCGACGCTTCTTTAAGAGTATAAATTATGCCCGCCCGAATTCTGAAATCGCTGTCTTTCGTGATTCCGACTTCCTGTGCGATTTTGTCGGCGGTCTGAAACCCGACGCGTTCCACGTCGGAAATAAGTTGATACGGATTGGTTTTTATGACTTCTTCGGTGCGCGCGCCGTACGTTTTATAGATTTTAAGCGCAAGGTTTAAGGACACGTCGAAGCGTTGAAGATATACAAGCGTATCCTGCATTTCGCCGTGCTCGCGAAGGGTGGCGCATATTTCCGCCGCCTTTTTCGCGCTGATTCCTTTCACTTCGGCAAGTTTTTCGGGGCTTGTTTTCATCACGTCGAGGGTGCGCTCGCCGAAACGCTCCACGATATTCTTTGCGGTAACTTCGCCGACGCCCTTAAAAATTCCGCTTTTCAGAAACTTTTCGATTGCCGCCGCGCCGTCGGGCTCGACAACTTTCACGCTTTCCGCAAGAAACTGCAAGCCGTGTCTTGTGTGGTACTTATAGTCGCCGGTAAGTTCCAGCCGCATACCTTCGTAAATTTCCGGAAAAACGCCGACAGCGGTGACGTAATCACCGCTGCTTCTTAAATCGACGACAGTATAACCGTTGTCTTCGTTTCTGAAAATAATTTTTTCGACGTCGCCCGAGATAATCATTACTTAATCTCCGCTACCGCTTTTTTAAGTTCCTCCGTTTTGTCGGTCTTTTCCCAAGTAACGTCGTTTCTTCCGAGATGGCCGTAGTTGGCAACCTTTCTGTAAACGGGTTTGCGTAAGTCAAGGTTGTTGATGATTGCAAGCGGGCGGAAGTCAAACACTTTCAGCACCGCTTTTGTCAGAATTTCGTCGGACACTACGCCCGTGCCGAACGTGTTCAAGGACACCGAAACGGGGCGTGCGCGACCGATTGCATAGGCAACCTCGATTTCGCATTTTTTTGCAAGTTTTGCCGCAACGACGTTTTTACAGACGTATCTTGCCATGTAAAGTGCGCTTCTGTCAACTTTCGTGGGATCTTTTCCTGAAAGTGCGCCGCCGCCGTGCGGGCAATATCCGCCGTACGTATCAACGATGATTTTACGTCCCGTAAGCCCGCTGTCGCCGTGCGGTCCGCCGATAACGAACCTGCCCGTGGGGTTGACGAAAATCTTTGTATCGTCGTCGATAAGGTTTTCGGGGATTGTGGTTTTTATGACCTTTTCGATAATATCTTTTCTTATTTGTTCCTGCGTTACGTCGGGGTTGTGCTGTGCGGAAATGACAACCGTATCGACGCGTTTCACAACGCCGTCGTCATATTCGACGGTAACCTGTGATTTCCCGTCGGGACGCAAATACGAAAGAGTGCCGTCTTTTCTCACCGCCGTGAGTTTTTTGGTGAGCGCGTGCGACAGCACCCCCGCGCCGGTTTTGTCAATAATATCGCCGTCGAATTCCTGCGCGTCGTTGACGCCCATTGCGATGTCGGGCGATTGCTCGTTAATCGCGGTGAGAACCGAGCAGGTGTTGTAGTCAAATCCTAAATCACTGCTGTCGTAACCGACGTCTTTGATGACGTCGCGCGCGATTTTCGAGATGTCGGAATAGCAATCCGCCGTGATTTCGCCCATTACGAACACGACGCCCGTCGTCGCGCAAACTTCGCACGCAACGTGAGCCCCGGGATCTTTTGCAAGAATATCGTCAAGGATAGCGTCCGCGATCTGGTCGCAAACCTTATCGGGATGCCCTTCGGTAACACTTTCTGATGTAAACAGTCTTTTCATAGTATCTCCAAAAAATCAGCGGTCAAAAAGGATATTCTTCCGATGTGACCGCCGTGTATTTGTTATTCGTTGTCGTAATCGCCGAGGGTGTCGTCGAATTCCTTATCTTCGAAAGTGCAGGTAATCGGCTTTTCGGGATGATCCACAACGGGAGCGGTGGTGATGTTTTTGTAAATCTTCATACCGGTGCCGGCGGGGATAAGTTTACCTATGATAACGTTTTCTTTCAGACCGAGCAACGGATCGATTTTGTTTTTGATTGCGGCGTCGGTAAGTACGCGTGCGGTTTCCTGGAACGATGCCGCCGACAGGAAGGATTCCGTCGCGAGAGCGGCTTTCGTGATACCGAGCAACGTACGTTTTGCCTTTGCGGGTTCTCCGCCGTTTTCAAGGGTTTTTTGGTTGGCGTCTTCGTACTCAAAGATGTCGACGAGCGTGCCAGGGAGCATATCGGTGCTGCCCTGCGACTCGATCTTGACCTTTCTGAGCATCTGGCGGACGATGACTTCGATATGTTTATCGTTGATTTCTACACCCTGCAGACGGTATACACGCTGTACTTCACGAAGCATGTAATCCTGAACAGCGTTCACGCCCTT
>OHMX01000757.1_pt1 | contig 13219 bp, 10 predicted proteins | sample 1569471 | NCBI WGS metagenome assembly OHMX01 (sample SAMEA3879547, study PRJEB24766) | human gut metagenome | biome: human-associated habitat; feature: feces | place: USA | collected 1985/1987
AGAAAATTGGCCATCAGGCCTATTGGGCCAATCACTCTCATCGGCCCATTCGGCCTATTAAAACAATAAAGCTATGACATCAAACAACACCCAGGCCCTCAAGGCCAAAATCAGAGAGATATGCCAGGAGAAGCAAGCCGTTATCCTGGCCCACTACTACACCGACGGCGACATCCAGGACGTGGCCGACTTCATAGGCGACTCGCTTGCCCTCGCCCGCAAGGCTGCCGACACCGACGCGCGCGTAATAGTGATGTGCGGAGTACACTTCATGGCCGAGACCTGCAAGCTGCTCTGCCCCGACAAGCTCGTGCTCTGCCCCGACCCCGAGGCAGGCTGCTCGCTCGCCGACTCGTGCCGCGCCGAAGACCTGCGCAAGTTCAAGGAAGAACACCCCGGATACACCATCGTAAGCTACGTCAACACAACAGCCGCCGTCAAGGCGCTGACCGACGTCGTCGTGACCAGCGGCAACGCCGAGCGTATAGTATCAAAATTGCCACAGGACGCCAAGATACTCTTCGGCCCCGACCATAACCTCGGCAGCTACGTCAACGCCGTCACAGGCCGCCAAATGGCCCTCTGGAACGGCGGCTGCCACGTACACGCGCGCTTCTCCGTAGACGCCATAGCCGCGCTCAAGGCCAAGCACCCCGGCGCCATAGTCCTGGCACACCCCGAATGCAAGGGCCCCGTGCTCGCCGCCGCCGACGTGGTAGGCTCTACCGCCGTCCTCCTGAAGTACGCCACCGAGCACCCCGACGCCACCTACATCGTGGCAACCGAGGCCGGCATACTCTACGAAATGAAGAAGAAATGCCCAACGACAGAGTTCATCCCCGTGCCCCTCGAGATAACCGAGGGCGCCCCTGGCTGCTCATGCAACCAGTGCGAGTACATGAAGATGAACACCCTCGACAAGCTCTACGCCTGCCTGAAGAATGAATCGCCGGCAATAGAGATACCCCAGGACATCGCCCGCGACGCCGTAAAACCTATCATAAGAATGCTGGAGATGAGCTGATAAGCGGAGAGGATAATGCATAATATTTCAGGAAATAACTGGAAACTGACACTCGTTATTTATTGTACAAACAAGTATCAAATGACTTAATGGCGGTATTCAATAACTGTATTTCAGAGTGGCGCAGCCAAATAATGTGTCTTGCTATAATAGGTGTCGTAGCATATCACTGGCAGATAAATTTCGAGACTACCGCAATACCTGTTTTGTCAAGATTTCTATATATGGGATATCTTGGCGTAGACGTATTTCTTATATGCAGTGGCTTCGGTCTTGTGTTTTCCTATCCGTTGTATAGTTTAAAGGATTTTTACCGCCGCAGGTATATTAAGATATTGCCGTTGTTTGCCTTGTTCCAGGTGTTGAAGCTTGCTTTGACATATTACTTGGGCGACAATTTTTCTTTTGGTGATGTCTTGTGCCGGTTTTCAACATTATCATTGTTTCTTGATACATCACATATTACGGAATGGTACATCAACATGCTTGTGTGGCTGTACCTTCTGTTTCCGCTTATTTATCGTTTCGTTTCTTCTTGTGGGATATGGAGCGTATTATTGACGGCATGCGTATCCTTATCGATTCTTTACGGATTCACGGTAGGTGGCATAATGGCGTCGATACTGTTGCGTTTGCCGGTGTTTGTCATGGGTGTTTATTTCGGTATCCACCACGATGATATTAAGCGTTTGTGGGCCGTGTCTATTGTCGGATTAGCCATTGCTTTTGCAGGGAATATGTCGGGTTTTTATTCGCTGTTTACGTTGAATGAAATTACTACGATGTATTGGGCTGGGCCTTTCATGACAGTGTTCTTTGCTCTTGTATTGTCCGTTGCGGGATGTCGTGCAGGTTTTATGGAGTCAATAGGAAGGCATACTCTCGAAATATATCTTGCCAATATCTTGGCCAATGATTTTTGTTTGTATTATGTCAAGGAGGTGGCAGGAAACATTCAAGCACAGATATTTTATTTTCTTCTGACCATATTGCTTTCGGTAGCTTTCATGTTTATAAACCGCTTACTTCAATCTTTTTTGCGTGTAAAGTGTTGTTAAGTGATATTTCTTCAAGTTTCAAGAAAGGATACCGCTTGAATTTCCTGTTCAGCAGTATGTATCGTCCGTATTTTGTGTCAACGTAAAAAGCTGCCCTTTCAAAGCCAAGGTCGTGTTCCATATAGTTGACTTTTACTTTTATGTCTTTGCAGAACGACAAAGAATAAAGCGCGTACATATACCCTTTGTCTATGCTGTCAAGTTTAAGGCTGTCGTATTTCATCACGCTGTATACCAGTGAGGGGGCATGATGGAATCCGAGGCCTTTTATCCTGTTGGCCTCAGTGAAGAATTTATCTGCATTGACGATGGCTTTATTATATACATTTTCGGGCAGTATTTTTATCAGTAACGAATCATCCGCATTTTCGCTGTTTACCTTTATGTTTTTTCTTCTTAATTTTTCGAGGGCATACTGGTTTGACTTATCGTGAGGCATGAAAATGTTATCTATGTTTACCGTATAGTATTCTACCAGTCCGTTTTTACTTTGATAGTCGTCAATCATTACCGTATTTGTAGCGGAAGAGTAATATTCGTCTAGTGTCTTTTTGACGATGCCCCATTTGATGAATGAGTCATGGCATACGGAAATATAGAAAATGCCGAATACTACCGACAGTGTTGCCACGTAGATACTTTCTGTCTTTTTTTCCAAAATAGCCGAGTTTACAAGCCGTAACAGTATTATCAGCGCGGATATTTCTATCGCGTATAATGAGCGACCCGTAGATGCGGCCATAAATGGTATTACGGTGCTTAGTGCAAGCATTATGAACAGTATGGCGTTATTCATGATAAAATCAACAAGCCAATGTTTTTTTTTCACTACCAGCACGGCCATCACTATTCCGAGGATATATGTTATCCTCAGGCAATACATCATTTTTACGATTCGTGTGGCATATCCGAGTCCTATTGTATATTGGCTCTCTCGTCCAAAATTGCCAGGGGCGCAGAATACCACGGTTGCGCCAAGAATGTACGCAATGGCAATGATCATTGCCGTGGAGTTTATTTTACGTTTGTTGATAATGCAGTATATGGACAGCGAGGCTGCTATAGGACATACGAACATCTCGTTGTTTAGGGCGAGGACGAACGCTGCTAAAGACAGTACTGCCAAGCGTGTCTTACTTATGGTGTGTGGACCGTATGTACGAATTAATAAGATAAAAGCCATATTGAACACCAAGGCCCATAAATAGTTTGTCGAGCCTGAAGCCCAATAATACAGGGAGTCTATTCCTGTTGAAAGAATTAACAGGCCGATAATGGTAATTACCAAAGTTAAAGGCTTGAATTGTTCTCCTTGTTTTGTTCCGGTCTTGTATAAAAGAATTATTGCGAGAATAAAGAAGAATGTGTTGGCTATGTTGAAGAATGTCTCACCTTGGAGTATGGAAACCAAGGCGGCTATATTGCACAATATCCTGCCATTGATGTTGTAATAGTCGAATCGCAACGTTGAAACAATGTCGCCAACGTTGTTTATTTGCTTTCCGTTTAAGAATGCACAATCGGCGTCATCGCTGAAAAAAGGTATTGCTGTGTTGATTGCAAAAAAAATGGCGATAACGAATATAGTAAACGTTATGGCCATTATGTTTGAAAAATTCCTTTTCATATTGTTTTTAGGTAAGTATTTTATCTTACTATTCCAATCTTGCAGACCGTGCCCTTGTCTCCTGACGACGTTGCCGTCTGTACCATGTACACACCCGAGGCTACGCGGCGCCCTTCAAGGTCGCAGCCGTCCCACTGGTAAGTGCCGCCTGTGCTGCGTCCCTGGTTTACAAGGACTCCGTTTGACGTTGTTATCTTGACGTCGGCGTCGTATGTGAGACCTACGATTGTTATCGGGCCAGTGTAATCCGGACGCACCGGGTTGGGATAAGCGTAGACATTGTCCTTTGTCATTTCGGTTGATGGTTCGGTGGCGTTGCTCATGTATGAGCATAGGCCTTTTTCCGTACCAAAGAATACTTCACCTGTGTTTCCATTTATGGCGATAGATCTTATCTCGTTTGAAAGCAATGGTGAGTTTTCCGACGTAAAGTGTTCAATTTGTTCGACGTTATCCTCGCTTACGAGATATACGCCGCTGTCGTTCGTTCCGAACCATTTTCGTCCGGCTCCGTCAATAGCTATGCAGGTTATGTGTATGCCGCTTAAAAGATAGTCGCCATAATCAGTACCGTCATTACGCGGAACTATGAATTGCGTAAGGATACATTGATCTGTATTATCCATGTTTGACGGTGACAGATAAAATGGTCCTACATCTGTTCCTATCCACATATTGCCATCTTTATCCTCGGCAATGCAGTTCAAGTAAGTCATATTTATCGGCGTGCCGTTCTGGTTGTAAAAATTCTGGTCATATACGTTTATTTGGTCGGTTTCCTGTTGGTAGCATACTATTGCCGGATGTTGCCAACCGTTTATGTTGACGAACCACATAAGTCCTCGGCTGTCGTTAATAAGTCCTTGCATTGTCTGGAAACTCATTCCGCTGAACATCAGTTCTTGTTTATGGTGTGAGATAAATTCGCTGCCGTTATATTCCATTATCGAAGTGTTTTCGGTCTGCGAGTTCAATGCCCATAAGTTGCCACCATGAAAAGCGAGTCCGTTTACCAATACATATGTATTGTCAAGCTCGTTGCCATTGCTCATGGCTCCTCTGAGCGGACTGTTGTCTTTGTTGAAATAGTTTATCAATTGTCCGTCCTGAAATTCGTACAGTCCGCATCTTCCGCCGGCAAAGATATGATTTGGGTCGTTGGGGTCAGCGGCAAGACAGTTTATGTCCATGTATGAATAACCTGTTGTTTCGTTAATGTTGTCGGGATATATGGTCCATTCGTCGCCTTCAAGTATTTGTATGGTTCCCTGCCTGTTTTCCTGTACGTATCCGGAAATAAAGTATCCGCCGCATGTGTATAATCTGTCATGCTCGAATTTCATGAATGTAAACCAGTTTCTCCGTGGTCCGCCGGGCTTGAGTGTCTGTGCCGTGGCGAGCAGGTCGGGGTCTATTGTTTTCTGGCGGGGGGTGTATGGCGCGGTGTATGTCCAGTTGCCGGGGTCGAGGAGGTTGGCCGTAAGTGGTGCCGAGTAGGTGCCGTTGGTGCTTGAGGCGGCGTATATGCGGGTGTCGTCGGCGTAGACGTAGTCAACGCGGAAGCCGAGGTTGTAGGTCTCGGTCACTTCGGCGTCGGCTACGTTGATGTTCACTATGCCGAAGCCGGTTGACATGTAGGCGTGGCTGCCGATGACGTCGAGGCCGTAGACGGTCTTGTCCAAGGTGGTGGAGTAGTTGTAGTATTCGGGCATGTTTTCGGTCTGTCCGTCGCGGCTTACGAGGTCGATGTTGCCGTTTTCGTAGACGGCCATCAGGCGTGAGGCGTCGGCGCACCAGGCGATGTGCTGTATGCCGCAGTCGCTCAGACCGTTGGTCTTGTCGTACGTGGTTATGCTTTGGTCGGTGGTGTTGTACGAGTAGAGTGCCTCTGACGCGAGTACGAAGAGGGTGTTTCCGGCCTGCTGTACGTCGGTTATGTCGTTGTATGCCAGGTAGTTGCGCCATGTTCCGGTCTGTGCGTGGACTTTCGTGGCGAGCATGGCGAGCGTTAGTGCTGTTATGAGGATGGCCTTTTGTATCATGATGTGTGGCTTTTAGGGTTGCCGTTTGCGGCTTTTCAGGCTGCAAAACATGCCGAGTTTGTATATATTTAACAGCAAAAGGCTTGGTTTATTGCCCGTTAGGTTGTTTTTCATGGTTTTTGAGAATATTTTGAAAAACAGCGTTACGGGCTTTATGAGGTGCAGGCGGGCGAGGCGTTCGGCGGCGGCGATGAGCGTGGAGTAGTCGCGCAGCTCGTCGCTGAACTCGGCGAGGGTGGCCGTGCCTTCCTCGGTCTTGGCTATGAACTGGGGGTTGGTCTCGAAGGTGTCGAAGGCAAGGGGATTGTCGATGTGGGTTATCATGACGCCTGACCGGCGCAGGGTCTTGCCGAAGAGTACGTCTTCGTAGCCGTAGCGGACGAAGCGCTCGTCGAACGGATGGTCGAGCATTATCGTGCGCTTTATCATGAAGTTAGACGTGTGGAAGTCGTTGTACGGGTGCTTGTTGCGTTCGGCGGCGGTGCCGTTCTTGGTGTGTCTTGTCTCGTAGATGTATCTCAGGTTGTGCCTCAGGGCCTCGCCGTCGCCCCTTACGGTGTATCCGCCGTAGGCCACGTCGGCGCTGTCGAGGCGCAGGTAGTCGGCAATGTATGTGGGCGAGCATACGGCCATGTCGCTGTCGATGAACAGCAGTCGGGCGTAGCGGGCCGCGCGCGCCAGGTAGTTGCGTATGGCGGCGCGGCCCGAGTTGTATTCCCTTACGATGTAACGGCTGTTGGGCAGGGTGTCGATAAGCCTGTTTTTATTGATTATAAGGGCGTCTGTCGAGCCGTCGTCGGCCACTATTATCTCATACCTCAGCCGCCGGCCTTGGCGGATTATGGCTTCGGCCTGCGCCGCGAGTCTGGCCGCCAGCGGGGCGCACTCGTTGTTGTAGCACGGCATGAGGATGGACAGTTCGTCTATCATCACCGTGCGTTTTTCAGGTATTCAACAAGTTTCATTACGGCGCGGGCGCGGTGCGATATCTTGTTTTTTATCTCGTGGCCCAGTTCGGCGAAGGTCTTGTCGTAGCCGTCGGGGCGGAATATGGGGTCGTAGCCGAAGCCCTCGCCTCCCCTCTTTTCGGTTATTATCTCGCCTTTGACAATGCCTTCAAATAGTTTCGGCTCGCCGTCGCCTTCAAGGATGAGGGCTATGGCCGTGCGGAACTGCGCCGAGCGGTCGCTCTTGCCGTTCAGTTCGCCGAGCAGCTTGGCCATGTTGGCCTCGCTGTCGTGCCCCTCGCCGCCGGCGTAACGTGCCGAGTAGACGCCCGGGGCGCCGCCAAGCGCTGTCACTTCAAGGCCGGTGTCGTCGGCGAAGCAGCTTATGTGGTAGTTGTCGAATACGTATTGTGCCTTCTGTATGGCGTTGCCCTCGATTGTGGGCGATGTCTCGGGAATGTCGGCGTGGCAGCCTATGTCGGCCAATGACAGTACTTCAATGCCGCTGCCGGCGAGCATTTCGCGAATCTCGGCAAGCTTGTTCTTGTTGTTGGTTGCGAAGACAACCTTGGTTAATTCATAATTCATAATTCACAATTCATAATTGGGCTTGGTGCTATTGGGCTTATCCGGCTTATTTATCTTATTGGCCCAATAAGCCCAATAGGCCAAATAGGCCTAATAGCCATTGGATTTTTCATTTTTCATTCTTAACTTTTAATTTCTTCGGTACTTTCACCTTTATCTGGTCAAAGCCCTCGCCGTACACTCCGGTTACGGCGCCTTGGCTTACGAAGGCGTTGGGGTCAAGTGCCTTAATGAGGCGGAATATCGTTACGCTCTCGCGCTTGCGGGCCATCAGGCAGATTACCTTCGTTTCCTTGCCGCTGTACCATCCGTGGCCGTCGAGTATCGTCATGCTGTGGTCGGTGGTCTTGGCTATGGCGTTGGCTATCTCCTGCCAGCGTTTGGAGAAGATGAAGAACTGGACGGACTGGCGCTGCCAGTTCATCACGTAGTCGAGCATCGAGCACTCGATGAACATCGTACAGAAACCGAACACCACCTTCTTGCAGCGCATCTCCACGGGGCCGAACGTGTCGATGAACAGACAGCTGCCGATGATGCAGATGTCGATGAGCAGAATCACGCGGCCGAGCGATATGTTGCGGTATTTGTTCACCGAGGCGGCAATGATGTCGGTGCCGCCTGTAGAGCCGTTGTTGAGGAAGACGATGGCCAGCGCCGTGCCCGTCATCATACATCCGATGACGAGCGACATGAAGTCGTTGCCCTCGCCCAGCAGCTTGTAGAACGTGCCGTCGGGCTGCATCACCACGTCCTGTGCCAGCTCGAGCAGCGCCGTAAGCATGAACGTGGCGTAGATGGTCTTCATCAGGAAGCGCCATCCCAGTATCTTCAGGGCTGCCACAATGAGCACGGCGTTGATGATGAAGAACGTGTACTGCACGGGGAATTTCGTGGCGTAGAACACCACGGCGCCGATACCGGCAATGCCGCCCGTCACAATCTCGTAAGGCAGCAGGAACACGGTAAAGGCAAATGTGTAGAGCATAAGGCCGAGGGTAATGTTGAAGTAATCCCTCACCTCGCTCATTATGGCTTGTTTGTTCATAGTATTGATTTTTTAGTTGACGAGTAGACAAGTGACGAGCAGACGAGTCTTTAGTTAACAAGTTGACGAGTAACAAACAGACGAGGAGATTAGCCTTTTTGTTTGCAGACAAATCTCCTCGTTTACTTGTCTGCTTGTCCCTTGTCCACTAAAGAAATGTTCACTAAAGAAATCTCCTTGTCTGCTCGTCTGCTTGTCCCTTGTCTGCTTATTTAATGACAATATTCACAATTTTCTTGGGCACGATGATTACTTTAACGACATTCTTGTCGCCGATGTATTTCTTCGAGCGGTCGTCGGCAAGGACGGTGTCCTCGATGGTCTTGTTGTCGGCATCGGCGGCGAACTGCATCTGGTAGCGGGCCTTGCCGTTGAACGATACGGTCAGGCTGACGGTCGACTCAACGAGGAATTTCTCGTTGTACTCGGGCCATGCGGCGTCAAACACGGTCGTGTCGTTGCCCAACGCGTGCCACAGCTCCTCGGCGATGTGCGGCGCGAAGGGAGCGATAAGCACCACCATGTCGGTCAGCAGCGCGCGGTTGCGGCATTTCATCTGCGACAGTTCGTTGACGCATATCATGAAAGCGGCTACCGACGTGTTATAGCTGAACGCCTCGATGTCCTGTGTTACCTTCTTTATCAGCTTGTGAACGCTCTTTAGCTCCTCTGCCGTTGCCTCGCCGTCGGCAAGCTCCTTCATGCCGTCCTTGTCGCTGTAGAGACCCCAAAACTTCTTGAGGAAGCGGTGGCAGCCGTCTATGCCGTTGGTATCCCACGGCTTGCTCTGCTCCACCGGACCGAGGAACATTTCGTACAGACGCAGCGTGTCGGCTCCGTAACGCTCTACGATGTCGTCGGGATTGACGACGTTGTACATCGATTTCGACATTTTTTCTACGGCCCAGCCGCAGATGTAACGGCCGTCTTCGAGTATGAACTCAGCGTTCTCGTACTCCGGTCGCCATGCCTTGAAGGCGTTGATGTCGAGCACGTCGGCATGCACTATGTTCACGTCAACGTGTATCGGGGTTGTGTCGTACTTATCTTTCAGGCCCAATGAGACGAATACGGGAGCTGCGTCGTGGTCGTCGCTGTTAACGCGGTACACGAAGTTAGAGCGGCCTTGTATCATGCCTTGGTTTACGAGCTTCTTGAACGGCTCCTCCTCGCACGACACTCCGATGTCATGCAAAAACTTGTTCCAGTAGCGGGAGTATATCAAGTGGCCCGTGGCGTGCTCCGTTCCGCCCACGTACAGGTCGACGTTGCGCCAGTACTGGTCGGCTTCGTGGCTTACAAGAGACTTGTCGTTAGTCGGGTCCATGTATCTCAGGTAGTACGCTGACGAACCCGCGAAGCCCGGCATTGTGTTCAGTTCGAGCGGGAATACGGTAACGTTGTCAACCAACGATTTGTCCACAACGCAGTTGTTCGTCGTGTCCCACGCCCATTTCTTTGCGTGTCCCAGTGGCGGTTCGCCCGTCTCCGTAGGCTTGTATTGGTCAATCTCGGGTAACTCCAGCGGCAGGCACTCTTCGGGAATCATGTACGGTTCGCCGTCCTTGTAGTAAACGGGGAACGGCTCGCCCCAATATCTCTGGCGCGAGAAGATGGCGTCACGCAAGCGGTAGTTCACCTTTACGCGACCCAGATTGTTGGCTTTTACAAACTCCTTAGTCTTCTGTATTGCTTCCTTTACGCTTAATCCGTTAAGTGAGAAGCCATGAATGGCCTCTACCCCACTCTTCGGCGAGTTGCAAACAATGCCTTCCTTGGCGTCGAAACTTTCCTCGCTCACGTCGCATCCTTCAATCAATGGACGTATCTCAAGTCCGAAATGCTTGGCGAAGGCATAGTCGCGTGAGTCGTGCGCCGGCACAGCCATGATGGCTCCCGTGCCGTAATCCGCCAGTACATAGTCTGACAGCCAGATGGGAAGCTTCGCGCCGTTCATGGGATTGATGGCGTAGCTGCCTGTGAAGACGCCGGTCTTCTCCTTGTTCAGCTCGCTGCGCTCAAAGTCGCTCTTGCGGGCTGCCTCGGCCTGATAGGCCTTGACGGCATCGGCATTCTTGAGGATGCCCTTGTCCAGCCACTCCTTGACCATGGCGTGCTCCGGGGAGACGACCATGTAGGTAGCGCCGAACAGGGTATCACAGCGGGTGGTGTAAACCGTCAGGGTATCGCCTGCGGTGGTACCGAAGTTCACCTCTGCACCATGGCTGCGGCCGATCCAGTTCTTCTGCTGGGTGGCAACGCGCTCGATGTAATCCAGACCATCCAGGCCGTCGATCAGCTTGTCGGCGTAAGCGGTGATTTTGAGCATCCACTGGCTCTTGACCTTGTGCACGACCTCGCTGCCGCAGCGCTCGCACACGCCGTTGACCACTTCCTCGTTTGCCAGCACGCACTTGCAGCCGGTGCACCAGTTGACGTTCATTTCCTTCTTGTAGGCCAGGCCGTGCTTGTACAGCTGCAGGAAGATCCACTGGGTCCACTTGTAGTACTCGGGGTCGGTGGTGTTGATCTCGCGATCCCAGTCAAAGGAGAAGCCCAGCGCCTTGAGCTGCTCACGGAAGTGATCCACATTCTTCTTGGTGACGATGGCCGGGTGGATGTGGTTCTTCATGGCAAAGTTCTCGGTGGGCAGACCGAAGGCATCCCAGCCCATGGGGTACAGCACGTTGTAGCCGTTTTTACGGCGCTTGCGGCTTACCACGTCCAGCGCGGTGTAGCTGCGGGGATGGCCGACGTGCAGGCCTGCACCCGAGGGATACGGGAACTCCACCAGCGCATAGAACTTGGGCTTTTTGTGGTCGATCTCGACATGGAAGGTCTTTTCGTCCTCCCACACCTTCTGCCACTTGGCCTCAACGGCCTTGTAATCATACTTCATAGCTTTCAATCACTCCTCATATTCGGCAGCCGCCCTTGCAGGCAGGGAAGCTTACAGACTGTTTTCCGGGGTCAGATATTCCGAGATATCCATGGGCTCACCATCGGCCCACAGATGTTCCAGATCATAGTAGGTGCGGGTGTTGGGCACAAAGACGTGCACGATGACGCTGGAATAATCCAGCAGCACCCAGTTCTTGGAGTCGAAGCCCTCGGTGGTATAGGGCTCGATGCCCTTCTGAGAAAGCTCGTACTCCACCTCGTCGGCCAGAGCACCCACCTGGGTGGTGGAGGTGCCGGAAGCAATGACGAAGTAATCGGTCAGAACGGTCAGGCTCTCCACTTTGAGCACGCGGACATCCTGGGCCTTTTTCTTGTCCAGGATCTTTGCGATCTCAATGGCAAGGGTCTTGCTGTCGATCTTGTTTTCCATAAAAGTCTCCTCTCTGGTTTGTTACTGTCCTGCGGCCTGGCCGTCGGTGGTGGTCGCACCTGCCACGTCGGTATCGCCGCTCAGGATGGCATCATCGGACTCCTTGTCCAGCTGTCCCACGAACTGGACGTTGGCGCTGGTGGAAGCTGTTCCGTGGGGCCAGTTGTTGGTCACAAGGTTCATTTCCTCGGCGCTCACGGGGCCGGTGTAATTGCGGAAATAGGTGTTCAGCAGCTCTGCAATGGAACCGGCATCCGGCACCACGCAGGAGTAGCCGTCAAAGCTGCTGGTCTTGCCCACATTGGGCACGCCCATGAACACAGGGGTCTGGGCCAGCATGATGTTCGCACTGTCGATGCGGGTAAAGGACACCAGCATCTTGGCAATGGTGGTCAGATCCATATCCGTGTGGATATAGTTGTTGAAGATCAGGGGCAGCTGCGCAATGACATCGGTCACGCCCATGCTGCGCACCCGCTTGAACAGGCCGGCATAGAAATAGCGCTGCATGTTCAGGCGGTCGATATCCGAGTTGGCGTAGCCCTCGCCGTGGCGGCAGCGGACAAAAAATTCTGCCGATGCGCCGTCCAGGTTGCGGTAGCCCTGCTTCAGGACACTGCCCGCAAAGGACATATCGTGGGGGATATACACCTCGATGCCGCCGAAGTTGTCCACCATTTCCACCAATGCCTGCATATCAATGGTCACATAGTAGTCGATGGGCAGCTTGTACTGGTCATAGATGACCTCCGCCAGCGCGGCAATGTCGCCGCCGTTGGAGAGGGCCACCGAGTTGATCTGGTAGTTGGTAGCCGCGTAGGTCTTGCCGTTGGAAAGGGTGATCTTGCGGTTCTGGGTCGCAACAAGGCTGTTGCGGGGGATCTGCAGCATCCGCAGGGCACCGCCCTTGATATCGAACTGGCAGTACAGGATCATATCCGTCATGCCGTCGTTGCTGCCGTCCGAGGAATAGGCGCGGCCCTCCTCATAGTCGATGCCGCAGACAAGGATGTTCACCACATCGCCCTTGTACTCCTCCAGCGTCTGGATCTCCTCCACCAGCGAGGTCGCGTTCTCCTCGGGCTTCAGATTATCCTCCACCTTGTTCACCATGTTCACGGCGTAGACCACCACGCCCGAGATCACGGCCAGCACCGCCAGCGTCACAGCCATCGGCAGCCACACGGGGGTCTTTTTCTTCTTTTTGCGGCGGCGCGGTGCGTCATTCCCGCCCATGTCGGGCTGTGCCGGGCGGCGGGGCGGCGGGGCGTGCTGTGCCCCGGCGGTGCTGCGGGTGTTCTGCTCCGGGGCAGCCTGCGGGGCGCGCGCCGCCTGACCCGGGCGGCTGAGTGAGCGGTCTGTATTGATATGGCGTGGCGTTTGGCTCATGCTTTTTGTATCCTCCAGCTTTTCACTGCTCTGCAGAGTTTTTCACCTGCAGACCTGTCATATCCTTCAGTATAGCATGGTACGGCAAAATCTGCAATTGTTTTATCCGGGGATGTCCGGAACCATTTTTAATCGGCGTCCGGCTCTTCACCCTTCATTCTGCCC
>OHMX01000759.1_pt1 | contig 13206 bp, 9 predicted proteins | sample 1569471 | NCBI WGS metagenome assembly OHMX01 (sample SAMEA3879547, study PRJEB24766) | human gut metagenome | biome: human-associated habitat; feature: feces | place: USA | collected 1985/1987
GTACTTTCCGTCACAGGAGCCGCCGGAAACCGTATAGTTTCCAGAACAGTTAGAAGACGTATATTGATATTCCGAAGGGCAAATACATCCTTTCTGACAAGTCATTCCGGCGACGGGATGAACCACACCGGTAGATAACTTTGGCGAAGGACATTTTGTATAAAGATTGTAATGTTTCATACAATCAGAATCGTCTTTGACAATATCCCCGCCGCCGCCGTCAGCAGAACCGCGAGAGTCCTGACCGCCTTGCCAATCGGGAAGCCACCAGGTCTTGGCACTCGCATTGCTGTATGCCAAGAAGCATGCTGTTATTGCTAACAGCACCAATTTGAATGATTTGGACATGACCACACCACCTATTTTGATATAATTATACACACACACTTATATTATACATTAAATCCTGAATTTTTCAAATCATATTTGTTGGAATCCGTTTGCGTTTTTTTTGTTGTCATACAGAGGGTTGAAGCGAAGCTTTGTTTTTTTTTTGCAAACTTTCACATTTCTGTAACAATCGGATGGAGATAAATTTTTAACTTTTTTGCGCTATAATCCTTATAATTAAACAGTTTGCGTCTTTTTTCGAGAAAATCGTCAAACTTGACAAAAAGTTATTGAATCAATCTCTAAAATGTTGTATATTCTTAGCAACTGGAGATTTTGACTATAAAACGAGGAGTTAAATTTATGGCTATGGATCAGGAAACCGCTCGACTGATTTTATCAGGGGACTTGAGTGATATTTCGTTGTTTGACATTAAAGAGGCAGTTGCCGCTGCCGACGATGCCGCTTTGGAAAGCAAAGTGAATGCATATTTGGACAGCTTGCGTCAGGAGGCCTACAAACTTGAAATCACCGATGCTGTTGAACTCGCCAACGGCCTCAGGGATTATACAGCCTTAAATGCCCGGGAGCGTTCCGATGCGGAAAATGCCGTTTCTGCCCGTATTGCCGAAATTGTTAATGCTTCCAATGACCGGATTTGGGATATTGACGAATTTAATGTTGTCGGTCTGGCTACGGTAATTGCCGCCGATCGTAACGGTACGCCGCTTCAGGCCGGTGCCGAGCGGGATGTTGCCCATCTGGTAGATGCCAAAATCAATGCCCATGCCGAAAAACTGGCCTCCGGACAAGAGATTAACAATACTATATATGAGAAGAGCCTTAATTATCTCCTGACCCAAACGCCTCATTGCTCTGAAGAAACCAAAAGAAATCTCCGTCAGATTATGGAAAAAACAGCCGGGGTTGATAATGTTCCGGGTGGTTTGATGGTTCGCAACGAGCGGGCGCTGAGCTTTACCGACAATAATTTTGAACTTTTTGAACGCGATGAAAACGGCAAGGAAACAGATAAGGTTTCGGCTCAGTTCAAAAATCTGGAAAACATCATCAGCCGTATGACAATCACCCAAATGGGCGAAAAAGAGGTCGAAACGCTTGATGCCGAAGAAAAACGCGCTGCCGTAAACGCTCTGTTCCGGGCGTCGGTTTTGCGTGCGTCAAAGGCAACGATGATTGATCCGCAGTTTTTGTTTGAAAACAAGACGACGATTGCCCAACGTAAAAAATTCATTGAAAACGTAGAATTCGAGTTTACCAAATCTTTGTTGATTTCCAAGGTTGGCGAAAATATGGTCGAATTGACGGCCGGCGATTTTGAAAAGGATGCGGCCGGTCGCTATGCTCTGCGCGATACCGCAATTGACAGCCGGCTGGTTCCTCAGATGTCTGCCGACATTAAAGACGCGGCTTCTTTGTTGTATGGCAAAGGCGATATTCTTGTCGACAAGGATTTTCTGAGTGCCGACAGTGCCGCCGCACAGTTTGAATACGAACAACACAAAGGGATTCTGAAAGCCAAACTCGGCAATCTCTACCTTGGTTTGAGAAATTATAAAAAAGCTTATGAAAAAGTCCGTGAAACGGCAAAACGCGCTTTTGGCAAAGATAATCTTTACCGCCTGTTCAACAACAACGGTATGAGTATGCTTATCAGCACCGGAGTTACGGTTGGATCTCTGGCTGCTCTGACCGCGTCGGCTCCTGCTACCGGAACCGCAATCGCCGCGGCTGCCGTTTACGCCGGATGGAATTTTGCCAATGCCTCGGTTTCTCCGGTAATTGACCAACTGCGCGAACAACGTCGTCAGCATGAAAAAGAAATTGGTAAAAAACTTGGTTTTGCCGCCCGTTTGAAGTATAGCTACGGCAATGTCAAAAAGATTAAAGCCGCTTTCAAGGCTGTGAAAGAAAAAGACCTCAACTACAAGACAAAAGTCGGAACGACATTGGTTGTCGGAGCGCTTGGCGGAACCGTTATGGGCGGTGCCGGCAGCATTCTCGCCCGTTATGCAATGTCTCCGGCCATCAGCGGAACGGTTGCCGTCTTTGCGCACAGACGCGTTAAGGCTTCCAAAAAAGATTTGATAAAGAACCGCAGCGTTGCGGCTTATCAAAGATATAAAAGCGCCAAACAGGCACGTACCAGCGCTAATGTCTCCGTAGCCGTTTCCGGTGCTTCCGCCGTGTTCTTCGGGGCACAGGCTGCACATAATCATGCCGAAGTCATCGGCGCAGTGGCCAAACTGGACAATACCGCCGACTGGAACAATATTCTGACTCAGGCGCAAACGTCTTCGCTTTCTGCAAAACTTGCCCATGAATTGGGAATGTCAAAACCCTGGTACAATCCGGCCGGTTGGTTCAACCGCAGTTATGACTTCTCATCGGTTGATTCTGAAAAATTGCAGGCCGCTTTGGGCAAGGTTGTCAAGGCTTCGGAAGCAGCATATCCTGCCGACCTTAAAAATGCTCTCCAGGCAGTGGAAGCAGCCCGCGCCGGAACTGAGTCTCCGGTTGCCGCTGAAACGATATTAAACGGCAAAGAGGAACGCATCAGTGCTCTGAATGCGCAGGAATACGCTGCGGCCAGAAGCGGTGCGGCTCCGGAAAACCTTTACAACCAGATTAACGGTGAAAACTTCTCAATGACCACTTATCAAACGACAATCAGAGAGTCGTTTTTCACGACGCGCAACGGCAATACCGGATACGACGATTTGAATGTAAACGGCGTCAAGGTCAGAACCGCCAAAGAACTGATGACTCTTCTGGAAGCAAGTTCTAATGAAAATCATCTGGAAGGCAAACCCAGCGGTATGACGGCTGCGGATTATCTCTATCACCGCAATATGTTGAAAGAGTATATCGGCATTCGTGACAATCAGGACCTGTCCAATGAGTTGAACCGGGCCGGTGTAACGCAGGAACAGTGGAATGAGTTAATCAAAAACGGTACCGGTGACAAAGCCTTGGTCGACAAATTGTTTGCCACCAAACTTGGCGGTCACGCGGCTCGTTTGCTGATTGATTTGGATATTGAATGTAAAGAAGTTAACGATGTTCAAAAGGCAGTCATCCATCGCGGATTGGCAACCATTAATATGGACCCCAACGATGCGCATTCCGGTGGTAAAATCGGTTACTACAAAGGTGCAGACTCCATTGCTTTTGCCGATAATACCTATACCGGTGCCGGTGTTCACCGCCATCAGAGCATTGATTGCGACGGCGAACTGACGACCGTCTACCACAACGGCGGCGGTAAAGCCAAAGTGGAGGAAGTCGTTGAAGTAAAAGAAGATCCCGAAATCAAACCACAACCCGTTAAGCCGGTTGTGAAAGTAAAACCGGAAGAAGTTGAATACAGTGTTGCCGATAACGGGGCTAAACCGATGCACAAGGCTTATTACTTCCTGCCGGGTGAGTATGGCAAAGAAGTTGCCGAGGTCGGCCAGTTCAATGCTGACGGTACCGCAAATGTTGACGGTGCTTCGGCCTCTACAATCTGGGTCAAACCGAATGCCAAAGATCCTGACAAGCTTGATGTCTATAGTTTATTGGACGGCCAGGCTGTTAAGACTGAAACCATCAGCAAACGGAACATCTCTTATGTAAACGGTCTGGTTGCCAAGAATATTGATGATGACGGCAATGTTGCCAGCAAAAAGGCAACTCTGATTTTGAGCCCGTATGAGCCTGGTTACGGTGATATCGGCTCGACCAAAGTTACGGTTTCCAAACTGCCTGAAGGTATGGTCGACCGTTTTGAAGAAGCAGGTTTGGTTGATCGGAAGAATGCCGAAGTCAATACCTCTAACCCCATTGTTCAAAATATGCTGATGACCAATGACGGCAAGCTTCCCGCGGCTTCTCCGGAAGATGTTGCCGCTGCCGGTGAGCGTTTGGGACTCAGCAGAGGCAAGCTGATGAGTAAGTTTGAAAACGGCGTAACCAACTACAGAATGTTGACTGACGAAGGTGTTGTCCATGCTGTCGAAAGCAAGGGTGAGGACGGTAAACTTCATGTCAAAGTTACCGTACACGATCTCAATGACAGGCCAAGCGCCAACATTAGCCGGGAAACCAGAGAAAAGGCCTTCCAGCAAATGAAAGAATCCATTAACAGCCATAAAAAAGCGCTTATGCAAAGTCAGCAAAATACAAAGTAATAACAAAAAGCCGGGATGTTTATCCCGGCTTTTTTCTGTTTTTTTTATCCGATATAACGACGGTCATAACGGGGATTCTTTCCGATTCGCGACATAATCTCGTAAGAGATTGTGCCGGCGTCCCGCCCCATGTCGTCAAGCGTATAAAAATCATCTGCCAGATATGCGGTGTCTCCGACTTCCAGATGCTCGATTCCGGTAACGTCGCAAATGATGTTGTCCATTGAAATCCTTCCGATGATTCTGGCTTCGTTAAGTCTGCCGCCAACCTTAAAGAAGACTTTGCCCACGTTGGACAGCGAGCGGGGAATGCCGTCGCCGTAACCAATCGAGATAATGGCGATTTTACGGTCAGTATTGGCACGATAAGTTGCCGAATAACCGACAAATTCACCTTTGCTCAGTTCTTCAATTTGTAAAACCGGAGCCTTGACCCGAACCACGTTCTTCATTTGGTTTTCACGATAGGGCGCCGTGTTGATGCCATACATCGCCGCTCCCAGACGAACGACGTCCTGCTGAAAGTCTCCTCCAAGAAATACGCCGTCGGAAGCCGACAATGAAGCCGGAAGTTTGGGAAAATAAATTTCCTTGATGTGCTTGAAATTTTCCAACTGATGTGCATTCATAAAATGATCTTTTTCGTCGGCACAGGCCAGATGCGACATAACCATACCGAATTCCTTAATGTCTTCCGGGCTTAATGCCGCCAATTCTTTTTCCCTGAATCCCAGGCGGTTCAGCCCGGTTTCCACATGAATGACCGGCTTGACGCCTTTAAGGCGGTTTTCTTTCCAAAAGGAAAACATCTCCGGACAGCTGATAACCGGAACCAACTGCGGTACCCGCTTAAATACCGGCAGACTGTCTTCGCCGATTCCCTGCAAAACATAAATTTTTGCCTCGGGGGCGGCATTTGCAACGATTTCCCCTTCCACGGCATGTGCTACAAAAAAGTTGCGGCAGTTAGCTTCCTGATACAAAACGTCTGCCACAACTCCCGCGTCAAGGCCGTAAGCATTGTCTTTGACAACGGCGGCGCTGGCGGATTTCGGCGCCAGTTTTTGCAGCATCTTGTAATTTTCTACTAAATTGTTTAAATCGATTTCCAATATTGGTCTTGTCAAAACGCTCATAATTACCTAAAATCCTAACAAATTCAATTACAGGTCATATTTAATATGCAATTTATCGACACCCATATCCATTTGCAAGATTATAAGACAAAAAGTGCACCGCAAATAATTGCCGGTGCACGGGCTGCCGGTGTCGAAAAATTTGTTTGTGCCGCTGTGACCGAGGAGGACTGGCCCGAGGTTGCCGCTTTGGCGGAGGCCTATCCCGAAGTGGTTGTTCCCGCATATGGCTTGCATCCCTGGTATGCCGGGCAGGCGCGTCCCGGTTGGGAAAAACGTCTGGAAGCTTATCTGCGGCGTTGCCCCGCAGCGCTGGTCGGAGAAGCCGGTCTTGACCGCCTGCATAATTCGGAAATTGAGCCGCAATTGTCGGTTTTTCGGGCTCAGGCCGAGCTTGCCCGTACTTTTAAACGTCCGTTGTTGGTGCATGCCGTCAAGGCGTGGGAATGGCTGCAAAAGGTTTGGACAGAGCTTCCGACGCAGTTTGTTATGCACTCTTTTACCGGTCCGCAGGAGGTTGTGCCCAAGATTGTTTCTGCGGGCGGCTATGTCTCTTTTTCACAGTCGATATTAAAGAAAACAAACTGCGAAGACGTAGTCCGCGCCGTTCCGGCCGTTCGTCTGCTGCTCGAAAGCGACGGTCCTTATCAGGCGTTGGAGCGAAACCGGGAATCTGAGCCGGCGTTTCTGCCCTGCTTGGCAGAGAAACTGGCGGCGGCCCGCGGAGAAAACCTGGAAGAATTTGTTAGTCAAACATATCAAAATGCGTTAGGATTTATCAATGTCTGCAACTGATCGTTTAACCCGTACCCGAATGCTTTTGGGAGATGAGGGGCTGTCCCGTTTGCAAAATGCCGCCGTTATGGTTGTCGGTCTCGGCGCGGTTGGCGGCTATGCTCTGGAGGCATTGGCCCGTTCCGGGATAGGACGCCTGGTTTTGGTTGATTTTGATGTCTTTGATGAGAGTAATATCAACCGTCAGATTTTGGCGCTGACTTCGACTGTCGGACAAAAGAAGACCGAGGTTGCCCGCCGCCGGGTGCTGGACATTAATCCCGACTGTATTGTCGAAACCAAAGATATGTTCGTCAATGCCGACACCTTGCCTCAGCTGCTGGACATTCCGGTTGACTTCGTGGTGGATGCCATTGATGCGCTTAATCCCAAATGCTGTCTGATGGAAGCGCTTTATGAACGCGGAATACCTTTTATTTCGTCAATGGGGGCGGCATTAAAAACCGATCCCTCGTTTATCAAATGTGGAACTTTGAGTGCCAGCAAAAACTGCGGCCTTGCCAAGTTTATCCGCAAACGGCTGCGCAAACGCGGCCTAGAAATTAGCAGAATCAACTGTGTTTATTCCGACGAGCAAGTCTGCCTGCCCGAAACGGCTTTGGCCTTTGACGGAGACGATGCTTCCGCCGGACGTGTCCGTCATACGCTGGGGTCTTTGCCGACCATCACCGCCATCTTTGGACTGACGATAGCAAATTACGTCATCACCAGCCTCTCCGGCCATCGCCGCATTAATTGAAAGGACTTTTGCCAATGGATAAATCGCCCAAAGGAATGCGCCTCCATATAGCCCTGATGGGGCGGGTCAATTCCGGAAAATCAAGTTTTTTGAATTTGGTTGCCGGTCAGGATATTTCGATAACTTCAGCCGAGGAGGGAACCACCACCGACGTTGTTGAAAAAACACAGGAACTCTTGCCTGTAGGACCGGTCGTGTGGCTGGATACCGCCGGTTTTGGCGACAAAACCGCTTTGTCGGACGCCCGTCTGGCGAAAACCCGTGCCGTTTTTGAACGCAGCGATGTCATTGTTTTGGTTTGCGAAGGCAACTGCATCGGCGAATATGAACAACAGATTTTGGACGAGGCGGCGGCACGGAAGCTGCCCGTAGTCAAAATTTTTAACAAAGCGGACATTCTGCCCTCCGACGGCGACGGCATTGCCGTAAACTCGACCGATGCAAACAGCCGTACCGAGGTGCTCAATCGCTTTAAGGCGGCTTTGCTGAAAGTCGTTCCCGAAGATTTTATTCATACGCCGCCGCTGCTGGGCGATTTGGCGCCGGCCGGAAGCACCGTCGTATTGATTGTGCCGATAGACCTTGAAGCGCCCAAAGGCCGCCTTATTCTGCCGCAGGTGCAGGCCATCCGCGACGGCCTCGACCATGGGCAGGTTGTGATGGTGGTCAGAGAAAGCGAATATGGCGCTGCTTTGGCTAATCTCAAACAACCGCCGGCGTTGGTGGTATGTGATTCTCAGGTCGTGGATTTTATGGTTGCCAATACGCCGTCAAACATTCCCTGCACCACGTTTTCGATTCTGATGGCGCGGCTGAAAGGCGACATTATCCGCCTGGTTGAAGGAGCGGCGGCACTGCGCCGGCTCTCCGACGGCGATAGGGTTCTGATAGCGGAATCCTGCACGCACCATGCTGTCGAGGATGATATCGGCCGGGTAAAGATTCCCCGTTGGCTGCGTGCCAAAAACGGCAAAGAACTCGAAATCAATCATGTCGCCGGACACGATTTTCCGGCTGACCTTTCGGCTTACAGGGTTGTGATCCAATGTGGCGGTTGTATGCAGAATCGGCGGGAAATCCTTTCCCGTATCAATCGTTGTGAACAGGTTGACGTGCCGGTTACCAATTACGGCGTCTGCATTTCCGAACTCAAAGGCGTTCTGGAACGGGTGCTCCAGCCGTTTCCCGAGGCATTGGAGGCCTACCGGCGCATAAAATAAAATTTCCGGCGCTTGACTTTTGTCTAAATAGTTCTAAATTGAAATAATCTTGGAACTATTAGTATTAACATTATTAAAATCTCAAAAAAGATGAAAAAAGATGAACATTTTGGCACCGCTTACGGTTTGCCTCAAGTAGATGTGACCGGCTTGGAAAGTTTTATCCCCGAAGATGAAATTTTCAGGCTTTTGGGTCAGCCCTGCAACGACAAGGGACGTATTCGCGCAATTATTGAAAAATCGCTGGATATCAGCCGGGTTGCGCAGTGTTTGTGTCTTGAGCCGGAAGAAATGGCCGCACTTTTAAATGTAACGGACCCCGAACTGATTGAAGAAATCGAAGAAGCCGCCCGCACGTTAAAGAAAAAGGTCTATGGCAATCGCATTGTTTTGTTTGCACCGTTGTATATCGGCAACGAGTGTATCAACAACTGCGAATACTGCGGTTTGCGCTGTTCCAACAAGGAAGTCGTCCGCGATACCTTGACGCCTTCGCGTCTGGAGCAGGAAATTCGCGCCTTGCAGTCTCTGGGGCATAAACGGTTGATAGAAGTCTTTGGCGAACATCCGCGCTACAGCCCGGAATTCATCGCCGAGGTCGTCCGTCAGACCTATGGCGTCAAAGAGGGAAAAGGAGCCATCCGCCGCGTTAACATTAATGCTGCGCCGCTTGATGTTGAAGGTTTTAAGACCGTCAAGGCAGCGGGAATAGGAACTTACCAGATATTTATGGAAACCTATCACCGCGAAACCTATAAGGCGCGTCATCCCAGCGGCCCGAAGTCGAATTACCTCTGGCGCCTGTTTGCGTTTGATCGTGCGATGGAAGCCGGAATTGACGACGTAGGTATGGGAGCTTTAATCGGTCTTTATGACTATAAGTTTGAAGCTTTGGCAATGCTTTACCACACCAAACATCTTGAACAGAAGTTTGGCGTCGGTCCGCACACCATTTCTTTTCCGCGCATCGAACCTGCGATAGGCACTGATTTTTCCAATCATCCGCCGTATGCGCCGAGCGATCGCGAGTTTATGAAAATGATTGCGGTTATCCGCCTGAGCGTTCCGTACACGGGAATGATTCTGACGGCGAGAGAACCGGTCGCCTTGCGCAACGAAGCCATTGGCTACGGAATTTCGCAAATTGATGCCGGCTCTAACGTCGGTATCGGCGGATATTCTCTGAGCAAGGACGAAAGCGACAAACGGAGCCAGTTTTGCCTCAGCGACGATCGTTCTCTGGATGAAGTTGTCGGAGAGCTGTGCGAAGCCGGGTTTTTGCCTTCGTTTTGCACCGGCTGCTACCGCCTCGGCCGAACCGGCGAACATTTTATGGAAGTCGCCCGTCCGGGATTTGTCCAGCAGTTTTGCACGCCCAACGGCATTTTGACGTTGTTGGAATTTTTGCAGGACTACGCCAGCGAAGCGACTTTGGTCAAAGCGCTGCCGACGATTGAGCGCGAAGTCCGCGACTATCCCGACAGCAGCCCGCTGAAAGCGAAGCTTTTGGAGCGTATGGAACTGATAAAACAGGGCAAACGCGATTTGTTTTTCTGATAATTGTTCACCCTTTTTGCAATGCCGGCAGAACTTGTTTCTGTCGGCATTGTTTTTGGGAGGAAGTTAAGGCTATTTAAGTGTAAAACTTTGTTTATTTTCTTGTCATAATCGCAGAAATCTTCTATTCTTTGTCCAAAGTTTGTGCAAAATACGGGAATCTAAAGAATGAAAATGATAAAACCCATAGTCAATTTATCGAAAGTGGCCGATAATTATGACACTTTTCTGCTAGGTTTTAACGGCGTCGTTACGGATGGCAACGGCCTGATTCCCAATGTTGCCGCAACGTTGAACAGCCTTCATAAAAACGGCAAAAAAGTCATTCTGCTCACCAATTCGGCTCAGCGGGTAGCGGCGATTGCCGGTTTTTTCCTCAAAAACGGCGTTTCCATGAATGTCTTTAGCTGCATTATGAGTGCCGGCGAAATCTTGCATTATAAGCTCAAGGTCCGCAGCGGAGACTTCGCCGCCGTCGGCAACAATTACTTTCACCTGGGCTCAGCGGCGGATGACGGCGTGTTCAGCGGTTTAGATTTTCAGCCCGTTGACCGGGTGGAAAATGCTCACTTCATCTATATGAATGAAGTTGCCGACGTTTCTGATACGCTCGAAGCTTATCTGCCGGCCTTGGAACACGCAGCTGCCTTTTGTCTGTGCCGGCAATGACACTTCCAGTTTCAAAAACGGCAAAATCTGCCTGGCTCCCGGTGCCGTTGCCGAACAATATGCGGTAATGGGCGGCCGGATTATCACGCTGGGCAAACCGGACAGCGCTGTTTTCAACTATTGTCTTGACGGCAGCTCCGGCTCTGTTTTGGTTATCGGTGACAACCTTGCTACCGATATTAAGGGCGCTGAGTTGCTGAGTTTGGATTCGATGTTGGTGTCCAAAGGCGTACATGTAAACTTTCTGGGCGAAGGGTATATTCCCGATGTTGCCAAAACCCGCGAATTGTCCAATAATTTTGACGTTTCGCCCAACTACGTCATCTCCAATTTGCGGTGGTAGCCATGTTTTTACAGCGTCATCGTTATTCCGTTCTTTTTACGGCGGTTGTTTTGCTGGCTTGGATTATCAGCACGCCGCTGCCGCGTTTGGGCAAAATAAACCTTTACGGCTTTGATAACCCGCCCCGGATTGGCGAGGCGATAACATACCCGGAAACCGTCTCTTTTTTGCAGTTGTGGTCTGAGTTTATGCAAAAGGACATCAGCCGGTACGGGTTGTTGCAGATTTCTCTCACCAATACCATTCCCTCGGAAGGCTTTTCTCCGCAGCTGGTTCGCTGGCTGAAGAACGAGGGCTGGGACGCTGACCGTTTTTTCTATGTTGAACAGCGCCTTAAGGCTGCGGTTAAAACCGCTTATTTAAAAGAGAATTTAAAAACCAACCGGAACATTTTGCAGCATATGTCCAAACACGGACCGGATAAAATCAATTATGAAAATATGCTGGAAATCGTCGAAAGCCAGGAACAGCAGCTGAATGTGGAAAAAGTCCGTCCGGAAGAACTGATTTTGGTCAGTCAGGATTTATACACTATCAAAGACGTGCTCGACGGAAAAGTCGTTTATCCTCGGGAGAATTAGATTCGGGTTGTTTCACCGTCGGCTTGTGACCGCAAAAGTCCGTGTCCGTTCGGCATATTTCTTTCAAACAATCCCTGCGTTTGCTTAAACGTTGCCTGCGCCGCTGCCGCCGGCCAGTTCTGCAATTTCCAGCCATTCGCTTTCTTTGGCGTCTTTTTCTTCTTGCTTGGCACAGAGGTCTTTGGTCAGACGGTCAAATTTTTCGGGATTTTCGGTGTAAAGCGAACTGTCGCCGAGCTCGGCCTCTATGGCTGCGATTTCTTCTTCCAGTTTAGCCACTTCCTGAGGCAAAACCTCAAGCAGCCGCTGCTGCTTGTAACTGAGCTTGCGGCTGTTGCCGGCCGGTTTGGCGGCGGAGGGCTTGTCTTCTTTGTTTTTGTCGGCTTTTTTTGCAGTAGGCTTGGCCGCCGCGGCGTTTTCCTGCTGTCCCTTAATTTTTTCAAGCAGTTCGCTGTAACTTCCTGCGTGTTCGCTGACCGTTCCGTCACCTTTCATATAAATGACCGAAGTTACCACCCGGTCAAGAAAATCGCGGTCGTGGCTGACAATCAGAATAGTCCCCTGATAGTCGTCAAGCACTTCTTGCAGCAGGTCCAGCGTATCCATATCCAAATCGTTGGTCGGCTCGTCCAAAACCAGAAAGTTGGACGGCTGAGCCAGGGCAACCGCCAGCATCAGGCGGTTTTTCTCTCCGCCGGACAACGCCGCCACCGGACAATGCGCCTGATCCGGCTTGAATAAAAAGTCTTTAAGATACGCCACCACATGGCGATACTGCCCGTGTACCAAAATATGGTCGCCTTTGTCGCACAAGGTCTGCCAGAGCGTTTTTTTCGGGTCGAGCGTCAGCCTGTTTTGGTCAAAATAAGCCTCTTGCAGGTTTTTGCCGATGCGCACAAATCCGCTGTCCGGCTCCAATCGTTTGGTCAGAAGCTTGATGAGGGTCGTTTTGCCGGCGCCGTTAGGGCCGACAATGCCGATTTTGTTGCCTTTAATCACCCGGGTAGAAAAGTCTTTGACAATTTCGCGTTCGCCGAAACTCTTGCAAATATGCTTGGCCTCAATAACCAGCTTGGAGCGAAAATCACCTTCTTCCACGTTGAGATTAATGCTGCCGGCCTGCTTAATCTGATTGCGCCGCTCGGCCCGCAGCTGTTGCAGTTTGCGCAGCCGTCCCATATTGCGTTTGCGGCGGGCGGTCACGCCTTTGTGCAGCCATTCGGTTTCTTCTTCGATTTTTTTGTTGAGGTTATGCTGCTCAATCAGCTCCTGATTGATAACCTGCTCCTGCCACTCTTCAAAAAACTTAAAGCCTTTGTTGTTGCAATGCATAACGCCGCGGTCAAGCCAGAAAGTCGTCTTCGAGGTATTGTTGAGAAACATCCTGTCGTGCGAAATCAGCATCACCGCACCGTTAAAGGTTTCGATGATTTTCTCAAGCTTTTCAATTGTCGGCAGGTCGAGATGGTTGGTCGGCTCGTCCAAAAGCAGAATGTCCGGTTCTGAAACCAGCGCCTGAGCCAGGGCGGCCTTGCGTTTTTCGCCGCCGGAAGCGCTTGCTACCGGTTGTTGTTCCAAAATGCCCAGCTGCTCGATAAGAATGTCGGCCTTGTACTCCAGCCCGTGTTCGTCGGCCGGCAGT
>OHMX01000762.1_pt1 | contig 13148 bp, 10 predicted proteins | sample 1569471 | NCBI WGS metagenome assembly OHMX01 (sample SAMEA3879547, study PRJEB24766) | human gut metagenome | biome: human-associated habitat; feature: feces | place: USA | collected 1985/1987
CCTCGCCGCCGATTTCATCAAACCCGCGTGCGCCAAGGTGCGCCATATTGACCGTGTCCATCAGCTGCAATTTTGCCCGCAGCTTTTCAAAGCTGGAAAGGAACATCCAAGCGTGCTGGGTAATCATTGCCTGATACCCACCGCGTTTGTCCATCTGGGCGCAGCGCTCGATAAACACCGCAAACAAATCACTCTTGCTGTCGGGGTAAACCTTTTTCACATAATCGGACAGCCGCGCGTTCATGCCGCTGCCGCCCATATACGGCGGGTTCGTCACGACCACATCGTATTTTTGCACCAGCATCCGGGCCTGCTCAATCAGCGGATACAGCACATTTACAATCTGCCCGGCCACAAGCTGGTCTGTCAGACTGCCCATGTCGGACGCACCGTCCACTTCCCGCAGCTGCTCCTGCAAGGCGTCCAGCTCTGCCAGCGTAACTTTCGGCTGCAAAATGCTGCCGTACTCTTTCGCGTTCTTAAACCCATCCAGCAGGGCGCGGGCGGTGGATTCCTGTTTACCAAGGCGACCCAGTGCGTCAGCGGTCAGTTCTCCGCTCTCCTGTATCGCATAAACGTGCGGGTTCAGGTGCCGCCGCAGGAAACGGCTGTCGTAGTGGCAGCCCTTCATCATCACGACAAAATAGGCCATCTGCGCAGCGCGGTCATCAATGTCCAGACCGTAGAGGTTATGCTCCACAATGCTGGCGGCAGCGTCACGTTCAGTATAGCCCGCACTGCGGTAAATCTGCATCAGCACATCAAACAGATACGCCAGAATATGCCCGCTGCCCATGCAGGGGTCGATACACTTAATATCCTCCGGCGTCAGGGCGGCGTAGCCCTTGCGCAGTTCGGCCAGCTGCTGCGCTACCTGCGGCTCCTGCGGGGCTTCGTCCAGATAATACTTCCACTCGGATTTGTCAAAATCCGGGTGACCCTCGCTCCACAAACGGCCAAGGCTGTTCTCCACCATGTACCGCACAATCCAGTCCGGCGTAAACAGCTGGGTGGCGGCGGGGATGTTCTCGGCGCTAATCTTGATGTTCTTTTTCAGGTTGGCGAACACCTGCTCTTTCGGCTCGGTGTTGTAATACTGGTACAGCCAGCCCACGATCTGCACGGCATCCTGCCAGTCGGATTCCGGGATGTCGTTTACCAGATGGCAGACCACGCCGTCCTTATCGGTGAAGGAGAGCGCCAGCAGCAGCGGCATATAGTCGTCCACCTGCTCAAACAGGCGGGGCAGGCAGTCGCCCAGCGCGGCGCACTGCTTTAAGAACAGCAGCCGGAACGCCTCGTCCAGCTTATTGTCGTTTTTGAGGGTCACGATCTGCTGCTGCTCGGCAGGGGTGTAGTCCAGAAGCTTCAGAAAACTGCGATTTTTCAGACTCATTGTATACTTTCCTCTCTATGCAATGCAAAATGTATATTTATTCGATAAGATGGTTCTATTATATAACGAATAAACTGTATTTTCAAGGGAAAGTTTTGGGAGAGGTTTCGCTCCCCTTACAGCTCCAGCAGTTCCTTCCGTCCGCTGGGGGTGTAGGCGGTCAGGCGCACGCCTGCCTTTTTGAACATGAACCGCGCCGCCACGCTGGAATCGGAATCGTGGTACTTGTCGCCGTAGTACACCACCTCGGAGATGCCGGACTGGATGATGGCCTTGGCGCACTCGTTGCAGGGGAAGAGGGTCACATAGACCCGGGCACCCTTCAGGTTGTTGTGGGCGCTGTTCAGGATGGCGTTGAGCTCCGCATGGCAGACATACATGTACTTCGTGTCCAGCGGGTCGCCCTCGCGCTCCCACGGCATGGCATCGTCATCGCATCCAATGGGCATTCCGTTGTAGCCCAGGGAGAGGATCTTGTTCTCCGGGCTGACGATGCAGGCTCCCACCTGGCTGCTGGGGTCCTTGGAGCGCATGGCGGTGAGCAGGGCGATGCCCATAAAGTATTCATCCCAGTTGATGTAATCGGTGCGTTTCATGGCAAAGTGCCTCCCTCTATCTTTCATTGGGTCTATTGTACCATGCCAACCCACGTCCTGCAATCGATTTTGCGCGCATCCGGTCAAAATGCACAAAAGAATCCCGGGAAGTTTGGCGGGCAGATGAAAGAAAATTTCGGACAATCTATTTGAAAATCATTTTGAGTGTGGTATTATCTTTGTAAAATATGCCACAAAAACGGAGAGACTGCTCCGTGCGGCGGAAATGAGGGAAAAACCGATATGAAATACGCAAGCAACAACATCCGCAATATCCTGATTGCCGGTCATGCCGGCAGCGGCAAGACCACGCTCACCGAGGCGCTGGTCTATTTTTCGGGCGCTGCCGAGCGTATGGGCCGAGTCGAGGACGGCACCACGATTTCGGACTTTGACCCTGAGGAAGCAAAGCGGAAGGCAAGTCTGTCGGCATCCGTGGTGCCGGTGGAGTACGAAGGCATCAAGTACAACCTGATCGATGCGCCGGGCCTGTTCGACTTTGAGGCAGGTGAGTATGAGGGCATCCGCGCTGCCGAGAGCGTGCTGGTGTGTGTTTCCGGCCGCAGCGGCGTGACCGTGGGCGCAGAGAAAGCCTTCCAGCTGTCCCGCAAGAACGGCAAGGCCACCATGGTGTTCATCTCCAAGTGCGACCTGGAAAATGCCAACTACTTCAAGATCCTGGAGGAGATGAAGATCAAGTTCGGCTCCACCGTCTGCCCCTGTGTTGTGCCCGCCAAGCTGGACGACGGCACCCCTGTCTACATCAACCTGTTCAGCCAGAAAGCCTTCAAGTATGAGAGCGGCAAGCAGATCCAGGTGGAGCTGCCCGATATCGGCCACCGCTTCCAGGGCCTGATCGAGGCCATGAGCGAGGCCATTGCAGAGACCGACGATGAGCTGATGGAAAAGTTCTTCGGCGGTGAACCCTTTACGACTGAGGAGATCGTTGAAGGAATGCGCAAGGGCGTTAAGGACGGCCTGATCACCCCCGTGTTCTGCGGCAGCGCCGTGAACATGCAGGCACTGGATATGCTGCTGTTCAATATGCACAAGCTGCTGCCCAGCCCGGAGCACGATGCCGCCATCCTGGCCGAGAATGCCAGCGGCGAGCCTGTGGAGCTGCATTGTGATGAGACCGAGCCCACCGCAGCCTATGTCTTTAAGACTGTGGCTGACCCGTTCGTGGGCAAGCTGAGCTACCTGCGCGTCATCAGCGGCAAAGTGACCGCCGGCGAGCCCCTGACCAACGCCCGCACCGGTGATGTGGAAAAAATCGGCAAGCCGCTGACCGTCATCGGCAAGAAGCAGGTCGAGACCGACGGCATCGGTGCTGGTGATATCGGCGCTGTGGCAAAGCTGGTCAGCGCAAAGACCGGCGATACCCTGTGCGATGCTTCCCGCGTGGTCAAGCTGCCCGCCGCTACCTTCCCGCTGCCCAGCCTGTTCATGGCAGTTACCGTGGCCAAAAAGGGCGATGAGGGCAAGATCTCCAGCGCACTGGCCCGCCTGATGGAAGAGGATCCGACCCTGAGCTACGTCAATAATGCCGAGACCCACCAGCAGATCATTGGTGGTCTGGGTGAGCAGCATCTGGATGTGGTCAAGGCCAAGCTGAAGAATAAGTTCGGCGTGGAGATCGGTCTGGAAGCTCCCCGCATTGCCTACCGTGAGTCCATCCGCAAGGCCTGCCAGAAGCAGGGACGCCATAAGAAGCAGACCGGCGGTCATGGCCAGTTCGGCGATGTCGTCATCAACTTCGAGCCCTGTGACAGCGAGCAGGTCGTGTTTGAGGAAAAGGTGTTCGGCGGCAGCGTGCCCAAGAACTTCTTCCCGGCAGTGGAAAAGGGTGTCCGCCTTGCCGCCGAAAAGGGCGTGCTGGCCGGTTATCCTGTGGTCGGCCTGAAGGCTACCCTGCTGGATGGCAGCTACCACCCCGTGGACAGCTCCGAGATGGCCTTTATCATGGCTGCAAAGCTGGCCTATAAGGCTGCAATGCCCGAGGCAGGCCCCGTCATTCTGGAGCCCATCCATACCCTGAAGGCCCATGTCCCCAACGACAACACCGGCGATATCATGGGCGATGTGACCAAGCGCCGCGGCCGCGTGCTGGGCATGGAACCCGATGAGGATGGTATGCAGACCGTTATTGCCGAGGTCCCGCTGGCTGAGCTGAGCAACTTCACCACCTTTATCCGGCAGATCACCCAGGGCCGCGGCTGGTTCACCACCGAGTTTGCCCGCTACGAGATCCTGCCCGAGATGCTGGTGCCTGCCGTGGTGGAGCAGGCCAAGAAGCTGGGCAACCTGGATGAGGGTGCGGAGGATTAAACCACTCCGTCTCGCATCCGCTCGACAGCTCTCCTGATAGGAGAGCCAAGTTAAGTTCATATTGACATTACCGGAGCCCTGCTGGCAATTCCCTCTGCCGGCGGGGCTTTTTGTTGTTGGGGGAAGGAAACAAAACAGAAAAAGGCGGGGCATCAGCTTACTGCACTGATGCCCCGCCTTTTGCAGGTCAGATCATTTTTTCCGTTTTCCGGGTTTCTTTTTCCGCACGCTGTACCCGAAGGTGCCCAGCTTTTTGCCCAGGCTCAGGTACTCGCCGTGGCTGTACACGATCAGCTTTGCCTTGTCCAGGCATAGCTTGCCGTTCTCGTCCAGCAGGCTCTCATCCACATCGCAGGCCACGACTTCGGCCAGGAACAGGTCATGGCTGCCCAGCGGGATGACCTGCGTGACCCTGCATTCCAGATTGACCGGGCTCTCCTCCAGGATGGGGCAGTCGGTCAGAACGCTGCCCGGGGCGGCGTGGAGCTTACAGGCGGCAAACTTGTCGTTGTCGCGGCCGCTCTTCACGCCGCACCAGTCCACCGCACGCACCAGCTGTTCGGTGGGCAGGTTGATGGCAAATTGTCCGCTCTCCTTGATGAGGTGGTGGCTGTACCGCTCGGGGCGGACGCTGATGGATACCATGCTGGGCTGGGTGCAGATGGTGCCTGTCCAGCCGATGGTGATGAGGTTGGGCTGCTCCAGCCCACCGCAGGAGACCAGCACCGGCGGTTCCGGGTTCAGCAGGGTGCTGCCCCGCCAGCTCTGTTTGCTCATCCGTGATACTTCCTTTCATAGGGGGCCCAGGTGCGCTCCGAGATGATGTAGCGCGGGCGGGCCTTTGTTTCCATATAGATCTTGCCGATGTATTCGCCGATGACACCCAGGCAGACCAGCTGAACGCCGCCCACAAAGCAGACGATGCAGATGGTAGAGGCCCAGCCGGCCACCACGCTGCCCATGGCCGCCTGCACGATGGCCCAGATCACGCCGATAAAGCTGATGAGGCTGACCACGATGCCTGCCCCGGTGATGAGCCGGATGGGCTTGTTGGAAAGGCTGGTGATGCCATCAAAGGCCAGCGCCAGCATTTTGCGCAGGGGATAGTGGCTCTCACCGGCCAGCCGCTCGTGCCGCTCGTAGAACACCTGCTCACTCTTGAAGCCCACCAGCGGCACCATGCCGCGCAGGAAGATGTTGACCTCCTTGTAGTCGGCAAAGCTGTCCAGCACCCGGCCGCTGATGAGCCGGTAGTCGGCGTGGTTGAACACGATATCCGCGCCAAGGGCATTCATCAGGTGGTAGAAGCCCTCGGCAGTGAACCGCTTGAAGAAGGTGTCGGTATCCCGGCGGCTGCGCACGCCGTAGACCACCTCGGCACCGTCCAGATATTTCTGCACCATCTCGTCCATGGCGTTGATGTCATCCTGACCATCGCAGTCAATGGAGATGGTGATGTCGCAGTTGTTGGCGCGGGCCTCCATCAGGCCCGCCAGCACGGCGTTCTGATGGCCCCGGTTCCGGCTCTGGGAAATGCCGATGAAATGCGCATCCTGCTTTGCAAAGCTGCAGATGAGCTCCCAGGTCTTATCGCGGGAGCCATCGTTGACGAACAGCACCCGGCTCTTGTCGCTGATCATGCCTTTTTCGGTGAGGCTGGTGATCTTTTGCAGGAACATCGGCGCTGTAATGGGCAGCACCTGCTCCTCGTTGTAGCAGGGGATCACGATCCAGAGAATTGGTTTAGACATAGTTACAGGTCACTTTCCTTTTATAGAATCATCTGCCTCAGAGCTTCCGGCTCCAGCAGCTTGAAGCTGGAACGGTAGGTGTCCAGCAGGCCGTCCCGCTGCATCAAGCTCAGCTCCCGGGAAAGGGCGCTGCGGTCACAGTTGAGGTAATCGGCCAACTGGATGCGGGAGAAGGGGATGGTAAAGGTCATGCTGCCCTGCTGCTCGGCCTCGCTGAGCAGGTAGGCGCAGACCTTGGCCCGCAGGGTCTTCATCACCAGCAGGTCCACCCGGCGGGAGAGCAGGAAATATTTATCGCTGATGGTCCGCACCAGATTCTGCAGCAGGCGCTGACGGGCAGCGGAGCCGTCCGGCTGGAGCAGCTTCTCGTAGGGGAAGAGCAGGACCTCGCAGGGGGCGGATGCCACCACCGTGACTGGGCTGTCCAGGCTGGAACCGCCCAGCACGTCACCAAACACGCCCCCCGGCCCCATGTGGGTGATGGGGATCCGTGCCCCGCCCGGTGCCGGGCGGTAGGCTTCGATGCTTCCGGTCAGCACAACGCCGACCCGGCGGCTGGGGGCCCCGGCCTGCACCAGTGCCTCGCCCCGGCCATAACTGCGGATGCAGGCCCCAAGCTCACTGAGCAGGGGGCGCAGTTCCCCGGCAGAGATCCCGGCAAAAAGAGAGGTGGATTGTAACAGCGGCAGATAGTTTTCCATGTCAGTTCCGTGAGGTTTTCACCGGGCCCTCACCGCCCTTCTGCAATTCCGTTGCATGGGCAACGGTATTTTTAGCTCCATTATAGTAAACTTGAGCGCGTAAAGCAAATGATTTTGCAAAATTTGCAAATTTTGTTTCTGGTTGGAACAACAAAGAGAGGAAGGAATCTGAACTATGATGAAAAAACTGACTTCCCTGCTGCTGTCGGCTGCGCTGATGATCAGCCTGCTGGCCTGCGGGGCTTTTGCCGCCAAAACAAAAAGCGGCGTGCGCATTGCGGGCCTGAAGGGCCCCACCACCATGGGCCTGGTCAATCTGCTGGATATGGAGCGCAGCGGCAAGGCCAGCCAGCACTACGACTTGCAGCTCTATGGTGCGGCGGACGAGATCGTGCCCAAGCTCATCAAGGGTGAGCTGGATATGGCCGCCATCCCTGCCAACCTGGCTGCGACCCTTTACCAGAAGACCAATGGCGGCATCCAGGTGATGGCCGTGAACACGCTGGGCGTGCTGTATGTGGTGGAAAAGGGCGACAGTGTCCACAGCTTTGCCGACCTGAAGGGCCGCACCATCCTGTCCACCGGCAAGGGCACCACGCCGGAGTATGTTCTGCGCTATCTGCTCACCAAGAATGGCCTGGACCCCGACAAGGATGTGAAGATCGAGTATTACAGCGAGGCATCTGAGGTGACCGCCCAGATGGCCGCCTCCAAAAAGGATGCCATTGCCGTTCTGCCCCAGCCCTATGTGACCGCCGCCCAGCTGAAGGACAGCAGCCTGCGGGTGGTGCTGGATCTGACCAAGGAGTGGAACAAGGTCTGTGACACCCAGCTCATCACGGGTGTCACCGTTGTCCGCACCGAGTACGCCAAAGAGAACCCGGACATCGTGGCAAATTTCCTGCGGGATTACGAGAAGAGCATCAAGGCCGCCCAGACAGATGTTGCCGGCACGGCGGCTCTCTGCGAGGAGACCGGCGTGGTGGCCAAAAAGGCCATTGCCCAGAAGGCGCTGCCCCAGTGCAACATCGTTTACCGTGTGGGGGACGAGATGAAGGCCGATGTCAACGCCTACCTCAAGGTGCTGTATGATGCTTCCCCCGCTGCAGTGGGCGGCAAGCTGCCGGATGCAAACTTCTACTACACCAAGGCCACGCCCGGCCAGGTGTTCTGGAAAAGCGTCCAGCGCAGTTTTCAGTAAACCGGTAAAAAGGAGAGCCGTGCAGCCGCACGGCTCTTTTTGAGTGAGAACGGAGCAGGTAAAATGAAACAGAAGAAAAAGTGCCGCACAGGGCTGCTGGCAGCGGCGGTGTTCTGGCTGGCCGTCTGGCAGGCGGCGGCCATGGCCATCGGGCAGGAGGTCTTTCTGGTGTCACCCATTCAGGCGGCGGGCACCCTGATGGAGCTGCTGCCGCAGGCCGATTTCTGGCAGCGGGTGGGGTTCAGCGCCGGGCATATCCTGCTGGGGTTTGCGCTGGGCGTGGTGGTCAGCGTTCTGCTGGCGGCTGCTGCCGAGCGCTGGGCCTGGGTGGACACGCTGCTGGCCCCGGTCATCCAGCTGGTCAAGGCCACGCCGGTGGCCAGCTTCATCATTCTGGCGCTGGTGTGGGTCAGCGGGCGGTCGCTCTCCATCCTCATCAGCTTTCTGATGGTCCTGCCCGTGCTGTACAGTGCCGTACGCACCGGCATCGAGAGCGCGGACGTGCAGCTGCTGGAAATGGCACAGGTGTTCCACCTGCCGCTGGCCCGGCGGGTCAAAGCTATCTGGCTGCCCGCCATTCTGCCGGCCTTCCGGCAGGGGTGCAGCGTGGCGCTGGGCATCTGCTGGAAGAGCGGTGTGGCCGCCGAGGTCATCGGCCTGCCCGATGGCAGCATCGGAGATGCCCTCTACCGGGCAAAGATCACACTCTCTACCGGGGAGCTGTTCGCCTGGACGTTCGTCATCATCCTGCTGAGCGCAGGCTTTGAGAAGCTGTTCCTGGCCCTGCTGGACAAGGCGGTGGCCCGCGTGTTGGGAGAGGATGTGACGAAAAATGATTAACAAACTGGAAATTTGCGGATTGACAAAACGCTTTGGAGAAAAAACGCTCTTTGAGGATCTGGATCTGACCCTTGCGGAGCCTGCCGTTCTCTGGGCACCCAGCGGCTGGGGCAAGACCACCCTGCTCCGCATCCTGATGGGGCTGGAAGCGCCGGATTCCGGCACGGTGCAGGGCGTGGGCCGGGTCGGTGCTGTCTTTCAGGAGGATCGGCTCTGCCCGCAGCTGACCGCCGTGCAGAACGTGGAACTGGTGCTCCCGGAGGGAAAAACACAATACAAAACGCAAATCGTGTCGGATTTTCAACGATTTGGATATGATGAGCAGGCGCTTGCCCTGCCTGCCCGGAAGCTTTCCGGCGGGCAGAAGCGCCGTGCGGCCCTGCTCCGCGCTCTCTGGGCCGGGTGCGACACCCTGCTGCTGGACGAACCCTTCACCGGCATGGACCCGGAGACCATGAAAAAAGCCGCAGCGCTCCTGAAAGAGCGCCGCGGCGAACGGGCTGTTCTGTTGGCCACCCATGACCGGGAAGCCATCCGGGAGCTGGGGTGGAGGGTCATTGACCTGACGTAAGCAGGGGGCGGCTGTCCGGTCATTCCCACGCAAGTGAAACGGGCCATTCCATCGCCCGCCCTATTGCCTGCGGCAACAGGGTCCCACCCCAGCGGACACTTGCTTAGGGAACGCCCAGACAGCCGCTTACAGTAGCTCTGCCAGAATGCTGTTCTGCACAATGAGTCCGGCGGGGGTGAGGGCAAGGGTGCTGCCATCGAAGGTAGCATAGCCGGACTTCACACAGTTTTTCACAAAGGCGAGCTGGGCGGTGGAAAACTCCTTCCCGTAGCGGGCCTTATAGGCGGCAAGATCCAGCCCCTTGCGCAGCCGCAGCTGTAAAATGAGATAGTCCTCTGCGCCGCAGCCTCCGTCCATAACGGGGGCTGCTTTGTCGTTCAGAAAAGCCTCGGTGTCAGCGGGGTAATAGAATCGTCTGCCGCCCATGCAGGAGTGCGCCGCCGGGCCAAGGCCGAGGTAATCCCCGCAGTCCCAGTAGATGAGGTTGTGCCTGCCCTCATAGCCGGGCTTTGCAAAGTTCGAAATCTCATACTGCCGGTATCCGTGGTGCTCCAGGTGTTCCACGGCGTAGAGGTAAAAGTCTGCTGCTTCGTCGGGGGAGGGCAGACCCTCGGGCGGGTGCCTGCCAAAGGCGGAATCCGGTTCGATTTTTAAGAGGTAAGCGGAGATGTGCGTTGCCCCGCCCTCCGCAATGAGCTCCAGTGTCTCGTCGAATTCGGCCTGCGTATAGTGGGGCAGGGCCAGCATGATGTCGCCGCTGATGTTGGTAAAGCCTGCCCGCCGTGCCGCCGCAAAGGCAGCCCGAGCCTGCCGGGCGGTGTGGGGGCGGCCCAGCGTTTTCAGCTGGCTGTCCCGGGCCGACTGTACCCCGAAGGAGATGCGGTTCACCCCAGCTTCCCGGAAACCGCACAGGGTCTGCTCGGTCACGGTCTCGGGGTTGGCCTCCAGCGTGATCTCCGCCCCGGGTGCCGGAGCTGCCGCCGCAATGAGCCGGGCGGCATCAGCAGGGGAGAGCAGGCTGGGGGTGCCGCCGCCAAAATAGATCGTGTCCGGGTGAAGAGGCGCTTCCGGCGCAAAGCGGGCAAGCTCCCGCAGAAGGGCATCCACATACTGGGTGGGCACACCGCGCTGGCCGGGGGCAGAATAGAAATCACAGTACCGGCATTTGGAAAAGCAATAGGGAATATGCAGATAAAGTCCAAGAGACATACAATATCACAGCCTTTTTCACGAAACGTTCATTTCTATGCAGTATACTATAAAACGTAGACCGGAGCAAGGCGGAATGCCCGCCCCGGCAAAAAGACTGGAGGAGTTCCACAATGGATTACAGAAATTATGACCGCGGCTATGCGGAGCCCACGATGAGCGCATCGGACTATATGACCCGCACCTACCGCTGGATGGCCTGCGGCCTGCTCATCACCTTCGCCATGGCCTATCTCACTGCGACGACCTCGCTCATCTATCTGGTCGATTCGCTCTATCTTGTGCTGACCATTGCGGAGCTGGCGCTGGTATTCGTGCTGAGCTCCCGGGTGCAGACTATGTCGGTGGGAGCTGCCCGCGCGACCTTTTTCGGTTATGCACTGCTCAACGGTATGGTGCTGAGCTACTATTTCCTTGTTTTCTCGGCAAGCACCCTGATCATGGCGCTGCTGGCAACGTCCCTTTACTTCGGGCTGATGGCTGTTTACGGCACCACCACCCATAAGGATCTGACCGGCTGGGGTCCCCGCCTGATGATGGCTCTGGTTGCCATGATCATCACCGGCTTTGTGGGGATGCTGTTCGGCTTCGGCTTTGGCGGCTCGGTGCTCTACTGCGGCATCGGTCTGGTGGTGTTCATGCTGCTGACCGCTTACGATACTCAGAAGCTGCAGCAGATGTACAGCTACTACTCCGCTGATGCTGAGATGGCCGAAAAGGCTTCCATCTATGGCGCGCTGACCCTGTATCTGGACTTCATCAACATCTTCCTGTATGTTGTCCGCCTGATGGGCAACAACCGCCGCCGCAGCTGATCTGTGTATTTCAGCCCTCTCCGTCAAGGCCTCAGGCTTTGACGGAGAGGGTTTTCTTTTTATAAAATGTGTATAAACCCGGTTCCGAAATCGCATACTGCAATCAGAAAATCAAGCGAAACCATGACGGATTGGAGTAACGAACATGGAACAGATCAGGAAATTTCTGCGGGACAAAGGGTTTGCGCTGGCACTGCTGGCCTGTCTGGTGGCGGCAGCGGCGGCGGGGGTCTGGGCGGTGCGCACCGTGCGCGACGAGCTGGACAAGAACCTTTCTGGCCTGAAGACACCGGACAGCACATCCACGGCCCCCGGCATCGATGAGGGGCTTTCCACCACCACGCCACAGGAGGACGAAACAACATGGGAATGGCCGACCGAACCCGCCGCAAACAGTGTAAGCAATGTGCCCAAGGCGGCCTCCTCGGCATCGCGGAGTGCATCTTCGGCCTCCTCTGCGCCGCAGGCTGGCTCTGGCTCGGTGCGCGAACCATCCGCGCTGCAAGGTGCATCCTCGCCTGCCAGCAGTTCGGCAGCGCCTGCTTCCACGCAGCCGGTCTCTGGCAGGGTGCTCAATGGATACAGCGGCGATGAGCTGGTCTACAACAAGACCCTGGGCGACTGGCGCACCCACAACGGTGTGGACTACGCCTGTGCGCAGGATGCACAGGTGTGTGCATAATAGCAACAAGTATAAGTCCACCAAACCACAGTGCAAGTATTGTGTAGAATGGTGAAGCGCTTGTTCCATAGCTTTTAACAGCATATACCTGCTCTGTTGTTATATTTACAGGTGCAGAGAGAAAATCTCCCAAAGTATTGGCATCTGCATTTAACATCTCTGATAATAAACCATATGTATCCTGTTCAGTGATTGTGTTTAATGTATTAATTGCATTATCAAGCTTTGTCTCAAGGTCACTGAGAAGCTCTTTAGTCTGAGTAAGTGAGCCCGATGTAAGCTTAATTGCAGCAGACAGGTCTGCAACATCCATGTTCATGTCAGAATAAAGCTCTGTTAATGAACTCATAATGCTTTGAATCTGGGACATCTGGTTTGAAAGAGCAGATGATAATTCATTTAAAGATTCAGCGGAATTACCATTTACAAGTGCCTGTAAGGTTATTAACTGCTGCTGCTGTAACTGTAATTGTGTATAAACTTGCGGTGCAGCACTGTTTGAACTGCTGCTTATTGATGATGTAAGGTCAGTAATTGCAAGCATTGAGTTAAGAATTACATCGTATGTTGAAAGTGTAGTCCTTGCGGATGTAAGTCTGTTAATAACTGCATCCATAAGAGAACCGGTTTCTTTATCTGCATCTTTGATAACTGAGTCGCCAGTACCGGCAATCGTAGATACGATTGTATCTATAAATGTCTGGTTTACCTGCTGCTGAACTGCTGTTTTAGCCTTGTCTGTTATCTTAGGTGCAATAGCTTTCTGGTTACAGTAATATTTTAACTGAGGATGTTCCATGGAATCACTTAAGAAGCTTATAAGATTCTTGGAAAAATTCTCTGGAACAACGAGGGCTGCATAATACTCACCGCTGTATACGCCCTCGATTGCTTCATCTGATGAAGCAACAAACTGCCAACCGATAGTGTTATTAGTTTTAAGTGCATCAATTATGGTGTCACCGACATTAAGCTCCGTTCCTTCAAGAGAAGTACCTTTGTCAACAGATACAACGGCAACTTTAATCCTGCTTGTGGAAGCCTGTCCATATGGATCC
>OHMX01000763.1_pt1 | contig 13120 bp, 10 predicted proteins | sample 1569471 | NCBI WGS metagenome assembly OHMX01 (sample SAMEA3879547, study PRJEB24766) | human gut metagenome | biome: human-associated habitat; feature: feces | place: USA | collected 1985/1987
TTCCACAGCATCCACGGCAGGGCCACGGCAGTTTCGACCGGCATCAAGGTGGCCAATCCCTCGCTGACCGTATGGCAGGCCTGCGGCGACGGCGATGCGCTCGCAATCGGGGGCAACCACTTCATCCATGCGATACGCCGCAACATCGACATCAACATAATCCTCTTCAACAACCAGATATACGGACTTACCAAGGGGCAGTACTCGCCGACTTCCAAGTTCGGGGCGATTACGAAGACCTCGCCTTATGGTACCGTGGAGCATCCGTTCAACCCCGGAGCGCTGGTGCTCGGCGCGAAAGGCACCTTCTTCGCCCGGTCTCTGGACGTGGAACTGAAGCTCAACGAGGAGATAATGACCAGCGCGGCGCTTCACGACGGCTGCTCCGTAATGGAGATGCTAACCAACTGCGTGATATTCAACGACGGTGCCCACAGGGACCTTTCCGACCCTGCGGTGAAGGCCGACCACACGATAGTCCTGCACCACGGCGAGAAGATGATCTTCGGCAAGGACAGGGACAAGGGCCTGATATATGACGGCAAGAAGATACGCGTGGTGCGCATCGGCGAGGGCGGCTTCACGGAGGAAGACATACTCGTCCACGACGCCCACACCGACAACATAGGCATACACATGGCCCTCGTGGACATGAAAGGTCCGGACTATCCCGTGGCGCTCGGCGTCATACGCGACGTGAAGGACATAACCTACGACGACGGGGTCCGCGACCAGGTGAAGGCTGTCATGGCGAAGTCTACGATACATTGCGTCGACGACCTCATCCACAGCGGAACGACCTGGGAGGTGAAGTGACTCCGGCAATATACGACACACATACTAATCAACCATTATACAATGAAGACACAGGAAATCATGGCCCGTCTCCAGGCCAAGTACCCCGCAGAGAACGAATATCTGCAGGCGGTGCAGGAAGTTCTTGAATCCATAGAGGATGTCTACAACGAGCATCCCGAGTTCGAGAGGGCTAAGATCGTCGAAAGGATGGTCGAGCCCGACCGTATATTCACATTCCGTGTAACCTGGGTCGACGACAGGGGAGAGGTGCAGACCAACATGGGCTACCGGGTCCAGTTCAACAGCGCCATAGGCCCCTATAAGGGAGGTCTGCGCTTCCACAGGGCCGTGTCTCTGTCCATGCTGAAGTTCCTCGGTTTCGAGCAGACCTTCAAGAACGCCCTTACCACGCTCCCTATGGGAGGAGCCAAGGGCGGTTCGGACTTCGACCCCAAGGGGAAGTCCAACGAGGAGATAATGCGCTTCTGCCAGGCGTTCATGCTGGAGCTCTGGAACTGCATCGGCCCCGACCAGGACATCCCTGCGGGAGATGTGGGCGTTGGCAGCCGTGAGATAGGCTATCTGTACGGAATGTACAAGAAGCCCCGAGGCTACCGGCTACGGGGCGCTGTATTTCACCCACTATCTTACGGCAGAGGCAGGCCGCGACATCAAGGGCAGCAGGATAGCCGTTTCAGGTTTCGGCAACGTGGCCTGGGGCGCCTGCAAGAAGGCTCTCGAACTGGGAGGCAAGGTCGTGGCGATTTCCGGCCCGGACGGAGTCTGCGAGATTCCCGACGGCATCACTCCCGAGATGATAGACTATATGCTCGTGATGCGCGCATCCAACCGCGACAAGGTCGAGGACATGGCCGTGAAGTTCCCCGACAGGGCGCATTTCACCGCCGGGAAGAAGGCCTGGAGCGTCAAGTGCGACATAGCCCTGCCCTGCGCGTTCCAGAACGAGCTTTCTGTGGAGGATGCGGAGGAACTCGTATCCAACGGAACCTGGTGCTGCTGCGAGGTGTCCAACATGGGCTGCCAGCCTGATGCCATACATTACTTCCAGAGTCACGGTGTGCTCTTCGCTCCCGGAAAGGCGGTGAATGCCGGCGGAGTGGCCACATCCGGTCTCGAGATGACCCAGAACGCCTCCCACATCAGCTGGAGCGGCAAGGAGGTCGACGACAGGCTGCACTTCATAATGAAGTCGATCCACGACGCCTGTGTGAAGTACGGGGCGAGACCCGACGGAAGCGTGGACTATGTGAAGGGAGCCAACATCGCCGGTTTCATGAAAGTTGCGACCGCGATGCTTGAGCAGGGCACTGTCTAAGGCTATTTTTGCTTTCCTCCCCGATTTGCGCTATCTTTGCCGTCCATAATTCCGGAAGATGAACAACCTGAATCCCGCTTCGCGCTTTGCGGTTATAGGCTACGGCAGCTGGGCGACGACTATAGTCGGCAAGCTCAGCCGCAATGGTCATCTCGTCAGGTGGTTCATCTCGAACGAGGATGTCAGGGAGGGAGTGCTGACGGAAGGCTTCAATCCCAAGTATGTCTCCGACATGGAGATAGACAGGAATATGGTGAAGGTTTCCGAGGACATCGACGAGGTCGTGTCCGACAGCGACATAGTCATATTGGGTATACCGTCGGCGTATCTTCAGTCAGTTCTGGATACGCTGACGGTTTCACTTGAAGACAAGTTCGTCGTCTCGGCCGTCAAGGGCATCATCCCCGGGGCGAACAAGACCGTGCTCGAATATGTGCACGGGCGTTTCGGCATCTCGTTCAAGAGCCTGGGCCTGATTTCCGGACCCTCGCATGCGGAAGAAGTCTCGCGCGGGAGGCTGTCGTTCCTGACGGTGGCCTGCGTGTCCGAAGAGAACGCAGCGCTGATAGCCTCGGCTCTAGGCAGCGAGTCTCTCAGGGTAGGTGTATCCGACGACATCTACGGAATAGAGTATGCCGCGATTCTCAAGAACATCTACGCCATTGCCGCCGGACTGGCGTTCGGCCTCGGCTACGGCGACAACTTCCTCGCGGTGCTCATCTCGAGATGCGCCGCCGAGATGAAAAAGTTCCTGGATTCGAGCTACCCCTTCGAAAGGGACATAGACCAGAGCGCCTACCTCGGCGACCTGCTCGTCACATGCTATTCGCCGTTCAGCCGCAACCGCCAGCTGGGCGCGCTGATAGGGCGCGGATGCAGCGTGGACATGGCGCTGAGCGAGATGACCATGGTGGCGGAAGGATATTATGCCGCCAAGGGGATACACGAGCTTGACGGACGCTACGGCATAGAAATGCCTATTGCCGAGACTGTCTACAAGGTGCTGTACGGGAACGCCCGTGCACGCAAGGCTATGTCCTCCCTCGCCAAGAGGCTGTAGGCTAATTCGTCACCTTCCTCGATATTACGGCCGCAAGGGCGGGAACGAAGCGCTTGATATAGGCCATTGCGAGTTCGTATCCTCCCACGAGCTTCTCCCTTTTCTTCCTGTATATGGCCTTGACCATTGTCCTGGCGGCCTTTTCGGCGGATATGCCCTTTTCCTGGCCTGGATCCATTACGCCGTGCGGCCTGCCCGAGGCCTCGAGCGCCGAAAGGGAGATTTCCGTGCGTATCCTTCCGGGAATCAGTACCGTGGTGTATATTCCGCGGTCGTGGTATTCGGCGGCTATGGTCTCGTAGAAGCGCTGCAGGGCGGCCTTCGCGCTGCTGTAGGCGCATCTCTGGCGGCTGCCGAACAGCCCCGCTATGCTGCCCGTGCATGCGAGCCGGCCTCCTCCTGAGCGGAGCATGTGCGAAAGTATGCGCTTGGTTATCGTCACGGGTGCGAAGTAGTCTATCTCCATGACCTTGCGGATGATTCCCATGCCCGCCTCGTCGGTGTCGCACCTCTGGCTGATTCCGGCGTTGCAGAGCAGTATGTCCAGCCCTCCATAGGTGTTCCATGCGCTGTCGGCCCTGGCTTCGAGCGATGCCGTGTCGGCAAGGTCGAGCGGAAGTACCTCGGCATGTGCGGCCCCTGCCTCGATACAGCGCTTCCTCACCCTTTCGAGCTCGTCCTCACGGCGCGCCGAGAGTATCAGCTTCTCGCCGTGCCTTGCGAACTCCACGGCGCACTGCTCGCCTATGCCGCTGCTCGCCCCGACTATCCAGATTCTCATTGCCTTCGCTGTCTTTGTCATGCCGGCGTTAGTCGAACTTTACCCTGTTGAAGCCCATCATGCGTGCGAGGATCTTGGGAAACTTCTTCCCGCGGGGTCTGGAGAGCATGTCGATATAGATGTGCGGGCGCTTGAGTATCGTGAGCTTGTGTGCCTCGACGAATTCTATCAGGGTTCCGTCTGGGTCTTCGACATAGGTGAAGTGGCCGCTGGCCTCTCCCATGTCAAAGCGCTCCCCGTTGGGACAGCTGTCTATGGTGAAGGGATAGCCGGCCTGCTCGCAGGCCTTCTCGAGCCCGCGCATGTCGGTGACGTCGAAGCATATCTGGATGAAGCCCGGGTCGCCCCAGTAGCGCCCTTCGAAGAGCTTCACCGGAGTCCGGTCGAGAGCCTGTACGAGTTCTATGCTGCTGTGTCCGTAGAGTTCGGCGAACGCTCCCTGCCTGGGGCTGCTGTGGGTGAGCAGCACCCTGCGGAAACGGCCCTGTCCGCCCTGCATCAGCGCGAGGTCGGGGAACTCTCCGGTCTTGTCGTAGACGATGGTGTCGTAACCGAGAACGTCCCGGTAGAGGCCCAGCACGCGGCCGATGTCGGTCGAACCTATCATCGCCCCGCATATCCCCCCGTTGAGGGTATGCTGCTCGATGTATATCGACTTGTCCTCGAGGGCGAGGAAGTGGTTGCCCCAGGGATCCCTGACGAAGAAGCAGGGCGTCCCCGCCGGAGTCTTCGAGAGTTCCGACACGCCGTCGTACCTGGCGAGCAACTCGCGCCTGAAGCCTTGCGCGTCGCGGGTCTTGATTACGGCCGCGAAAACCCCGAGGTCGCCGGCCTGTACATCGAACGGGCAGGGAACGGGCTTTCGCTCGGAGTACTGCCATATCTCGAAGCCGCCTCCGCCCTGAAGGTTCATCGCGATGCAGGCGTGCCTCTTCTGGGGCTTCCCGCCCGTGTAGCGCAGCATCCGCTCCGCCACGGTGTCGTCCTCCAGCACCCTCACGTCCATGTGGAACATTTCCGCGTACCATTTCCACGCCTGCGCGAAGTTCTCGACTCCCACGCCTATCTGCTGTATGCCTGAAATCAGATATGCCATTGTCTTTCCGTTTTTCCAGAGGGCAAATGTACGAAGAAGCCGAGAGCAATGCAAGTTTACTTGCAATTGCCGAGGCGCACCGGTATATGCGGCGCAGCCGAATTGCGAATTTGCGCCGGCTTGTGGTCGGTCTTGACCTGCGCCAACTTGCAGGGGGATGTAAGAACTTGGGAACCATGTCCTATAGTAATGCATTGATATGCTGATGATTACTGGCGGAGTTTGTGCGCAGGTCGCCTCAAAAACATCGACTTGCGAACAGCGGGTTTTTACATCTGCATCTGCCACGGTCAGCCTTTGTCCCGGACGCATCTTTCGCAGGAAGCGGTTTTATTGGTGTAACTTATCAGGCCAATGCAAAAATCATTAATAAATGTAGAAAATATATTGCTTGATAAGCATTTTTTTTAAATTAGAAACGTAATTATATAATACATTAAAACTAATTTACTTATGAATACAAAAGTTTTTTTCGCAATTCTCGGTTGCACTTTCCTGTGGACAGGATACATGGGACAGTAAGAAAGGAGAGAAACATTACTTTCCTATGTCTGGCGTCGAACGGACCAATCCTCAATATGATACAAATATTAAAGATCATTAATTTCCAGCGCCATGAAAAGTAATCGGCTGATTCTTGCTTTCCTTGTCCTGCCTGTCATCCTCTCCTCCTGCCGCAAGGAACCGGCTCCCGCGCCTTCATACATCGTTGTAGAGCCGGACTGGAGTGCCTGCGAGGGTGTTGTGTCAGAAGACGGATATTCTCCGTGGACGGTGAAGATAGGGGATGACTACACTGCTTCCGAATGGAAAGGGGCGGTACACAAGAGCGATGCGGTATTCGCTTCTGGAGATTATGCTGTATCTGTAATGGCGGGCGAGTCATGGCTGGATGTGTACGACAGAGTAATCTCTCAAAGGGCAGTCTATGCCCCGACGATATTTCCGGAACCGTGGCTTGAAGCCCAGAGAGATGCGTTTTACTATGGTCAGTCTGATGCCACCGTAACTGATAAGGGCGGCCGTGTAAGTGTTCCCATGCAGCAGTACAACCGCAGGCTCGAGGTGATGTTCAAGTCTGTCGGAGGTGAAGTGTGTGATTATCGGCTTAGCTATGCATTCCTGAGCCATGTATATTCGAGTCTGGATATCAATACGGGTGAGTATTCCGAACCTGTTGCGCAACGCCTGATAGTAACCGGTATCAATTTCGATCTCGGCCCGTATGTATATGATCTCGGTTCTTACATCTTGGGTATGCCTCCTGGGGACAAGACGATACTATGGGATATCTCGATTAAGGATCCGGACAGCGGACTTTGGTATTCCGGCACTGTAGAGGATACTATCGATGCTTCGGTGTTCGAGGGGTTCAACGACGGCAATAAGGCGGAGCCGTTCCTGCTGGTCCGTACAATTGAGATTCATCCCGGCCCTGACGGCAACGAGATAACCATTCGATAATCCCTCTCTCCAGTCGATACCCCGAACTTCAGTGCAAAAGACGGCTCTCGGCGCATGCAGCGCGGGAAGCCGTCTTTTGCCGGTCTCTGGCAGTGTTAAGGAGGCCTTATCAGCATGCTTAGGTAGGATAGAAACGCAGCCGATGCGGATTTGTGGCATATCATGTAAGACTTCTTTACGGCAGCTGTAAGCTTTCTTTACACGCTGCCGTAGCTGTTTGATACGCAAGTCGCTGGGCAGCAGCGGGATGCATGTCGTGGCACCGGCTTTGTGCATGGCCGTGTGACATTGATTGGCAGATTTATGGACTACACGCGCTGCAAATTGATTTCAGCAATCATCCTTATGGCGGCAGGCTCGGTCTGCGGGGCGCAGGAGCCTCGGTTGCCGGAGTCCTGGTTACAGGAGTCTCGGTTGCAGGAATCCTGGTTGCCCGAGTTCCGGTTGACTGGGGCTCCGGCTCAGGAGTCCCCGGAGCGGGCCTGCGTCAGGATGTCGCTGCGCGACTGCATGGAGTATGCGCTCGAGGCTTCGACGAAGATGCGTATCTCTCAGGCCGACCGCGACGACGAACAGGTCGCAAGGCGGCAGGCCATATTCGAGGCTTTTACGCCGTCGGTATCGGCTTCTACCTATGCCTCGAACAGCTACGGCCGCAACATCGACCCGGAGACCAACATCTACAACACCGTCACCTCGTTCTACAACGGCTATTCCCTGTCGGGCAGCATAGTCCTCTTCGACGGCTTCCGTGCGGTGAACAACCTGAAAGTCGCGAACACGGCAATGAAAATGGGTCTGAGCGCCGAGCAGCGCACCCGCGACGAAATCTGCCTCGCCACCATGGAGGCGTTCTACAATGTGCTCTACTACACGGAACTCGAGAAAGTGCTCCGCGAACAGGTCGAGACGGCCGAGCAGTCGCTGCTCAAGGCCGCGCGGGAGGAGGAGCTCGGACAGAAGGGCCATGCCGAGGTGGTGCAGATGGAATCGGACCTCGCGAAACGGCGCTACGACCTCATAAACACCTCCAATATGCGCAGCGACGCGATGATAACCCTCAAGGACGTGATGTTCTATCCGGTGGACGGTGCGCTCGAACTGGAAGTACCTTCCGATGCGGAGATGTTCCCGGCAGACGCCGCAGCAGCGCCCTCCGCTCCGGCGGTGCAGGCACGGGAACTTGCGCGCAGGGCGGTGGAGACCCTCCCTCAGGCTGTCGAGGCGAGGCTCACCCTCGAGAACGCTTCGACAGAACTGAGGGCGGCTCGCTGGGCCTACAGTCCGACCCTTTCGCTTTCCGCCGGCTGGTCTTCGTCTTATTACGACTATCCCGGTATGGCAGACTACACGGCGCTGCCTTTCGCCGAGCAGCTTTCTGTCAACGGGGGTGAGTATATACAGCTGTCGCTGTCGATCCCGATTTTCGACAGGCTCTCACGCAGGAGCAATATCTCGCGCAAGAAGAACGCCTACGCAAGGGCGGGAGCGCAGTACGACCAGACCATGAAGGACATAGAGAACGAAGTCTACAGGGCCGTCAGCGACCGCGACGGGGCGATGGCCGCCTATCTCCAGGCCGAGAGGCTATCGGCGGCGCAGCAGGAGGCCTACCGTCTCGACACCCGGCGTTTCGAGCAGGGGCTGATATCGTCTATTGAATACAGGACTTCGTCGGAGTCGTACCTTAACGCCCAGGCCGAAAGGCTCGGCGCGAAGTTCAAATATATGATAAAGGACAGCGTGGTGCGCTACTATGGCGGCACCCCGTATCTGGAGCAATATTGATTATGGACAGGATACTGGAAAAGAAGAAGGGCTGGAGGAGGCTTTTTACCCGCAAGGCGCTCCCCTTGTGGGCTGCGGGCGCGTTCGTGCTGCTGCTGGCATGGATGATAGCCGCTTCGGGCCACAAAGTGAGGAGGGTAGAGTCGGAGTCGCTGCGCATCGGTGAGGTGATTCAGGGAGAGTTCGATGACTATATCAGCGTGAGCGGCACGGTGCTTCCCGCCTCGTCGGTGCAGATAAGCCCCACCGAAGGGGGCATCGTGGAGAGGATAGTGGCCGAGGAAGGGGAGACCGTCGAGGCCGGGGATGTGATAATAGAGCTGAGCAACGAGAACCTCGACCTGCAGATACTCAATTCCGAGGCGGAACTGGCCGAGAAGGAGAACCTGCTGCGCAACACCATGATCTCTATGGAGCAGCAGCGTCTCTCGGTGCGCCAGGAGCGGCTCCAGCTCCAGGTCGACGTGCGCCGTGCGAAGCGCGCCTATGAGAGCGCCGCGGCCCTGTATGCAGAGCAGCTGATTGCCAGGGAGGAATATCTGAAGGCCGAGGAGGACTACACCCTTGCGGCCGACCGTCTCGAGCTTGTCAGGGAGAGGGAGGTGCAGGACAGCCTGTACCGCAGTGTGGAGATAACGCGCATGGAGGAGAGCCTCGAGAACATGAGGGCGAACATGGAGATGATACGCCGCCGCAAGGACAACCTCAGCGTCAAGGCTCCGATAGACGGCGAACTGGGACTGCTGGATGTCGTGCTCGGGCAGAGCATAGGTTCGGGAGACAAGATAGGACAGATAAACGACCTCTCCTCGTACAGGATAGAGGCGCAGATAAGCGAATACTACATAGACCGCATAGTCCCGGGACTCGAGGCGTCGACCGAGCGTCAGGACAGGGTCTACCCCTGCGTGCTCAGGAGGGTCTATCCCGAGGTACGCAACCATGAGTTCAAGGCCGAGTTCCGTTTCGCGGGACAGACTCCGGAGAACCTGCGTAGCGGACAGACATGCCGCCTCGAGGTGCGGCTCGGAGCGAGCAGCGAATCGGTGCTCATACCGAAGGGAGGTTTCTTCCAGGACACGGGAGGACGGTGGATATTCGTGCTCGACCCTGACGGAAAGTCTGCCCACAGGCGGGAAGTCCGCATAGGTAGGCAGAATCCCGAATATTACGAGGTGATAGAAGGCCTTGCCCCGGGTGAAAGGGTCGTGCTGGACGGCTACGCCGGGCTCGGGAAGTGCGACGAGTTGAGGTTCAGACAATAAAGCCAAGAAGATATATATGAAGTCATTTTTCAGATTCCTTGCGCGCAACCCGCTGTATGCGCTCATCAACATGGTGGGGCTGGCGGTGTCGCTGATGTTCGTGATACTCATCGGCGACTATGCGTGGAGGCAGTTCGCGCTCGACCGCTGGCAGCGCAACCACGACAGGATAGTACTGATGGGCTGCTATTCGGACTACTGTAGCTGGGCCGATGTGTCGCTTCCGCTGAAGGATATGTTCCCCGAGGTGGAGGACGTATGCAACATGAGGTTGGTGAACGCGAACATAACTTCCGACAAAAGGCGCTTCGTGCATGACGAAATGTCCGGAGGCAACGTGATGCTTGCCGACACGAATTTCTTCCGCTTCTTCGACTACGACATACTCTACGGCGACGCCAACGCCCCGCTTTCATCGCCTGACAGGTGCGTGATTAGCGAGTCGCTCGCGCAGACGCTCTTCCCTGATGGCGATGCCGTCGGCGGGAGGCTGAGGATTGCCGGGCACGGGGGCGTTTCCGTGAGCGGACAGGACGTCTACGACTCGACCCTCGTATATACCGTGTCTGCGGTGATGGAGGATTTCGACCATACGGTGATCTGCAACGATGTCAACCTCGTGGCCAGTTATGAGAGGCATCCGGAGATAGTAGGCTATATCAATTCCACGGACATCATGGCCTATGACGTGGGAGGCCCTACACGTTCGTTCCTGCTGCTCTCTCCCGGCTGCGATATCTCCTCGGTGGAGGGAAGGATTTCGGATTTCGTGAAGGAACGCCTGACCAACTTCGGTACGCCGGAAGTCTATTTCACTCCTTTCGACGATCTGGTATTCGCACCGGAGAACTCCGGCCGGGGCTTCCTCTCCGGCAGCCGTGGCTTCTTCAACGTAATGCTTGCGGCGGTAATCGCGATACTTTTCTTCGCCGTTACGAACTATGTAAACCTCACCGTCGCCAATACCGGTTTCCGCTCCAAGGAGATGGCTACGCGAAGGCTGCTTGGCAGCAGCGGTGCGTCCATAGCCGTGAAGCTCGTGCTGGAGTCCGTGCTTATGGTGAGCATGGCGTTCGTCATAGGTGCGGCGCTCGCCTTCGCGTTCGAAGACAGCTTCGAGGCCATGCTGAAGGGCAAGATCGCCCTCGCGGACGACGTGAGCTTCGGTACCGTCGGGATCTGCGTGCTGTTTGTAGTGCTGCTCGGCGTGCTCTCGGGCGTGATTCCGAGTATGCAGATGTCCCGCTTCAAACCCATAGACGTGGTTCGCGGTACGTTCCGCTACCATTCGAAGATGGTGCTAGGACGCGTGTTCATAGTCCTGCAGAACGTGATAACGCTGACCCTTCTGACCGCCACTCTCGTAATAATGCTCCAGATACGTTTCCTCGTGAACGCTCCCATGGGCTTCGACAGCCACAACCTGGTGAGGATATCTTCGTATGAGAGTTCCGCCGTGATAGCCGACGCTCTCCGCGGCCTGCCCTGCGTGAAGGATATCGCCTTCAGCCAGGGGACGAGCCTGACGGGGGATATGACCTCGGCGGGGATACTGGATGATGCCGACGGCGACAGGTTCTACTGCTACGGGATGAATGTAGACACGCTGTACTTTCGGACCACGGGAATCGAAGTCCTCAAGAGCTATCCCGACGTCTCTGCGGACGGGTGCTATGTGAACGAGGCGTTCCTGCGCCGCATGGATCTCGTCACCGACGAGGATATATGCAATTCCACCGCGGTAGGGCTGCCCATAGCCGGAGTCGTCGCCGACTTCAAGATGCGCAACGCACTCGAGAATGCGGCTCCGTTCATGATAAGTCCCGTCATAAGCGATCCTGCCGATGCCTCCCTCATCTGGGTGCGTACCGACGGAAGCCGTGACGCTCTCGAGAGGATCAGACAGGTCGTGCTCTCAGTCGGAGAAGAAGGCTGGGACTATACGGAGCAGGATGTCTACGAATGGATGGTGCAGGATGTGGACGAGATGATTTCGCAGAGCCTTGTCGAGCAGCACGACCTTCTCAAGATGCTCGGCGTGTTCACGGCCGTCGCGCTGATGATATCGGTGCTTGGTTTCATAGGCATGTCGCTGTTCTTCATCAGGCAGCGCAAGAAGGAGATAGGCCTGAGGAAGATACTCGGGGGTACGATGCGCGAGGTCAGCGTGCTGATGCTCGGCAAGTTCTGCACGCCGCTGCTGTTCTCGTTCGTAATAGCGTTCCCGCTGTCATGGTGGATAATGCACCGCTGGCTGGAGACCTTCTCCACCGGTATCAGGCTGGGCGTATGGATATTCCTGGTGACCGGGCTCTGCACCCTGCTGATAGCCCTCGTGTCCATATCGTTCCAGATATTGCGGGCGGTGAAGGCCGACCCCGTCGAAAGCATAAAGGTTGAATAAGATAAAATATTACAGATATGATAAGCGTAAACAATCTCAGCAAGGTCTTCGTGACCGAAGAAATCGAGACCACCGCCCTCGACGGAGTGTCGTTCGAGATAGGCGACGGGGAGTTCGTGGCCGTAATGGGGCCCTCCGGCTGCGGCAAGTCGACCCTGCTCAACATACTCGGCCTTCTGGATACCCCTACTTCCGGCTCGTACCTCCTGTCCGGCGCCGAGATGTCGGGCCTGAAGGAGTCGGAGCGCACCAGGCTGCGCAAGGGCAACATCGGCTTCGTGTTCCAGAGCTTCAACCTCATAGACGAGCTCAATGTCTACGAGAACGTGGAGCTGCCGCTGCGTTATCTCGACATCCCCGCCTCCGAGCGTAAGGAGAGGGTCTACGCGATGCTCAAGCGCATGAACATCTCCCACAGGGTGAAACACTTCCCCCAGCAGCTCTCGGGAGGACAGCAGCAGAGGGTCGCTATCGCGAGGGCGTGCATCAGTAATCCCGGGCTGATACTAGCCGACGAGCCTACCGGCAACCTCGATTCCAGGAACGGCAAGGAGGTCATGGACCTGCTGTGCGAACTGAATGCCGAAGGCACCACGATAGTGATGGTGACGCATTCGCAGAAGGATGCGGCTATGGCGCAGAGGACCATTGACCTTTTCGACGGCCGCATAGTCAGCGACGTCAAGAATGAACTTTGACGGAAATTAGTAACTTTGCCCCTATGAAAAGAGGCAGGATACTGGTGGTAGACGACAACCGGGGCATAAGGAAGGCCCTGGAGATACTGCTGCCTGCCAGTTTTGCCGAGGTGAAGGCCATTTCCTCGCCGGTCACGCTGATATCGGAGATGGACTCGTTCCGTCCCGACGCGGTGCTGCTGGACATGAACTTCCATACCGACATCAATACCGGCAATGAAGGCCTCTACTGGGTGCAGGAGCTGCGGAGACGCTATCCGGACGTGCAGGTCGTGCTGTTCACTGCCTATGCCGACATATCGCTCGCCGTCGAGGGCATGAAGCGCGGGGCGTTCGACTTCATAGTCAAGCCCTGGGACAACGACAGGCTGATTGCCGTGCTGTCCGCCGCATGCGCCGCTTCGGGGGCGTCTTCCTCCGGGAAGGCATC
>OHMX01000774.1_pt1 | contig 12974 bp, 6 predicted proteins | sample 1569471 | NCBI WGS metagenome assembly OHMX01 (sample SAMEA3879547, study PRJEB24766) | human gut metagenome | biome: human-associated habitat; feature: feces | place: USA | collected 1985/1987
TATTGTTGCGTTTGAAGTACCATTAGACCGGGCTTTGGAACTGGCGTATGCGTATAGTCCGGAAATGGAAACTTATGAACGGATGCGACTGGAGAGTAAAAGCAATCTGGCAGCAGCCCGGGCTGAACGAGGACTAAAGGCCGATTTGTACCTGCAGTTTGGTCTTTCGCAGACCGGAGAAGAATTAAGGGTTTCCTATCGGAATCCGTTGAATCAACAGTATGTGAGTCTTTCATTAGCCATTCCGATTCTGGATTGGGGACGCGGGAAAGGAAAAGTCCGCGTAGCAAAGTCTCAAATGGAGCTGGTTGATACGCAAGTGGGCCAAGCCATGACCGACTTCGAACTGAATGTCCGGAAGATGGTACGACAGTTTAACTTGCAGGCGAAGCAAGTGCAAGTAGCCCAGAAGACGGATGAAACGGCCCGTAAACGTTATGAAGTAGCCATGAAGTTATACCTAATGGGAAAGTCGTCTATCCTGGATTTGAATGCCGCTACGACCGAAAAGGATGCTGCACAGCGTAATTATCTGTCGGCGATGAAAACCTATTGGACATTGTATTATGGGTTGCGTAGTATGACGCAATATGATTTCCAACAGAATTGCCCGTTAAGTGAAAATTTACCCGAAATATAAACGAAACTCTTATGGATATAAAACTAGAAAAGAAACCTTGGTACATACGTTACCGTTATTATTTGGCCGGAGCTTTCCTGGTATGCTGTGGCCTGATTTATGTGATTGTATTGGCTTCTGGTCCGAGACGGTTGCGGATTAACGCGGAACATATTCAGATAGAAGAAGTAAAACAAGCCGACTTTATGGAATATGTAGATGTAGAAGGCATTGTCCATCCGATTCTGACGATTATTGTCAATACGCGGGAAGCCGGAAATGTGGATCAGATCATCGGAGAAGAAGGTAGTTTGCTGAAGAAAGGTGATACGATTCTGACACTGACGAATCCGAATTTGATGCGCGAGATAGAAGACCAGCAGGATGAATGGGAGAAACAACGGATTTCGTATCAGGAGAAAGCCCTGGAGATGGAACAGAAGAGTCTGACTTTAAAGCAACAGACGTTGGAAGCCGAGTATGAATTGAACAAGATCCGGAAGAGTTTCTCACTCGAAAAGGAAGAGTATGCGATGGGAATCCGTAGTAAAGCCCAGCTGGAAGTATCGGAAGATGAGTATCGGTATAAGACGGAATCAACCCGCCTGAAGTTGAAAAGCCTTCAGAGTGATTCTTCCATGACGGTTATCCGGAAAGAGCTATTGCAAAACGATCGCGACCGGGAAGAAAAGAAGTTGATACGAAGTCGGCAACGGATTGAGGATTTGGTGGTCCGCTCTCCGATAGACGGGCAACTGAGTTTCGTGAAAGTAACGCCCGGACAACAGGTGGCTGCCGGAGAGAATATCGCGGAAGTCAAGGTGATGGACCAGTTTAAGATTCATACGTCCCTCAGTGAATATTACATTGATCGGGTAACTACCGGTTTGCCGGCTGCCATTACTTATCAGGGAAAACGCTATCCGTTGAAGATCAGTAAGGTGATTCCAGAAGTGAAAGATCGTCTCTTTGAAGTAGATTTGGTTTTTACCGGAGAAATGCCGGAGAATGTCCGACTGGGGAAAAGCTTCCGGGTACAAATCGAATTAGGACAACCCGAGCAGGCGTTAGTCGTTCCACGTGGAAACTTTTATCAGCAAACCGGTGGGCAGTGGATTTATAAAGTCAATGCCGACAAGACGCGTGCTGTAAAAGTCCCGGTAACCATTGGCCGGCAGAATCCTCGTCAATATGAGATCACAGAAGGATTACAACCCGGCGACTTGGTCATTGTTTCCGGATACGATACCTTTGGTGAAGCAGAAGAGCTGGTATTTTAGAAGTCTATGTTATTGATGATAGAACTAAGAGATATATGATACAACATTACCTGAAAGTAGCAATCCGGAATCTGCTGAAGTATAAAGTGCAGACGGGAATTAGTATGCTGGGCTTGGCGGCAGGTTTTATCTGCTTTGTCTTATCGGCTTTTTGGATTCATTATGAGATGACTTACGATCAGTTCCGGAAAGATGCCGACCGGCTTTATTTGGTGCGGGTGAATGATGGTTATGCCGAAGGACGGATTACGTGGCGTGTGCCGATTCCATTAGGGGCGTATCTGAAAGAACACTTTCCGGAGATAGAATCGTTTGCCTATTTCTATTCATTTGAATATCGGGTGAAGGTAGAAGGAAGGTACGAAAAAGCCTTCTTCTCATCGGCCGATAGTGCTTGGGTGCAGATGATGGATGTCCAATTAGTAGACGGGAACCGAAACTTTATGCAACAACATTCTACAGAAGTGGCAATTACGGAAGAAACCGCCAAAGCTTGGTTTGGCCAAGAGAATCCGTTAGGAAAGGAATTGGGAATAGGAATAGACGATAAAAGAACGATTGGTGCGGTTGTTCGGGTGAATAACCGGCATACCAATTTCCCAATTGCTTTGATGGGTGATCCGCAAACTGGACGTACGTGGTGGTATCAGAGTTGGAATATATTGGTAAAGGTGAAAGAAGGAACGGATATTCCGGCATTGGAAGCCAAGATAAGCGACAATCTGCCCTATGAACTCATTCATCCGTCAGAGACAAGGAATACTGGTATTGAACGTTTATATCTTACGCCTTTAACGGAATTGCGCTATGCGAAAGACTTTCGTGATCAAAGTGAAGGAGGCATTACCTTCCGGTACATCGTTTATTTCTCTGTAACCGGTTTGTTGGTGATTCTCTGTGCGCTGATGAATTATTTGACCTTGTTTATTAACCGGATGCAAGTCAGGAAACGGGAAATGAAGCTTCGTCTCGTACATGGAGCGTCGATACAGTCGTTAGTCCGTTTGTTGGGTTTGGAGTTCTTACTTCTGTTGATGGGTTCGTTCCTGATCGGGATGTTAGGTATGGAAATCCTTTTCCCGGCCTTCCTGGAGTTGACGGGAACGGATGCCGGTCGGACTTCTTTGTATGGAGAAGCTTTGCTCTTCCTGATACTTATTTCTGTTTTGTTGCTGAGTGTGGCAATCGGTGTGATTTATGGTATCCAACGTAGGCAGTTGCAGGGATCAGGAAATGGAGAGAGCGAACGTCGTTTCCGTACGTGGATTCGGAAAGGTAGTATTGTCTTCCAGCTTTTTATCTGTATGCTTTTTATGACGGGCACACAATGGATGAATCGTCAGTTGGATTATTTACGCCAACATGATTTAGGGATGGAGTTACACAACCGGGGTTATTTTGCCCTTGACAGGACAGAAAATACTTCACCTTTCGTTGAGAAGTTGAAACAACTACCGATGATAACCGAAGTCCTTCCGGCCGATTATCGTCCCTTGGTGTCGGATATAGGGGCAACTGTTGGGCAGATTTATCAATGGGAAGGATTGGAGCAGAAGCTGGATGTACCGATGCCGATCAACTTGTTTGTAGGATATGAAACGTTGGCCCGCTTTTATGGGCTTACGCTTTTGGCTGGTGAATGGCTGAACGAATTTTCCGGTTATGAAGAGATTGTAATCAATGAATCGTTGGCTCGGCGTATGGGATATACACCGAAAGAAGCTGTTGGGAAGCATATTCGGATGGGACTACAAACTGCCAACCAAAAGATCAAAGGTGTGGTGAAAGATTTCCAATATAAGGCTCCGACTGAACAAATGCCGAATACAGGTTTTATTATTGGGGATGAAATGGGATTGATGCTGTGGCAAAATGGCATCCTTTTCCGTTTCAAGGAAGGAACATGGGACGCTTGCCGCACGGCAATTGAACAGCTTTGCCGGAAAGAAGCTCCGGATAAAGAAATTAGGCTTGTCAATGAAGAAGAGTCCTATAATAAATACCTGCAATCCGAAGCCATGCTGGCCCGTTTGCTGGCATTCGCCTCGTTGGTTTGTATGTTGGTAGCTATCTTTGGCATCTATTCGTTGGTGACACTCACTTGCGAGCAACGTCGTAAGGAAATAGCCATTCGGAAAGTCAACGGTGCTACGGTACGGAATATCCTTTCACTGTTCTATCGGGAATATATCGTGTTGTTACTGTTAGCGGCATTGCCGGCATTTCCGTTGGCTTATATCTTGGTTAAACATTGGATAGAAACCTACACGCGCCAGATGCCGATTCCGATTGCTCCGGCATTGGGCGTTTTTCTTGTCTTGTTATTGGTTGTCGGGTTGAGTATTAGTTGGCGTGTCTGGCGTGCCGCCCATGAAAATCCGGCGGAAGTTATCAAGCGGGAATAAATAGGAAGACAAACAGGTAAGGCAATAAAGTCTGCTAGCCTTGTTAAGTTCAAATATAGAAACATATAAACTGAAAAGATATGATACTACATTACCTGAAAGTGGCTGTGCGTAGCCTGATGAAGTATAAGACGCAAACGATCATAAGTATTATTGGTTTGGCTGTCGGTTTTGTATGCTTGGCCTTTTCCATGATTTGGATTCGGTACGAGTTGACATATGATGATTTCCATCGGGGAGCGGAACGAATCTATGTACCGTATAAAACCAGTGGGCTTGATTTGAAAGGCTTTTTTCCCCATTTGGCTTTCCCGGTGGGCAAGGTGATACGGGAAACTTTCCCGGAAGTGGAAGATGCCACGTCGTTTTCTTATTGGAAGACCCAAGCCGGACGAACTGCAGATGAACGGATGGTACTTGGATATCTACAAACAGACTCGGCGTTTATCCGGATGTTTGATATCCGTTTGTTGCAGGGAAGTTGGGGATTCTTACATAAACCGGATGAGGAAATCGCGTTGACACAAGAGGCGGCACAACGCCTCTTCGGATCGATAGAGGATGTGTTGGGTAAAGAGTTGTATTTGTATGGGAAACCGAGGAAGATAACGGCTTTATTATCGGGTTGGAGTAAACATTCCAATTTCTTTTATGAGATTATAGAAGGTATGCCAGACAAAGCCAATGATGATTGGAATATGAGTGGCTTTTATTCCTGTTTGCGCTTGAAGGAAGGCGTGGACTGGAAGGCGTTTGCCGAGAAGTTGAAGCAAACAAACCTAAACCCGAAAGGCGGTGTCTCTATGAGTGGATTGATGTTGGAGAGGTTGATGGATTGCCATTATACCCTGTTTCAAGATACAAACCGTATTGCTTTACAATATGTCCAGTTGTTTTCGGTGGTGAGTATGTTGATTATCGGCGTAGCGCTGGTTAATTTCTTTTCCATGATGGTGACACGCATCCGCATCCGCCAAAGAGAAATCGGGTTACGTGTGGCTTGCGGTTCGACAACGGGTGGACTGTTCCGTTTGTTTGTTTCCGAATTGGTGTTGCTTATGTTGGGCAGCGGACTTTTAGGACTGGTGTTTCTGGAGGTCGCTAAAGAAAAGTTTCGGGAACTATCGGGGGTGGAAGGTGGACTTTATCTGCCGGCTTTGGGTTATTTCTTTTTCCTTTTCCTTGTATCCGTGTTACTTTCGGTGGTGATTATCCGTTATTATAGCCGGAAATCCATCGTGGAAACTTTGCATCATACGATTGGAAATGTACGGGAGCGGATGTTCTTCCAGCAAGGTAGCATTATTATCCAGTTGACAATCTGTGTCGGTATTTTATGGGGCTTGTCGGTTTTGTTTCTTCAACTAAATCATTTGTCGCATACCGATATTGGTTTCGAACGTGACGGACGGGCAACGTTTGCATTTTATCCACAAGAAGAAGGTGTGATTGCACAGATCAAACAAATACCTTATGTGCAGGAAGTGAAAGAACTGGTTTCGCTCTTACCTCGACGAGGTGCAGCTGCCACATCCGTCAATACGTGGGACGGAAAGTCGGAGGATGATGAGCCGTTCGATATCCAATATATTCCCGAGGGGCAGGAATTTATGGATTTCTATGGCCTTCGATTGATTCAAGGCGCACCGTTGTCGGAACAGACAGATGGTTATCAGGTTTTGATCAATGAGACGGCGGCGAAACGCCTGGGTTGGGCAGATCCGGTCGGAAAACATTTCGGATATGTGGATCCGAAAGGGACGTTTAGTCGTGAGTTTACCGTGGTAGGTGTGATTAAAGACTTCCATATTTCAGCTCCGACAGATCCGGTACAACCCACTTTGCTGGTGGGTTATGGTGTCGGGGGAATCCGTATCGGTCGAAATTTCTTGATTCGTTTCGATGAAACCCGAACGGCTGATTTGCATCGGGCGGTTGAAGCCATCATGCAAGGTTTGGACGGTCATCATGATTTCGAATTGAAGACCGTTCGTGAAGCATATGATGAATACCTGACTTCCGAACGTTCGTTGATGAAGCTGCTCGCTTTTGTATCGGTAGTTTGTATAGTAATCTCTCTGTTTGGTGTGTATTCGCATATTACACTGGCTTGCGAACGGCGGCGGAAAGAAATCGCTATCCGAAAAGTAAACGGGGCAACGGCTTGGCTTATCATGCAAAGTTTCCTGAAACAGTATGTTTGGATGTTGCTTCTCTCCTGCCTCATCGCCTTTCCGGTAGGGACGCTGGTGATGCGACGTTGGTTGGAACAATATGTTGAACAGACCACGATAAATGGTTGGCTGTATGGTTTGATTATGGTAATCTTGGCTTTGTTTATCGGACTTTGTACCGGACGAAGTGTCTGGCGTGCCGCACATGAGAATCCGGCGGAAGTCATCAAGCGGGAATAGCTCGACGATGCTTCCTGAGCTGCGGAAGGTCTGTCGAGCACTCTGACGATGCTTCCTGAGTCGCGGAAGTGCTGTCGAGCACTCCGACGATGCTTCCCGAGCCGCGGAAGGTCTGTCGGAGTACTCGGATGATGCTTCCTGAGAAAAGGAAGGCCTGTCGGACACTCGGATAGAGCTTCCCGAACAGCGGAAGCATCGTCCGAGGATTTAGAAAAAGGAAAAAGAATTAAAAAATAGATACAATGAAAACACTTACGTATGCATGGCGTTTCTTGGCTCGGTTCAAGGCATATACGATAATCAATATCTTGGGATTGTCGTTCAGTTTGGCATGTTGCCTGATTTTAATGAGGTATATCCATCGGGAACTGACGGTTGATACACATTGTGTGGACCGGAATGAGGTGTATGCTGTGATTATGAATATGGAAGGTTACCGAGGATTAAGCAGTTATTCGAACGGAGACGAGAAGGATAGTACTTATATTGATCCTCGTTTTATCGAGACGATAGGGAAAGCGATCACCATGCAAGACGATTATGTATTGTCGGGTAACCAACGTTTCCAGGCGAATGTACTGGCAGTGGACAGTGGTTATCTTCAGTTGTTTCCATATCAGGTAGTTGAAGGAAAGTTGTCGTTGGATAATCCGCAGTCGGCTTACCTGATGGAAGCTTTTGCCCGTAAACTTTTCGGCAAAGAAAATCCGGTGGGAAAAGTGCTTCGGTATAGCAACGGGAAGGATGTAACAGTGGCTGGCGTATTGGCCGAACCGACTTGTAAGACTTTGATTCGATTTGATGTCTTGCTCTCTTCATCTATATCAGAACATTGGGAACGTATCCCGACCGAGTTTTATCGTTTTTCACCGGGCACGGATATGGTAGAAATCAATCGGATTGCTTCGAATCCCCGTTTTGTGAATCCGCATATGAAAGATATAGATACGCGGCAGGAAACTTTTTCCTTTATCCCTTTGAAAGAGATTTATTGGGAAGAATCGGTCATGAAATCACTTCGCGAAGATCAGATGTTCAGTTACGGCGTTCGTTCCTATTTGTATGTGATTGGTGGTATCTGTTTGTTGCTTTTCCTGACAGGTATGATCAATTTCCTGAACTTGTATCTGGTTTCCTCTTTGAAGCGAGGGAAAGAATACGGGGTGAAACGAATCTTCGGGATTCATCCTCAAGGTCTGTTTGGACAAATGTGGCTGGAAAACTTGCTGCTGGTCGGCATTGCTTTGTTCTTTGCCTGGTTATGGATGGAGATTACAACGCCTTGGATAGAGCATTTGTTGGCTTGTCACTTTGTTTATACCGTTTTCGATCTCCAGCTTTCGGTTGTGATCTTGGTGTTCCTTCCATTATTGACGGCTGGTTATTCATATCTTAAGTATAGCCGGATGTCGCCGATTGTTTCGATTCAGTCTGTCGGACAAAACAGCCGTTCGGTTCGGATACGTATGGTATTTCTTTTTGTACAGTATCTGTTCTGTTTCTTACTCGTTACTCTTTCTTTATATTTCAACCAACAATTGTCGTTGATGTTGCATACCGATCCGGGAATCCGGACAAAAGATATCATCCAAGCCAATTTGATTTATGAGTCGCGCGACATGGCTATCTATCGAGATCCGGCAAAGATTCAGGAACGAATAGACCGTATTTATCACATTGATCAGCAACTGAATGCTTGTCCGCATATTCAACATTGGACAAACGGTTATGACTGGTTGCCGAATCCGGGATACAGTACTCTGTTTACGAACGAAGCAGGTCAGGTTCAGAATGTTCAGGTACATACGATTTGTGTAGAATTCTTTCATCTGTTTGATATACAAGTTTTGGAAGGAGCTTTACCGGAAGCAGATGGTCAAAAAGGCACTTATTTCGTTGTAAACAAAGCAGCGATGAAAGCTTTTGGATTCGATAGTTGCGAGAACGCTCGGATTGCAGAAGACAGTGATGTGCGTGCTTCCAGAAAAGATCCGTGGAAACCTGTTTGTGCTGTGGTAGAAGATACATATATGAGTCATGTGAGCGAAGGAATCAAGCCAACCGTTTATCGGGTGTTTGTAGGTTATGGCGGTGATTGTTATCAGATAGCTTGCGCTCCGGGCCATACGAAAGATATATTGGATTATTTACAGAAGATAGAGCTTGATACTTATGGATCGGAAGACTTTGAATATTCGTTACTTGAAGATGATATGCAGGCTCTTTACCGGCAAGACCGCCAGGTAGCGTATATTTATACCGTCTTTGCAATGGTGGCCATTGCAGTATCTTGTCTGGGTTTGTTTGGTTTATCTTTGTTTGATGTCCGACAGCGTTATCGCGAAATAGGTATCCGAAAAGTGAATGGTGCCCAGTTGAAAGATATTTACCGCTTGTTGTTCCGGAAATATATGTTCCTGTTGTTGGTATCCTTTGCCGTTTCGATACCGATAGCCGTAGCCGTGATTATCCGTTATACCGAGAATTTCGCGGTCAAAGCGCCGCTGGGAGCAGGAATCTTCCTGTGGTCATTATTGTTGGTATCGGTTATTTCGTTGGGGACATTGTTCTGGCAGGTAAACCGGGCGGCACGGATTAATCCGGCGGATGTAGTGAAGCGGGAATAAATTGGGATATATTCTTCCGTTTCCCGGGAGATAAAGTTGGAAAGAGTCGGAAGGAAAATTGGATTTATTCGACCATTTCTTTAGTTCACGGCGTGAACTAAGTAATCCACGACGTGAACTAAGTAATTCACGGTGTGAACTAAGTAATCCGCGGCGTGAACTAAAGAATAGAATGTTGGATCCTTACTTTTTCTTCCTGACTTGACAAGTTTATCAGGTATGAACGATAGATAACGAGGATGACTGTGCGTTCGTGCACGTTATTTGTGCGAAGACGCACAGGTGATTATCGGTAGGTAGTCCGTTAAGTTGTTGTAAACATAGTATTTATCTGTTTGGCATACGTTTTGTTTATGTGTTTGTAAATATAAAAGAAGAAAGTATGAAACACGTGTTGTTATCATTGAGGACAATTTTCCGTTTTAAGACTTATACGGGGATTAATATAGCAGGCTTGGCACTGAGTTTGGCTTGTGTATTTATCTTAGTACGTTATATCCATCAGGAAATGACGGTAAACCACTTTGTCCCGGATTTGGATCGGACGTTTCTGACGACAGTAGTGTATAATACTGGAAGGGTTAATTTGTCAGAAGGTTTGGATGAAAGTAAGAATCCAGACTATTTAAGCTTGGTAGCAGATCCATCTGTTGAACGGTATAGCCGGTTTATTATGCAAGAAGAAGATTTTGTACTCATTGATGAATATAGATATACTGTAAATACATTGGTCGTGGATAGTTCGTTCTTCCAGTTGATTCCTTATCCTTGTCTGGAAGGAACGATGCAGTTGGCACCGAATGATGCTTTAATTTCTGAAGAGTTTGCTAAAAAGATTTTTGGTAAGAAAAGTCCAATAGGGAAAGGAATGACTGTTTCTACTGGAAATGTTGTACGGATTGTAGGTGTGGTAGGTAAACCGGCAACGAAATCTTCTTTCCAGTTTGATGTCGTCCTATCTAATCAATTAGCTATGTGGTCAAGAGTTCCTTTTGAAGTAGTTCGTTTATATAAGTCGGAAAATGTGGTTGCATTAAATCAGAAATTGGCGAAACCTATGAAATTGGAAACATATATGGACCAGGCTGTTTATTTCCAATTGTTACCTCTTGAAGATATTTATTTTAATCGAGAAATAAGTAGTTATGCTAAGGCTATTTTACGAGGAAACAAAGATGTACTTCGGTTATTAGGATTGGTGTCGGGTTTGATCTTGTTAGTCGGCTTGTTCAATTATGTCAATCTTTATACCGTCATGATGCAGAAACGAGGGAAAGAATTAGGCGTGAAACAAGTCTTCGGAGCGAATAGACTACAAGTCTTCTTACAGTTGTATGCAGAGAATGTTTGTCTGAATTCGATCGCTTTATTCTTCGTATGGCTTTTCATAGAGTTGACACGGAATGTGATGGATTCAACCTTTGGTATTCCGGTTCAATCTGATGTTTGTTTTGATTGGCTGTTATCGGGAAGTGTATTGTTTGTTTTACCCCTCTTGACTGTTCTTTATCCGTTCTGGAAATATACACATGCAAGTCCGATTCATTCACTTCGTTCCGTATTTGTTGGAGGAAAATCGTTGACTTCTCGTTTTGTATTCCTTTTCTTCCAATATGTCATTACATTTTGTTTGGTTGTCGCAGCAATCTATTTAAGTCGACAACTCTATTTTTTGTTACATACTGATGTGGGTTATAAGACAGATCATATTATTTATTGTAATTTCTGGAAAGAGAATCCTGCTGCTGTCTTTGATGAAGAACTATATAGTAAGGAAAAGGAAAAAGAGAAAACAGCTTTTGCTCTCATAGAGAAACGTATTCAAGAGAGCCCTTTATTTACGGGGAAAGTCTATGGTGATCCTGTTTATAAATTAAATATGAGTTTGGCTATAGGTTTTTCCACGGAAAAGGGAGAATCTGCAAAAGCTGTTTTTACGTATGTGGATAAAGCATATATGGACTTTTGGGGATTTCAAGTAATAGAAGGACGAGGATGGGATGAGAAGGATAGTTTTGCCCAATATAAATTGATTGCAAATCAAGCTTTCTTGAATGCTTTACATATTCAGGATTGGAAAACAGAAAAGGTAACACCTGATCAACGTTTATGGTGGACAAGTTCTGATCCAACTACGGAACTTATTCCTTATGAAATTGTAGGTGTTATGAACGATTTCAAATTGGGGCATTTATCAGGAGGAAATACTCCTGTTGTGTTCTTGTTCAATGATTGGATTCCTAAGAAAAACATGTTTGTATCTTTCGTTCCTGGCAAACAAAAGGAAGCAATAGCGTATCTCAAGCAGGTATATGCCGAAGCCATAGGAAGCGGCGAGTTTGAGTATTCATTGGTTACAGACGAGATTGCCAAGCTGCATGCAGAAGACCGGAAAGTGATGTTGGTGATTATCACCTTCGCTTTGATAGCTGTAGGTATTTCCTGTCTGGGTTTGTTCGGCCTTTCGCTTTATGATATTCGTCAACGTTATCGGGAGATTGGTTTGCGGAAAGTGCATGGTGCACAAGTCGGCGATATTTACCGGTTATTGATCAAGAAGTATGTTTACGTCCTGTTGCTGGCCTATCTGGTTGGTTCTACCGTAGCCTATCTCAGTATCGAGCGCTATATGGAAACCTTTGTTCATCGTGCACCTTTATCCTTATGGATATTTCTGGTTGCAGGAGCCTTGGTCGCTTTGGTTGCTTTGCTGACTTTGTATGAACAAGTCCGGCGTGCCTCTCGGATTAATCCGGCGGATGTCATCAAACGGGAGTAAATTAGTAAGGCAATCAATTTATACTGTGCGTTCGTGCACGTTATTTGTGCGAAGACGCACAGGTGATTATCAGTCAGTAGTTCGTTAAGTTGTTGTAAACATAGCGTTTATCTGTTTGGCATACGTTTTGTTTATGTGTTTGTAGATATTTCAACTGAGAAGCAATATGATATTACATTACTTGAAAGTTGCTGTACGTAGTCTGATGAAGTATAAGATGCAGAGTTTAATCTCTGCTATTTGTTTGGCTGTCGGGATTGTATGTTTCAGCTATGTCTATTTATTTGTATCGAATGTAGATAAGTCTGATCAACTATCCCGTTACGACCGGCGTGTTTTGATACAGGCTGTTTGGGAAAATCAATTGAGTACGAAGTTTTCTTTCGATGAGGTTTTACGGTTGGAAGAAGAACTGAAGCCGTTGGGTGTCTCTCATGTGGCGGCTTATACATTTGCAAATGAGGGAGAAGTCGAGTTTTTGGATTCAGAAGGAAAAGTTACTCCTTATTTGTTCCGTTACAGTTATGCCAATGCTTATTTCTTTCACTATTATGATATGACTTCGGAATTGGATTTACCGGAATTAAAACCGGATGAAGTTGTTTTGTCGGCAGCCTTTGCCCGTAAGGTATTCGGAGACAAAGATCCGAGAGGAGAAACATTGCGTCTGGCCGGTAAAAAGGGCGAAGGAAAAATCTATCGGATAAGAAGCGTTGTAGATGATTCGAAGATACAAATGGGTTATCAACAGGCGGATTGTTATTTCTCTGTGGAAGTACAGCCTCGGATGAATAATTTATTTGTTGAATTGTTCTTGCTGGACGGTATGTCGTCTCAGGCATTCGAAGAT
>OHMX01000780.1_pt1 | contig 12915 bp, 9 predicted proteins | sample 1569471 | NCBI WGS metagenome assembly OHMX01 (sample SAMEA3879547, study PRJEB24766) | human gut metagenome | biome: human-associated habitat; feature: feces | place: USA | collected 1985/1987
CCGACCTCATCTCAATCGTAGGCGAGCCTGTTGCCGGCGAGAAGGGTGGTGTAGTGTTCACCATTACTGCCAACAGCGACAAGGAGATACCCTCAGACGCATCTGTGAAGGGTGATAACGTTCTCGTTGCCCTCCAGGCTACCTCTACCGATTCTGAGGAGGAGGTCGTTTCCGACTACGCTTTCGTAGAGCAGGTCAAGATCGACGAGTATCAGATCATAAAGCATGATCCTTACTATAAGAAGGTCGGCAAGAAAGTCATCCCTTATGAGCCTACCGATGACTACAAGGTTCTTCCCGACCTCAGCGATCCTACCAACATCATTCTCGGCTACAACGAGACTATCAATGTATTCGACTCTCTCGAGACTTATGTTCCTACTACTGGGGTAAAGAAGTCTCTGCCTGAGCTCTATGTAGAGCCCAGCTACAAGCTCTCCTTCCCCGAGAAGTATCTCGGAGCTGACGGTAAGACCAACCAGCAGCAGTTCGTAACCCTCGACGAGGAGACTGGCAGCCTGTCAGTAAATTCCGAGTGGCTCGGCAACAACCGTCCCGCTATCGGACGTACTCCCGTCATCTTTGCCGAGGCATTCGTGAAGAACACCAAGGGTGAGGATGTCAAGGTAGCCCAGTGCTGGCTCAAGGTCAACATCATCGGTGAGAAGGCCGTTATCGAGGATCACAACGTTACCGTTGCTCCTGCGACTATCGAGTACTCCAAGATTCCTGACGCCGGTGAGAAGATCGCCCTCAGCTGGGAGCAGGCTAACAAGGACATCCTTGCTGCACTCGACCTTACCTACAATGAGTTCGTGGCACTCTACGATGTCGACGCGGCCGACGTTACCGTTACCTATTACGATGACAAGGGTGTGCAGCTCAAGACTGCACCTGCAGGAGTATCCGCAAGCATCTCCGGCCTGAGCGACAACACCGCTACCAACGCTGCCGAGCTTACGATTACCGACGCCGTTGACGAGAATTGCTCAGGAAGCGTCAAGGTCGAGATACCTTCAGAAGAGCCTAACAGCCGTGGTAACGTAATTGTTACCTTCAGCTACACCGTTCAGCATGACCATGTATGGCCTGCCCTCAGCACGAACTACCTGAAGCCCGGCACTACCAATACCGTTGTGGTCAAGGGTAAGCTCATTAACAATGCCTGGGAAATGCAGTCAACTATGGCTGAGCACTTCGAAGGATACCTTAGCGACTACGGCGCCGCTTATGCAAAGAACAAGGAGAACCACGGTCCTATTACCTTCGCTCTCATGCCTTACATAAGCAAGGACGAGGCTGCGAAGAACGGTAAGGTCGTTTCAGTTGCAACTCCTCAGGCAGAGTGGCCTAAGGGATATGTAGACCAGCTTGGCGCTGCTATCAGCGGAACCGACTACACCGATCAGGAGATTGCCCTTACCGAGCCTCTCGTGAACAACAAGACCTATGTGGTTACCGCTTACACCGTGCTCGATAACGGCAACTACTGCGAGATGACCTACTATGTAGAGTTCGTAAGTCCGTTCGAGGTAACCGGCAAGGATATCGAGCTCAAGACTCTGATTGCCGATCCTTCTACCGAGGACGTACAGGAGCTGCTCGTAGTCAACGACCTTGACGACAAGGTGGTTTACGAGAAGGGTGCAGTTACCAAGTATGGTGCCGATACCTACAAGCTCGACGATGCGGACTTCGTATTCAACTACGAGCTTATCTTCAAGGACAAGAATCATGCTGATCTCAATCCTGAGTCTGACTTCAACGGCGACGGAGTTGACCACCTTTCAATGACCGGATCCGAGGTTACTTGGGATAACGCAGGTACTACCCTCCAGCAGGATATGCATGCCGCATACTCTATCGAACTCCAGGTAAGCGACATCTGCGTAGTTGACACAGAGGCGGGAATAACAGTCCTCAGCTCTGCAAACTCTAAGTAGTTTTTCCACACATCATCTATCTACTGTCGAGGGGCGGCTCGTTTCGTGCGGGCGCCCCTCACTTTTTTGTTTCCTGAGGATTGTCTGCCGGCTCTATCCTCCTTATGCCGAAGATCCTGCTGCCCGTGCGGTAGTACGAGATGTCGAAGCAGCTGCAGCACTCGTGGCTGTGGTGCCCACGCCCGAAGCCGGTAAGGCACCTTGAGTCGAAACCTATCTCTGCAAGCTCTTCCAGCGCCGCCCCGGCCTGCCTGTCGGAGAGCAGGCCTTCAAGTATATTGTAGTTCCTGTACAGTTGCTCGAGAACTGCGTCCCTGGCCTGCTTCCTGCTGTGGTATATGCGGTTGTTGTAGCTGTTCTTGCAGCTCAGGCTGCAAAACTTCTTGTCTTTCCGTCCATTGATGGGAGTTCCGCATTCCAGGCATCTTCCATGGACGGATCCGTCATTATGTTTCATAGTTCCGTGTTTTATGTGGTCTGCTAAAGTTATGCAAATCCCGCGGGCTTGCAATAATGTTTCTGACATCTTTCCGTTTCTTGTCTTCTTTGAAGTTTCCGTTTCTTTCCTCCGGGCTTAGAAAAATATTTTTCCGTTTTTTGCCTTCGCAGAACTTTATTCTGCGTTCCTTTGTTGCGGGACAGGTGCGCGCATCCCTAAACTTTTAAATGGAAACTTTATGGAACAGTTGAACAGAATCGAACTCAGGGGAGCAGTCGGCAGCGTCAGGCTCCAGACTTTCTCCGAAGCCAGGGTGGCAAGGTTTACGGTTGCCACGAACTATGCCTACAAGGACAAGAACGGGGAAGCGGTCATAGAGACCAGCTGGCACAATGTCGTGGCCCGGGAAGGCCGCAACCTCCGGGACCTCGACAAGATCTGCAAAGGCTCGAAAGTCTATGTGCAGGGCAGGCTGCGCTATCAGAAGTATACCGGCTCTGACGGTGTGGAGAGGCTCGCGACGGACATCGTGGCCAGCAGGCTGGTAATCCTTGACGACGAGTCGCAGATACATTATGAAATGTAGCCGTCATATCCTTCCCGCTCCGGTGTTGCTCGCCGTACTGCTGCCGGCCATGCTTTCCTGTGCCAGGCAGAGCAAACTGTCGCTCCTTCATTCGGGTGCGCTGTCGGCTGCGCTGGAACTGCCGCCGAAGCAGTACTCGGAGGCGGCTGTCTCTGGCCTGCAGGTCGACGGAAATACGGCGAGGGACACTATCAGGGTGACCGGGCCGGACGGTCGGGAGGTCTATATAATGAACGCGGTCCTCGACGAGGAAACAGGCGAAATGGTAGCTACCGAAAGGCTCGACGCAGCCGTGGTGACAGCCAGGTTCAGCAATGTCGCCGAGAGGGGAGGAAAGGTCGACCTCAAGTTCCGCATAGCGGTCCCGGCCGCGATGCAGGATTCGCACTGGCAGCTACGCTTCTATCCGAGCATGTTCGCCCTCGGGGATTCGGTCAGGCTGGACGACATACATATCACCGGCCGCAGCTATCGCGAGAGGGAACTGCGCGGTTACGAACGCTATCGGCGCTTCCTGTCGAGGATCGCTCCGGACTCGGCGGCGTTCATCTCGTACAGGAGCCTCGAAGTGTTCCTGAAGCGGAACCTGCCCGGCGTCTATGCCTTCCGTACCGATTCCTCTTTCGTTACTGAGCAGCAGTTCCGCTCCCGCTTCGGGGTGAGCGGACAGGAAGCGGTGGAACACTATACCCGTCGGGCTGCGCTGAGGCGTAACGAACGGCTTAAGGAAAACCGCGGGAAAATGTTCGGCCGCTATGTGAAATCCCCTCCGGCAGACGGTGGAATCAGGCTGGATTCGGTGACGGTCTCCTCCGACGGCGACTTCATATATGACTATGTGCAGACCGTCAATGTGCGGCCCGGCATGCGCAAAGTGGACATAGTCCTGTCCGGCGAGGTGCTGGAATTCGGAGGAAAGGTGGGTGACATTCCCGCGACCGAGCCTCTGACTTTCTACATTTCTTCGGTCTCGGCATTCGTCGACCCGTTGGAAAGGTACCTTACGAGGATAGTGTCGCGCAATGCCGAATTCAGCGAGCACAGGCGTATCGTATTCGGACAGGGAAGGCATGACGTGGATCTCCGTCTTGAGGACAACGCTTCCGAGATAGGGCACGTGAAGTCTACGATAAGGCAACTTATGGCCGATCCGCTATATGAACTCGATTCCGTGTCTATCAGCTCTTTTGCATCTCCGGAGGGCCGCGAGGAATACAACATCCGGCTTTCCGAAAGGCGAGCCGAGAGCGTGGCGGAGTATTTCGGGACTTTCGTGCGCCATATTGGCGATTCCCTGGGCAGCACGAGGAAAATCGAGTTCCTGCCGCGTTCCGGAGGGGAGAACTGGGCGGCCCTGGATGTGCTGGTGGCTTCGGATACCAGCCTTACGGAGGTGCAGAAATACCGCTATTCCCTCGACCGGGATTCCCCTCTGGCGGACGACAGGGAGGAGATGATGCGTCACCGCGACTCGTATGCCTATATCAGCGGGAGCCTCTACCCAGGGCTGCGCGAGGTGAGACTGGATTTCGCGCTTTCGCGCAAGGACATGATCAAGGACACCGTGGTCACGACGCAGCTCGATACCGCCTATATGAGGGGTGTGCAGTGCATACGGGACTACGACTATGAGATGGCCATTGCCTTGCTTGAACCCTATGCCGACATAAATACTGCTGTAGCCTATGTCGCGCTCGGCAGGAACCGTTCGGCGCTTGCGATACTGTCAGGTATGGAGAAGACGGCCACCGTGGACTATATGCTTGCGCTCGTGCATTCGCGGCTCGGAGACGATGCCCCTGCCGTAGAACACTATCTCAACTCCTGCCGCCAGGACCGGTCGATGATAAGCAGGGGGAACCTCGATCCGGAAATATACGCTCTGGTCCGCAGATACGGACTTGACGACATATTATACGAAATAACTGAATGAAAATCACGGATTATTGACTTCAATATAAAACAAAAACAAAAACAAAAGACAACTATGAAAGACCTTGTAAAAGTTTTTGCGGTACTTCTTGCCGCGCTGTCATGCCCGTCGTGCGACAAAGGCTTCGTTTCGGCGGTAGAGGAAGGAAAACCCTGCGTGCTCGATGTCTGCGTAGGAGGAGCGCTCGAAGCGTCCGTCGGGACCAGGGCCGGCTCCGGAAATGCGGACGAGAAAATATCGTCGGTGCAGATAATGGTGTTCAATACGGGGACGGGCCAGCTGGACGGCGCCCTCTACAAAGGAAATCTCGAGGCGTACGGCCAGTGGAACGGCACCGACAGGATATACTGTACTACCGGGCCGCGTCAGGTGTACGCTATCGTGAACTCTCCTGTAAACTATGTCGAGGGGGACTCCAAGGTATCCGATATCGGCGACCTGAAGTCGGTCATGGTTTCTCTTGCCGACAACGGTACTTCCAGGCTCGTTATGGCAGGCGCAAGCGAGATAAGGACCTTGACCTCGCCCGAGGAAAGCATTACGGTGAATGTGGACAGGCTCTGCGCCGCAGTCGTCCTCAAGGAGGTGACGAACCGTATGTATGCACCCGTATATCGGGACAGGGTGAGGATTACCGGGGCGTATCTAATGAATGTGCCCGGCGTGTGCCCGCTGGTGGACGACGCTTCTTTCACGGCTGCGTCCCTCGAGTCTGGAAAGTGGTATGCCAGGAACGCCGAAGACAGGTCTTCGCCTGTATCCGGTCTGCTGTCGGCTTCGTATTCCGGGACATCCGCGCCGCTCGAATATGACAGGACGACGCAGTTCGGTACCGTCTTCTATGCTTTCCCCAACGAGATAGAGACAGCCGCATCCGATGTCTGGAGCCCTTCGTCGACCTATCTCGTGGTCAAGGCCAGCATCGACGGAAAGGACTGCGTCTATCCGGTAAGGCTCGGCGCTCTGGAGGGCAACAAGCGCTACGAGGTGTCTCTGGTACTGCATAGGGTGGGCGGCAATCCCGACTCGCCGTACGACGAGATCGAGTTCAGCGATGTCATCCCTACGCTCGTGGTAACGGACTGGGCGGACGGTGACCCGATAATGCAGGAGATATGATTTCCCTCGGAAGACTGTCCCGTGCAGCCTTGTTCCTGACCATTGCGGGAGCGGTGTCGTGCTCTGTCAAGGAAGACAGGTCCGTGTGCCCCTGTTATGTGACTCTTGACTTCGCCCCCGCGGTGGAAGCAGGACTCGGGGATGCCTCTCTTCTCGTCGGCAACCGTTCGGGAATGGCCGTGGAAGATGTCGACATTTCTTCCCTTGTGGACGGGACGCTCGAGGTCGCCGTCCCCCGTGGAAGGACAGGCTTCTCCGCGGTCTTCGGAGAAGAGGGCTATGATCTGCACGGCGATACGCTGCACTTCGACGGTACGCAGACTCCCGGGAGGCTTTTCGTCTGGTCGGAATACGCACCGTGCGATGATGACGCCTATTCCTGCCGCGTGCAGCCGCATAAGCAGTTCTGCGACATAGAGGTGGTCCTCGTGCAGGACGAACAGTCGCCGCTGCCCGTGTATGAGGTCGAACTCAAGGCAGGATGCAATGCCCTGAGCCTGTTCGACCTCGAGGCGGTGGATGGAAACTTGTCGTCGTCGGCCGTATATGATGCCGCGAGCCTCTCCTACCGTCTGAGGATTCCCCGGCAGAAGCCCGGCCCGCTCGTGCTCGGACTCTATGATACCTCGCTTCCCGTCAGGATTCCCCTTATGCTGCTCGACATTTCCCGGGAACTCGAGACCCGGGGCTATGACTGGGGAAAGCCGGACCTCGACGACATAAGGATAGTGATAGACCGCCAGGCGGTGAAGTTCTCCGTCAACATAGTCGGCTGGACATCGGAAAACTCAATACATGTGGAAATATGAAACTTTTGTCTTTATACAGGATATCTGTGGCTGCGGCCCTGCTCGCAGCCGCCTCGGGATGCATCAAAGATGATGTCCCGGTGCTCTATGAAGACGCAGACGGCTCCGGAGAAAGGGTTTCCGTCCGCCTCGACATCAAGGGCGGGGACGGAGCGGGGATAGAGGTCAGGAGCCCTATGCTGGAAGGAAGCGAGGAAGTCATGAGCGGAGCCCATGCCTATGTCTTCTATTCGGAGTCCGGGCTGCTCGATTCAGTGCAGGAACTGTCGGTGGGCTGGTCGTCTTCGGTGATAAGCGTTCCTGCCGGGAACAAGGTGGACATATTCGTGCTCGGGAACCTGTGGGCAATCGAGAAGGACGGCTCCAGGCGCGCCGAACTTTCAGAGGCCATGGGAAGCGGTTTCCCCTCGGATGCCGCCGGCTTTTCGGACATGGTATACCGTCTCGACGGAGGAAGCCTGGGATCCGATTTCCGCCGCGAGGCCCTTTCGGACGTCCGCTCCCTCGGAATACCGTTCTCCGGCGAGCTGAGGGGAGTCTCGTTCAGCCCCGGCCAAAGTGTAAGTATCGAATGCGACAGGCTTTTCTCCAAGGTGTCCCTTACTATCGACCACAGCGGACTGAACGGAGGCAATCCGGACTATTTCCGCAATGTGCGGCTGCATATCAGGCAGGCCAACTGCGTGCTGCGCCCCTTCGGAGTCGCCGCTTGTGCGGAGTCTGCCGCGGACATGATAGAGGGCGATTACGACCCTTCCATGCGGGAGGCGTCCTTGATTACCTTCGACTTCTATGTCCCCGAGAACATGCAGGGCGACATCCTTCCCGGCAATACCGACCAGGGCGCCAAGGCTTACGACAACATAGCCGCCTCGGCCGGAAAGGACAAGGCCGGCCTGCTTACCTATGTGGAGTTCACGGGCGAGGTGGACGCCTCGGCTGGAGGCTACGGGGGAGAGGTGACTTACCGTTTCTATCTTGGCAAGGATGCCGTGAGCAACTGCGATTTGGAGAGGAACCGCAGATACGATGTCCGCCTGGGGTTCAAGGTCAGTTCCCTTTTCGATCCGTACTGGCAGGTAGACCCCTCGTTCACTGACGGCAGGACTATAGGGATAGCCTCCGACAGGGCGCTGTCGGATCTCCTGCCGTCCGGCCAGCTGGTGGCGGTGAGGAAGAACCGTCCCGCAAAGTTCTATGTGTATGTCGGTACGGATGCGGGGCTGTCGCCTCCGTCTTCGCTGCAGGACCGCGGATATAATCCGCAAAGCGTAGCGGAGAATGCGCTTTCTACCGACTTCATGTCGAAATCCAATGTTCCGGAGGAGGTTCCGTTGCGCAAGGATCTGCTTGCCCTCGGTATCACTCCCACCTACGACGACGCGACGGGGCTTATGACCTTCAGTGTCACTGATCCGTCGCTTTTCAGGGCAGGGGAGGAACTGATCCTGAACCTCAGTACCGTTCCCGAGGGCAAGGACTGCTCTATCCGGCTTGTGACTCTCGACAATATGTCGGAGTCCTGGGACAGCCCGTTATCGCAGAAGATGTACCAGGGGTCGGCCAACAGGCTGGTCCTGCGGGGCTATGCAGGGGAGGCGGCTGTCATGAGCAGCCAGGGGATATTCAAGTTCTCTCCGACAAGCGCCATGAACTCCGACTTCATCCCGAGGGAATATATCCCGGATTATTGCAAGACGGGAGACGGTGCTATCTCGATATACAGGTTCTACCGCGCCGATGCCTCGCAGACGGCTTCCATAAGCATAAGGCCGCTCGACACTTTCAACGACGGAACCCAGGACCGCGTCTTCAACATCCGTCTCGGCGACGCGACGGCAAGGTTCGACTTCGGCTCAGGCCTTCCTGAACTGGATATACGCGGAACTCCGGTAGAGTTCACGATAAGCATGTATGACGCGGTTACAAGACAAGCGCTCGACAGGAGCATGTTCGACGACACGATGTTCGGCCTATTGTATGCTGGCGCCGACGGGACCATGGACTTCGGAGGAGATGTGTCCGATGAGGACGGGCCTTACATTGCCATAGAGAAGACAGGCCGGGTCGGTGCCGACGGATACGGCATATACAACATCTTCCGCAGCCGCATCGGTACGAAATTCAAGATCAGGGCCGATGATACGGCCGGAGACTGCGTCGTGAATTTCCGATACCAGTACAACGGCTTCTGCGACGTGTATCGGGAGAAGAAACGGGCCGTGCTGTCGGGACGCAAGATGCAGACTGTGCGCATGCGTATGCTTCCTTTCATGAGCGATGTAGGCGACGTGGGTTTCGCGGAGAGGTTCGACGACTATACGCTGTGGAATGCGGACAGGCTCGACCCGGGGCACTCTCTCGGGAGTCCTTCCGACCCTATGTATTCCTCGGAGAGCGTAAAGTTCTATCTTGCCTCTGAAGACTACTATTCGCTATATGCGAAGCCCCTTGCCGGCTCGTCGTATGCCACTTCCGAGGGACGCAGCCCGAATATAGTCCTCACGCAGGACTCCGACGGGGGAGCGCTGAAGCTCGTGAGCCGTGACGACGGTGCCACGACCCTTCATTCGGCGGGACCGCACGCGATATGCGCAAGTGTAGAGAATATCCATTCCGGAGAGATCCTGGAGGAAGTGCTGGGAGAGTTCGATGTGTTCGTGCACTTCATCGTTGGATTGAACTATGACAGTTCCTCGATAATGGCGAGCCCGGTCAACAGCATGCTGTCGGTATATCCGCTGATCCTTTCCGATGTGGGCAGGACGAGCTATGCGGAATCGGCATCGGCCGGCGGCCTTGCATCGGGCCCCTCGGTGCGTGTATGGTATTCGGGTCGGACGACAGGCGATCTTTCCTTCCAGATTCCTTACGGAACCCAAATGGAGAACTGCTGGGCGCATCCCAAACTTGACGATAAGAGGGTGGTATATGCAGGCACAAGCAAGGTTTCAGGAAATTATCTGCAGGTCTATGAAATCCGTCCGGAGGACAGCTCCGGCTCGGCGAATCTTATGGATTTCGTCAGCGGTCTTGCGGATCCTGCCGGGACGGGGCATCAGAGGGTCGCTTTCAATCTCGGCCGCAATACTGTCGGGCTGCAGTTCGCCAATCCAGAATACTGGGACGACGGCGACAGCTCCGCTCCCAAGGGTGCCGACATGTTCGACAGGACGGCTTTCGGCGACCTGACGGTAAATCCTGATGCCCGCGTGGGTGATCCGGATTACGGGAAGGGCTACTATGTGTTCGAGAGGCTCGGCGACGTGATGAGGGAGAGTTCCGACTGGATTCCCTACTTCAACTGGCTGACTCGCTGAAAAATAGTCGCAGAAATTGACAAATAGTCCTGATTTTATGACATAATGTCCTAATTATCAAATGTTTCGCTGTTGGCATCGCGCTTGTACCAATAACGGTTGTCCCGCAAGGGACAGGCAAATAACAGATAGACAAATTAAAATTATAGGAGATTATGATTATGTTACCTACAAGAAGAAACGAGCAGAACTGGCTCCCTGACTTTTTCAATGACTTTTTCGACAACAGCTGGATCGAGAAGACCAAGGCTACTACTCCGGCAATAAATGTCATCGATACCGATACCGCCTATCAGTTAGAACTTGCCGCTCCCGGCATGACCAAGGACGATTTCAAGGTCAGCCTCGACAATGACGGCAACCTCTGCATCGAGATGGAGAAGAAGGTCGAGGACGGCAAGGAGAAGAAGCACGGCCGTTACCTGCGCCACGAGTTTTCATACTCAAAGTTCCAGCAGGTGATAATGCTCCCGGAGGACGCCGACAAGGAGAAGATCGCTGCCAAGGTCGAGCACGGAGTCCTGAATGTCGAGATTCCCAAGCTTATCAAGTCCAACGAGCCTGAAACCCACAAGCTCATAGAGATAAAATAGGCTGATACCTGAAAAACAGGCTGTTTCACTGATGCGGCTCCGGTTTTGTGCCGGAGCCGTGTATTTCGGAAAGAGATTTTTGCTATATTGGCAGAAATCTTTTTCTTTTTTATGCTATGATTAGGAATATCGGTCTGGTTGCGCACGATTCGCGCAAGGAAGAACTTGTCAGTTGGGTCAAATTCAATGCGGGAGTCCTGAAGACCTGCACGCTTTACTGCACCGGCACGACGGGGCGTCTTATAAAGGAAGCGCTGGGCACTGTCCTAGAAGAGTCCGAAGTACCCGAGGTGAACTGCCTCCTGAGCGGCCCTCTCGGAGGTGATTTCGAGATAGGAGCGATGATAGCCGAGGGGAAGGTGGACATGCTGGTATTCTTCTGCGACAACCTGATAATGCAGGGTCACCAGAACGACGTTATGGGGCTCGTGCGTCTGGCTTCGCTGTATAACGTGCCGTTTGCGACGAACCGGAGCACGGCGGACTTCATCATCAGTTCTCCGCTGTTCGGCAGCGAGGAGTACGAGCGCATAATCCCGTCCTGCATCGAATCCTACAAGAACAGGAAGCTCGGATAGCCGCCGTGCCGGAGTGTCCGCCGGCTATACATTGGTGTCGAGGCAGTCGTCAAGTTGTCTGACGATTGTCTCGACGTCCATTTTCTGGCCGATGAAGACTATCTTGATCATCCTGTCGCCGTAGCGCTCGTCCCAGTCCTTCGCTATCGAGGGGTCGCGCAGTATAGCTTCGGCGAGTTCGTCCTTAGGCATCGTGGCATACCAGAGTCCGGCATCCTTTATCGTCTTCTGGATTCCGGCCTGCTCGAACAGGTAGCATTTGTCGAGCTCGTCGGAGAAGTAGCATATGCCCTTGGCGCGTATCACCGACTTGTCCCAGTGTCTGGCCACATAGTTGTCGAACCTGTTGATGTCGAACGGCTGGCGGCGGCAGTAGACGAAGGTCCCTATGCCGTATTCTTCGGCTTCTCCCTCACCGTCATGGTGGTGATGCCCCTTGCCGTGTCCTTCGCCGTTCTCTTCGTCGTGCCCCTCGCCGGACGGGCTTTCGATCCCGTCTATCCAGGCGGCCGAAGTCGCGACCTTGTCGAAGTCGAAGAGCCCTGTGTCGAGTATCCTGGACAGTTCAATGTCGCAGAAGTTGCATTCTATGATTTCAGCCATGGGCTGCAGGGCGCGTATAATGGCCTTTATCCTGCCGAGTTCGTCGGGGCTGACCTCCGAGGCCTTGTTGAGCAGTATGATGTTGCAGAACTCGATCTGCTCGACGAGCAGTCTCTCGAGATCGTCTTCTTCGAACCCTCCGAGGGGGAGGGCGTCGCCGCAGTTGAACTCGCTCTGCATCCTGAGCGCGTCGACGACTGTCACTATGCAGTCGAGCGCGACGAGCGAGCGCATCTCTCCGAGCTGGGGCAGCAGGGAGGGGAGCGCGCAGATTGTCTGGGCTATCGGGGCGGGTTCGCAGATTCCGCTGGCCTCGATGACTATATAGTCGAACACGCCCTTGGACACGATTTCGCGTATCTGCTCCACGAGGTCCATTTTCAGCGTGCAGCAGATGCAGCCGGAATTCAGCTCATCAACGATGATGCCCGAATCCTTCATAAAGCTGCCGTCCACGCCGACTTCGCCATATTCATTTTCCAGCAGGATGATTTTTTCCTTCGCAACGCTGCCCGTCAGCAGCTTCTTGATGAGCGTCGTTTTGCCCGCGCCGTTCTGGCCGATCAGCACCGTCAGCTGACCGCAGTGGATGTGCATCGACACATCCTGCAAAAGCGTCTGTCCGCCGCGCACCACGGAGACATTCTCCAGCGCAATGCGGCACAGCTTGCAATTATCTGCCATTTTGTTTCCCTCCTTGGGAGATTCGTGCGATTCTTGCACCATGTTAGTATACCATGCTTTCCGCGCGGATTCTACCCTTTTCTTTTTCCATCGGCAGGAGTTTCGCATTTTTTCGCGTATTAACATAAGAAGAGCGAATCGTCCGCTTGGACGTTTTCGGAGGATAAAGGAGGATTTTCTCATGATTGCTTTGGCTTGCGACCACACCGGCATTGAACTCAAAAAGGAAATGATGAAGCTGCTGGACTCGATGGGGCTGGAATGGAAGGATTTCGGCACGGACACGGCGGTCTCCTGCGATTACCCCG
>OHMX01000786.1_pt1 | contig 12834 bp, 2 predicted proteins | sample 1569471 | NCBI WGS metagenome assembly OHMX01 (sample SAMEA3879547, study PRJEB24766) | human gut metagenome | biome: human-associated habitat; feature: feces | place: USA | collected 1985/1987
TTACGCCAAAATTCATAACATACCAAATAGAATTATATAAATAGTTGTAAAGATAGTAAAATCTGGATTTTGCCTTATGCATATCCCGAAACTCTCGTTACATTACAAACAATATGTTTGTAATGGATTTTATTGAAAACCTTTTAACCTAAACAAAATTCTTTATGAAAAAGCTTCTACTTTTTCTGCTTGGCATCGCAGCCTTGCCTTTATACGCCCAGTCACCCGGTGGCGTAAACGGTGCCGACTTATGGTACAAGGCCGTGCCCGCCACATCAAACCTTCAGGGGCTTTACCGCTGGCAGGACTTCTCCGGCGATTCCGTAGCTTTAACCCTGCGAGGACTTTCAAACCATGGTAACACCGAGTTCACGCAGTCGCGCGCCCTCCTTCACACGTTCAACTTCCATCCGGCATTCAGCCTGTCCGAAGGCCTCTTCGGCAAGGTCGCCCGCATGAAATACTCAAACCTTTCGCAGGCTACGGTCATCGGAGTGTTCGCGCCCCTGCCCGACACGGAAGGGACGGACATGCTGCTGTACGGCATGGGAGGCCGCGAAGGGGCCGGCACCGTGTTTACGAAGGACAAGGCCGTCCGTGTCCAGGGCACGGAGCCGCTCGACTACGGCAGCGATACAGGCGAAGACCTGCTTTATGCTTCCACGGACTCGCTTCCGGCCGACGGCTTCCGCGAGACATCCCCGCGCATAGCCACATACCTCAAGGCCGACAGGCCAAGCTTCAGCGTATGGGGAGAGGCGTCCGACGCGGCAATATCCTTCGGCACTACATACAGCGCGGCCAACCCGGACTTCGGCACAATGTTCGACGAGTCTGCCTTCGGCAACGAGGAGTTCGACGGATACACGCCCGAGTTCATCGTCTACAGCCGTTACCTCACCCCACTGGAAAGACGGCGCGCGGAAAGCTACCTTGCCGTCAAGTACGGCATCACGCTCGACGGCTCGTATCTTGACAGCGACGGCAACCTGCTGTGGGACAGGGATGAAGTCCCTGCGTACCACAACCGCGTCGCGGCATACGGGAACGACACCGCCGGAGGGTTGGAACAGCCGATGTCGGCGACATCATACGAGGAAGCGCCGAATTTCTCGGCACTGAAGGAAAACGACAGCTACCACCGGTCCAACTCATACAACCTCCCATCCTCCGCCCGGCTGTTGGTCATGGGCCGCGAGTACGGCAACGCCATGCCCGACAAGGGCTACGTGTTCTGGGGCGACGACGACGCTCCCACCACCACGTACACATCACCGGCCGACACCCTGTGGCACATCATGAACCGCACGTGGCTCGTGAAGACCAACGTCCAGTCCACGGCGGACAGCCTCGCGACCCGATGGACCGGGAACGGCCTCGAAGTGTCGAGAGACGGCTTTCTCGACGGCATAACGCAGGAAACCGCCACCGCCGGCGCTTTCGCGGTGACGCCGGCCATGCCGAAGAACGCCGGCTATATCGAGTTCCAGTGCCCTACAAGCCACCCGACATTCGACGTGGGGTTCGCCGAGAGCGGCGGCAGCAAGTGCGCATACGGCTTCCGCTTCGGCAACGACGGTTCCGTGCGGACGATTGCCGGAGGCCTGGTTTCCAATAGGGCCGTGGCCTCCGACGTCAGCGGCAGCACGGTGTCATTGCAAAGGCAGGAAGGAAACCTCTTCCTGCGCATCGACGGTGCCGGCGGCGCTGACTATACAATAGCCATGCCCGATACGGCCGCGTCATACAACGGCGTGGTACGGACGGAAACCGCGGAGGAGCCGCTGGCGCTGCATTCCGTCCGCACGGGCGGCATCGGCGACACCGGCAGCCAGGCCGAACTTAGCTACGGCCTCACCGCTTCAAGGGAATTCGAGGACTACTGCCGCAAACGTACGGTAATGCTCATAGACCCGACAGGCGAAGGAGAGTTCGATACGGACAACATTACAATAATAAGATGTTCCAAACCTGACATAGCCAGGGGGAAGACCATGTTCCACAACATATTCTGGGACGCGGACGGCAGCGGCAGCGACGTTTTCACCTTCGCGTACTATGACGGCCTTTCCGTAGAAGCCAAGCCGACCCCGTCGGCCTGCGAGGGCGGCGCGCCGAAGAACGACGGAAGCATCGAAATCGGCATAGACATCGGAACGCCAGTATACAACTACGTCCTTTCTGTGGACACCGTGGCCGGAAAGGAACACGGCGAGACCATAGCGAGCGGAACCTTCATCGGAGATACACACAGGATAGACAGCCTCGCACCCGGAACGTACACGCTCACGGTGACCCAGGGTGGAGGAAACGACATATACGGCACCGGCAACCCTTTTTACACTGTTTACTCACACGACACCCGTTCATACATGTCAGGTGAAATCACATGGACTGTAGCGGAGACCAACTCTAACTACCGCGTTGGACTTGAACCGGGCCATTCCGATGAAACCATACAGTACGGCTTCGACGTGCGCGGCGACAAAACATACATTATAAGTGACGGCCATACGAGCACAGTACGTTTTATAACAATAAAGAAGGGAGACGTGCTTGGAATTTCCGTAGGGAACATGCAGGTTGTCTACCGAGTCAACGGGGAGGCGCTATACCGTGAAACGGCATGGCCGCTCCGCGCGTGGCGGTTCTGCATCAAGTACGGAACCGGCGAGACGCACATAACGAACCTCACCGTGAACGGCGAGCCTGTGCAGTCTTTCAAGATTGAAGGCAGCGTGCAAATCGAGACGCCGAAACAGAATACGGTGGAACTTACAGTCCATGTAGGGAGCGAGTGTGACGGAACGATGCCCAACGGCACGGATAAAAAGAAAGAACGCCTGGGCGAAGCCGGCCATGACATGGATCCGGCGGAACAAAGCGAGTTCAGCGTAAACGGGACTGGCGAGGCCACCAGGATATTCAACGCCGCCCTTGAGCGCAACGTGGAAAGCGACGCCATACTGACCGTATTCGACGTATCCGGCAAGCTGCTGGTACAGAAAGAGATGCAGGGCGGCACCCGCAAGGCTGCGGACTTCAACGTACCCGGCGCCGGTGTCTACATCGTCAAGGCCCTCACTTCAGACGGCAAGGAATATACAAAGAAGATTATCGCCAAGTAAAACCAAAAATCAAGACACCATGAAACGGATACATATAATAACCGCGACGGTACTGATCCTTGCCGCCGCAGGTTTCGCCGCCTCGCAGAGTCTTCAGGGCGGCCCGTCGGAAAGCACGCCGAAAGCCGCGTTTGCGGAGTCCGGTGCGCATGGCCGCCAGGCAGTAGCAGCGGCTTCGGCGGAGACGACGGTGCAAGAAGCAACCGTGGCCGCAGTTTCCAGTACCGCAGCCACGGACACTCCCAAGCCTTGGGCAATGTCATACGCGTCGACACTTCCGCTCGGACACATAGGCGTCCACGACGGCAGGACGTCGGACAATCCGGAAGACAACCTCTTCGAGGTGGTCCTCGGAAATGACATTCCGGAAGGCGGCAGGGCATGGCTGGTTTACGACCTTTACGGGATAAGCTCGTCCGAAGGCGTCAGCAAAAGCCTGAACGACCGTCCGGCCACGGGCGGGTATTTCTCCGTCAAGACGGACGGATGGACTTCCGTAAGGGAGGAAATAGACCCGTCACGGCTCAACGCCGGGGTTAACAGGATAATGTTCACAGCCACTGAAGGCTCCCCGGCGTATTCAGTCCGCAACCTGTGCATAGAGACATCAGCCGGCGGAGCCGGCGCGATAACCCTGTCGCAGGCCGCAGTCTCGTACGGAGGCAAGGCATACGTCCACGGTTTCGTCCGCAACGGCGCGGAGGAAGTACGCGCGGGCGGCACTCCGCTGTACGCCAACGGCGGAGAGTTCGAGGGCGTCATACCCGTTGAGGGAACCGGCCTTACCATAACGGCAGTCGGAAGCGACGGCAAGGCCGTTTCAGGACGGTTCGCCGTCACGCCGATGGAGAAGGCCGATTTCAGTCGGGCGTTCGCAGCATCCGTGGCAAAGCCGTCCGCCAAAAGGTTCGTCAAGGGTGCCACTGACAGCATCAGCTCCGGCGGCGCAAGGCTTGTCGTGGACGGGAAAACGCTCCTTAAGGAAAAGAGACTGTCCGTCAACGCCCTGCGTGACATGGACGTCCCGGCTCTTGACTTCGGGATGACCAACGTCACCGCCGAGGGCGAGGGCTACCGCTTCCTTCCGCACGGCGAGCATTTCACGGGCGAGGGTGCGACAGTGAAACTGAAGTACGACCGCACGAGGATACCGAGCGGTTACACGGAGGACGACATACGCACTTACTATTTCGACAACGAGACGAGGCACTGGGTGGCCCTTGAGCGTGTCGCGGTGGACAAGGAATCCGCCTGCGTGGTGTCAAGGACCACGCACTTCACGGACATGATAAACGGCGTCATCCAGGCGCCTGAGTCCCCCGAGACGGAAGGCTTCGCCCCGACGATGATGAACGACATCAAGGCCGCCGACCCTACGGCGAAAATCAACATGATAGCGCCGCCTGCGGCGAACAACCGCGGGACGGCCAGCCTCCAGTACCAGTTCGAGATGCCGCCGGCCCGCAACGGCATGGCGCCATCCCTCGGCCTGCAGTACAGCAGCGAGGGCGGAAGCGGATGGCTCGGCGAGGGATGGGACGTCCCCGTCCCGTCGATAACGGTGGACACCCGGTGGGGTGTGCCGAGGTACAGCCTTGATGACGAGACAGAGACATACCTGCTGTCAGGCTCCATGCTTTCAACCGCCGGAGACGACGGCAGCATGGGAGTCGCCCACAGGGGAGAGAAAATGGGACGCAAGGCCGACCGGCAGTTCTACACACGCCAGGGAGGGGACTTCAGCCGCATAGTACGCAAGGGTAGCTCCCCGTCGGACTATTACTGGGAAGTCACAGACAGGCAGGGCGTGAAGTACACCTACGGCGGTGAAGGCGCCGTCCTGAAAGGTACGGTGACTGGCGTCGACGGCGCACAGCGCGAGGTCATTTCCGAATGGAAGCTCGCACGCGTGGAGGAGACGCACGGCGACTACATCGAGTACGTGTACGAAACGGCCGACGAGGATGTGCGCGGTGGCCTGAAGGCCAAGGCGTTATACCTCAAGGAAGTGCGCGCCGGCAACGCAGGGCATGAACCGCACACCGTCGTCACGTTCGAGGGGAGCAGGACAAAACGGCTGAAATCCAACAACGCCCGCTATGGTTTCCTGACTTCATCCGGCCGCCTGTTGGAAAAGGTTACGGTGAAGTTCCTCGGGCAGGAACTCAGGAGCTACGCGTTTACATACAAGGACGGCGCTTTCTCGAAAGACCTGCTGGAAAGTGTCAGGCAGTATGACGACAATGGGAACGAAGTGTCGTTCCAGGATTTCTCATACTACGACGACGTACGGGCGGAAGGGGGCTACAGCCCGTTCCGCAGTGAAAGCGAGACATGGAATTTGCAGGACGACAACCTTGACGCCGGCTTTGCCAACCCACTGCAGGGAACGGGACGCTTCAGCGACAGGCCTACGGCGTTGGGAGGAACGACAAGCTCGTCCACGAGCGTGTCGTTCTATGCCGGTGTCGGCGTCGTTGACGGAAGCCCATGGAAAGGCAACACCGTCGGAGGCTCATACGGCCATTCCACCGACAACAGCAAGGGCCTGTCCGCATTCGTGGACATTAACGGAGACGGACTGCCGGACAAGGTGTTCCGTAAAAGCGGCGCGCTGTATTACAGGCCGCAGCTGCGCGGAACCGCCGATGACGGGATAACATACGGCGAAGCTATAAAGGTGTCTGGAATAAGCAGCTTCTCGACAGTCAAAAGCTCCACCAATACTGGCGGCGCGAAGGCTACCGTAGGCTGGATGGCGTTTACGGCAATGGCCGGAGGGGATGTCGTCAAGACGAAGACCCGGACAACGGAATATTTCAGCGACATCAACGGCGACGGACTCATCGACCTCGTCTCCGACGGCAAGGTTTATTTCAACCACATAGAACTTGACGGCGACGGCAACGCCGTGCCGACGTTCACCGAGAGCAGCGCCGACACGCCGAGTCCCATAATATACAGCGGCGAGATTGACGCCTCGGTGACAACCGTTAGCCCCGAGGAGCAGGAAGAGGCCATCGCCGCGTCTCCGATGCAGGACATCGTGCGCGTATGGCAGGCTCCGAAGGTGGGTGTGGTAAACGTATCCGGCACGGTGCGGCTTGTAGCGCCGGAAGGCGACTATGACGCCGACGAATACGCGAAGGCCGACGGAGTGCGCGTGGCCATACAAAAAGGCGGCACCGAATACTGGAGCAAGGAAATAGCCAAAGGCGACGGCACGGCATACGAGGCGTCACGCTTCGGCATTCCCGTGCAGGCCGGCGACCGCATCTATTTCCGGGTGCAGTCTGGTACCGAGGAGACGGCCAACGGCTCTTTCGACAATGTGGAGTGGTCTCCTGTCATAACTTATACTGGACTTATATCAGTCTTTCCACCTGCGGATATTTCAGAATCTTCATTCGACATATCCCGTCCTGCGATTATACCAAATGACACCATGCCAAACGGCTATTCCACAGCCGTATACAAACCTGAAGAAGGCGCGATATACGATGCGAATACCGTGATGCGTGTTGATGGTGGAGCGGCATTTACGGTAAGCGGCAAGTTCACAAAGCCGGCTACGACGGACGAGGTGACACTGCGTATCACAGGCTCGAACGACAAGAAGGACGCGAACGGCAATAATAATCCTAATTATGTAGAAAAAGAGGTCTACAGCAAGACGTTCGCACCTGGCGAGACGGCGGACGACGCCGACATCGAGGCTAGTATTGCCAATGCGGACAAGCTGACGAACTTCAGCTTCGAGGTCACGTCCACTTCAAATGTAGACTGGGCGAACGTGAAATGGAGACCTTCCATCACATACACGGATACAGCCGGTGTGGAGCGGACAGTTGCCGTACCGGTCCATTACGCTACATTTGCTAAAATGATTTTTGGAGGAAAATCTTATAAGGTTCCCTCCGATAAGGAATCTACAAGTTTAGGACAGCCAACAGACAAAACGATACGCTCTATACGCGATTCTCTGTCAAAAAACAATGTTATAGATGGGATTCCCGACCGTTATGTCGGATATATAAAACGTTTGGCGATAACACCGAGTATTGCTTTTCAGAAAGATTTTAATGGACAGATTATGCTCACGGTTAAAACGACCGATGCATTAGTTGGAAAAAAGGTTCTTCAAATATCAAATGGTATCTGTTCAAATGACACATTGTTTATTTCAACCATAACTGGTGAAAAAATATGGTTCGAATATTTTTACGAAGGAACTATCGACAATAATAAAATTTTACGTTCAGAAGTAAATATAGATGAAGTTTCAATATGGTGGGAACCCGGGAGTCCTCCGATATTGACACAGCCAAACTCAATTACGCTTACCGAAGATAAAAGCCAAAGTGCCGGCTTCTACGCGAAAAGCGTGGACGAGGGCTTCGGCATGATGTACCGCGGCTGGGGCGGTTTCGTCTACAACGCGTCGGAAGGGCGCTGCGGCAAGCCGATAGACGAGTCTTTGCTGAAACTCCCGGAAAGCGCGGATGCGGAAATCGACCCGCTTACGATGGCGTTCACGCCGCTCGGCACCGACCAGAATACGCTCGACCGCTGGGTAGGCCAGCGCCAGGATATATACCTCACGGCGTATGAGGCCGGTACGGCGCGCCTTGGCGACCAAGACGTGATTGTGACAAACCCTCTTGACAACGACGTGGAGATTGCCGGCCTTTCGGGAGATTGCCTGCAAGGCACCGGTGCGGCGGCTGTAACGCAGGTGGCTTCAAACAAGAGCAATGTCACCCAAGGCGGAGCCATGGGCATAACATATAACGACGCCGACGGAAGCGCCACCACGGAAGTCACGATGATGGACATGAACGGCGACGGTTATCCCGACATCGTGGCCGGAGGCACAATCCAATACACCAACACCCTGGGCGGACTCAGCGGAGAGAAGCTTGGCGGTGTCGGGAACACGACTACCGACAACGCCTCCCAGTCATGGGGATACGGAGGCAATCCCGTCGCCTCGGTATCCAATATCGTCAATACCATAAAATACGGGGAAAAGGCTTTGGACATGCAGATGACATCATGGCTGGCCAATTTCTCCATTTCCGGCAGCGCCCCGAAGAATACGGACGAGGCCGTGGAAGCGTTTGTCGACATCAACGGTGACGGGCTGCCGGACAAAGTCCTGTCCGACAAGAGAGTACGCTTGAATTACGGATACTCGTTCTCCGACCCTGTAGATTGGGACTTGACCAGGATACAGGGAGGAAAGAGCTTGTCCTACAGCGGTGGGCTTGGTGTTGACATTGCTTCAGGCAGTGTATCTGCCGGTGTCGGCATCGTCACATCCGAGAGCGAGGAAGAGTTCAACCTCATGGACGTCAACGGAGACGGACTGCCCGACAAGGTGTGGACAGCCGACGGAAACGTCATGGTTGCCTTAAACACTGGCAACGGCTTCAGCGAACAGACGGCATGGAACGGCGCGACGGCGTTGAGCAAGTCAGCCTCCACTTCCGAATCCATGAACGCCGCGTTCACGGTCACGATAAACATCCCCATCGTGAGCATCAAGATTTCCACCAACCCCGGCACTTCCACCGGCCACAGCATAAGCCGCCCGAAATACGCACTGCAGGACGTTGACGGCGACGGCTTCCTCGACATAGTGGAGTCCGACAAAGAGAGCGAGCTGAAAGTGACGCGCTCTGCAATCGGCAGGACGAACATGCTGAAGTCCGTCACAAACTCCCTCGGCGGCACGTTCACCCTCGACTACGAACACACCGCCCCGACTTACGGGCTTCCGGGCGGCAAGTGGGTGATGTCGCGCCTTACCGTTGACGACGGGATACACGACGACGGCCCCGTCATGACGACGGCCTTCGAGTACAGCGACGGAAAGCGAGACCGCCACGAGCGCGAGTTCCTCGGCTTCGGCGAGGTTGTCACCAAGAACCTCGACACCGAAAGCAACAATGCGGTCTACCGCCAGTCGGTCGAGGAATACGACGTTGCCAACTACTATGTGCAGGGCAACCTCACCGGCGCATCCGTGCAGGACGGCGAAGGCAACAAGTACACCGAGACAAGGAACGAGTACGACGGCTATTTCCTGACGGCCGACGGCGACGACTACACCTTCACGGCGCAGCCTGAACTGTGCAGCGACCGTGCGTCTGCGTTCGTACCGTTGCGCTACACGGCAAACCTCCAATATGAAGGTGCGGCCGACGGCATGGTAACCTCGGAGGCATGGAACGAATACTATCTCACCGGCCACCACGGCGAACTGAAGTCGTACAAGTACAGCGACAAGGGCACGCTCGGCGAGGACGGAAGCGGAGCTTTCGACTACCAGACGGCCATACAGTACACGTCGAACAGCGCCAAGAACATTCTCGGCCTGCCGACCAACGTGACCGTAACCGGCGGTGACGGCACCGTCTACCACAATGTGTCCGCCACATACGACACCAATTATCCCGACCACCTGACGCAGCTCACGCAGCAGTTGGGCGGCGGCACGGCCGTGACCGACTACAAGTACGACACCTACGGCAACATCACGCAGAAGACCCTTCCGGAGAACGCCAATGGACAGCGGATGTGGTACAAGTACCGCTACGAGCCGGAAATGAACATGTACGTTGAGCAGGTGACCGACGCCTTCGGCTACCGCAGCGAGGCGGCCAACTTCGACTACCGCTACGGCATAGCCCTGGAGCGTCGCGACCTAAACAACTTCTACTACGAGACCGACATCGACAACCTCGGCCGCGTGACAGCTGTCCGCGGGCCGAACGAACTGGCCACGGGCGTGTCATACGCCATAGCCTTCGAGTACCAGCCGAAAGCCACGTCCAATGAGAGCGGCGTCACCGCCCCGGCATACGCCGTGACAAGGCACTACGACATCCAGCACCCAGGCGACGACATCGAGACCGTGACGTTCGTCGACGGCTTCGGCCGGCCCGTGCAGGTTAAGAAGGACGGCGCCGTGACGGACGTACGGGACGGGAGCGCATCGGAGGCGGAGAACGTGATGATAGTAAGCGGCAGGAACGTGTACGATGCCTTCGGCCGCGTGGCCAAGGCCTATTACCCCACCACGGAGGCGTTGGGCTCCAAGACCACGTTCAACAAGTCGTTCGACAACGTTTCGCCCACGGTAACCGTATATGACGTGCTCGACCGCGCCACGGGCGTGACCCTGCCCGACAACTCGGAGACCAAGACGGAATACGGCACCGACAGCGGCGTCCGCGCCCTCGTGGCCACGGTGACCGACGCCCTCGGCAACCGCCAGGCCACCTACACCAGCGGCAGCGGCAAGACGCTGAAGACCGAGCAGCTAAGCGGCCCTGACGGGACAATCACCACGACGTTCGAGTATGACGGCATCCAGCGCCTCGTGCGCGTCACAGACACGGAAGGCAACGTGACAACCTCAACGTATGACATGGGCGACCGCCGCACGGAGGTGGCTCATCCGGCCAGCGGCAAGACCACGTTCACCTACGACGCGCTTGGCAACGTGACAAGCAAGCAGACGGCCAACCTCGCAGGGGAAGGCAAAGCCATCACCTACGACTATGACTACCACCGCCTGACGGGCGTCAACTACCCCGACCACCCGGAGAACAACGTAAGGTACTACTACGGCGGTCGCAACGCCTCCCAGAACCGCATCGGCAGGCTGATGCTCCGCGAGGACGGCACGGGCGCCATGGAATACTTCTACGGCAAGACGGGCGAGGTTACGAAGACGCGCCGCACGCTGATTGTGCCCAACCAGGCGATAGCCACATACGTGACGCAGTGGACTTACGACAGCCACAACCGCCTGTTGGAGATGATATACCCCGACGAGGAGAAGGTGACCTACACCTACGACCTTGGCGGCCAGCTGACCAACGTCCACGGCTACAAGTCATACGGCTACGACTACGTGAACCGCATAGGCTACGACAAGTTCGGGCAGCGCACGTACATGAAATACTGCAACGGCGCGGAGACGTTCTACACCTACGAGCCGCAGCGGCGCAGGCTGCAGGGCCTGAAGGTTGACGCCGGCGGACGCACCATAATGGACAACGCCTACACCTACGACGCCGTGAGCAACGTGCTCGGCGTGACCAACGGCGCGGCCCTTCCGCAAAGCGGCAAGGCCGGCGGGCAGATGAGCCACAGCTACACCTACGACGCGCTGTACCGCCTGTCAAGCGCCACCGGCACCTACACGGGCGCGGACAGCAAGACGGCAAGCTACACGCTCTCGATGGGCTACGACAACATGCACCGCATCACGTCGAAGAGCCAGCACCTCACACAGGACAACCTGCAGTTCGACGGCACGCTCAACGTGGGCTACGACCTTACGTACACCTACGGACAGGATGAAGGAAAGAAGTTCCAGCTGGACAACGTGACGGACGTTAACTACCGCACGGAAACGGCTCCAGGCGAGGACGGAAAAGTCACCAACAGCCACGCCTACGAATATGACGCCAACGGCAACCTCGTCTACGTCAACACCGGGCGCGTGAAGAAGGACGGCGGAACGGACGAAAAAGCCCATGAGCGCAAGCTGAAGTGGGACGAGGAGAACCGCCTGCTGGCCTCCGACGACGACGGCTTCGTGACGAACTACTGGTATGACGCGGACGGCGAGCGCACGGTGAAGACCAGCGGCGAGAGCGAGCAGGTGTATGTGAACTCCGGGTTTGCCGGAGGCCGCACCAACACGGCCAAGTTCTCACTCTACGTAAGTCCTTACCTCGTAGCCAACCAGGGCGGACGCTACACCAAGCACATCTACATAGGCGGCGAGCGCATCGTCTCGAAAATCGGCGACTTCGCGTCCTACGGCCCCGACCCGAGGCGCATAGAGTACGCCGGCAGCGAGGCCGACGCGGTAACGGTTGACTACGATGTTAAATATAGTCAACAGTTGCAGGCCATTAAGGATAATTATGCTACCTTTGGCGTGCCGTACAACGGAACTGACAACGACGACTATGTGAACGGCGAGGGCTTCTGCTGCGACGACGGTTCCTTGGAGGCGGCGCAGGCCGAGGCGGTGGCGCAGGCCAACGCGCTCGACGGCAACTTCCAGGAGGGCGACGCCTACGAGAATCTGCAGTTCTACTACCATGCAGACCACCTGGGCAGCACAAGCTACATCACCAACCTTGACGGCGAGGTTGTGCAGCACGTAGAGTACGTGCCGTTCGGCGAGGTGTTCATCGAGGAGCGGAACAACACGTGGAACACGCCGTACCTATTCAACGCCAAGGAGTTCGACGAGGAGACAGGACTGTACTACTACGGTGCGAGGTATTATGACCCGAGGCTGGGTTTGTGGATGAGTACAGACCCGTTAACTGAAAAAGATTTAGCAACAAGTCCGTATGCTTTTTGTGGTAACAATCCAATAATCAGAATTGATACTGATGGAAAAATTTGGGAAACAATATGGGACATTGGTAACGTTGTTTATGATGTTGGTGCTGCGATTTATCATCATATAAAAGGAGAGCATGAAGCTGCAAAAAACAATTGGGTTGATGCTGGAGCCGATGCTGTTGCTGCAGCTATTCCTTTCGTTCCGGCTGGCACAACTAAAATTGTAAAAGGTAGTGCAAAGGTTGCCAACAGTTTAAATAAAGCATCGGATGTACGTAAAGGTGTAAAAAAATGCAGATGCGATTTTTGAAGGTAGAAAATTTGA
>OHMX01000796.1_pt1 | contig 12703 bp, 10 predicted proteins | sample 1569471 | NCBI WGS metagenome assembly OHMX01 (sample SAMEA3879547, study PRJEB24766) | human gut metagenome | biome: human-associated habitat; feature: feces | place: USA | collected 1985/1987
CAGCTGAGACACTTGGTTCAATCCTTGCCCAGGGTAATCCGGACGGAACAGATCTTCAGAAGCTTCTCGACAATGCTGTAGAAGGAATTGAAGCACCTGTATCACAGGAGTAATCTCAATTAAGAAGTACTTTGAATAATATTTATAGGTTATAATGAGAATGCCTCATATGTCATTCGTGGCATGTGGGGCATTTTAAAAAGAGAGGAGCTTTTTCATGAAGAAAATATCAGGATTCTTTAAAGCCATAGGAAGATACTTCAAGAATTTTGGTGTTGCTTTTGCAAAAGGTGATATATGGGTTAAGCTCTCAGCGGTTATCATGGGTGCAGGTTACTTCGCAAGAAAGCAGATCGTCAATGGTTTGATCATGCTCATCGTTGAGGCTGCGTTTGTGTTGATGTGCGTAGGCTATGCGGTACCAAACCTTGCCAAATTTGGAACTCTTGGAACTGTAAAGTTTGAGCAGGTATTTGATCCACTCACCATGCAGACAACCACTAATAATTACGACAATTCTTTCCAGATCCTTCTCAATTCGGTGGTTGCGTTGTTCATCATTCTTATATTCGTGCTTTTCTACATTCACAATATCAAGACAGTGTACAAGCTTCAGCAGATGAAGGAAAATGGAGAACATATAAATACATTCAAGGAAGATATGAAGTCACTCTTCAACGAGAAGTTCCACATAACACTTCTCACACTTCCTACAATTGGTGTAGTCATAATGAATATTCTGCCGATACTTATTCTTATAGCGGTGGCATTTACCAATTATGACCAGCAGCACCTTCCACCAAACTCACTGTTTACATGGGTGGGCTTCAAGAACTTCGCAAGCCTGTTCTCAAACAGCATGACAGTTACATTTGGATATTCATTCAGAAAGGTTCTTGGCTGGACACTTGTATGGGCGGTCATGGCAACATTTACCACATTCATAGGCGGTATCCTTCTTGCCAAGGCGATCAATTCCAAGACAACCAAGCTGCCAAAGATGTGGAGAACACTTTTCATCATATCAATAGCAGTTCCACAGTTCGTAACACTGCTTTTGGTTAGAAACTTCTTTGCTGATTCAGGTATTGTGAACACTATCTGCTCAAATATTGGTATCACAGACATGCTTAAGCATGCAGGACTTGTCGGTGAGCATCTTACATATATACCGTTCCTGACCGATCCTCACTGGGCAAAGGTAATGATCATTCTCATCAATATCTGGGTCGGTGTTCCATACCAGATGCTGATCGCAACAGGTGTTCTGATGAACATACCTACAGATCAGATTGAGAGTGCAAAGATTGATGGAGCAACAAATTTCCAGGTGTTCTGGAAGATCACAATGCCATATATCCTGTTCATTCAGGGCCCGGCACTTATAACAGACTTTGTAAAGAATATCAACAACTTCAACGTAATCTACCTGCTCACACAGGATGTATTCGTCACACAGAATCAGGCGCTTGCCAATTCGCATGCAAAGGAAGTTGACCTTCTTGTTACATGGTTGTTCAGACTTACAAATGAATACTACGACTACAAGATGGCATCTGTTATCGGTATCATAGTATTTATCATATGTGCAGCATTTACACTTATATCATTCTCAAGAATGATCTCAGGAGATAAAGAGGAGGAGTACCAGTAATGAAGAAAACAATAGGTTCGATCGTTAAACATATCGTATTACTTGTCCTCGCAGTTATCTGGCTGGTTCCGATCATCTGGCTGGTTGTCACCTCATTCAGCGGATATAAGGGAATCAACACAGCGCATTTCTTCCCAACTAGCTGGTCTATGGACAACTTTGTTCAGCTGCTCACAAGACCTGACTCGGTTGTGCAGTATGTGTCATGGTTCAAGAATACACTTATCATTGCAGTATTTACATGTATCATCTCTACTATATTTGTAATTATGGTCAGCTATGCGATGAGTTGTATGAGATTCAACGGCAGAAAACAGATCATGAGTGCGTCGCTGATACTCAACATGTTCCCTGGCCCACTTCTCATGATAGCAATTTACTTTATCCTGAAGATGCTGGGACTTACAAACAGCCATTTCGGTATGATCATAGTTTACTCAGCGGGATCGGGACTTGGATTCCTCATCATGAAGGGATTCATGGACACAATACCAATGTCACTTAAGGAGGCTGCCAGACTTGAGGGCGCTTCGGAGGCAAAGATATTTATGAAGGTAATTCTTCCTCTGTGTAAGCCAATAGTAGTGTATCAGGTAATCAGTTCTTTCCTTATACCTTGGGGCGATTTTGTATTCGCAAAGCTTATGCTCAACTCAGGAGTTTCGAAGGACTGGACAGTAGCTATAGGTCTTTACAATATGCTTGAAAAATCACTGGTCAACAAATACTTCTCAGTATTCTGTGCCGGCGGTATCGTGGTAGCTATCCCTATCTCAATACTGTTCGTCATCATGCAGAAGTACTATGTAGAGGGTGTAACTGGCGGTTCTGTAAAGGGTTAAGGCGGACGGTCTGAGAGAAATGAGAAAATTTATTTTGGGCAGGTGTTTGCGTACCGGATGGACCACATATGGATGGTGGTGTGGATGCCTGCTATAATTAGCCCTAAAATAGGGCAGACAGGATGAAAAATGAGGATATTGTCGCTTATTTGGGGACAATTATCTTTAGATCAAAAGGTTACAACATATACGAAATAGGAGATTTAAGATATGGAGAATACATTTATTGTAAACATTATCCATCGTCCTGAGATGGTTCCTGAGTATGCCGAGAAGGTTACAGGCCATGGTCAGGCAGAGGATATCGGAAGAAAAGCTCTCCTCACAGAGTCACTGGACATATTCAAGTTCCAGCAGGAGACAGCTCACAAGAACGGACTCAAGACTACTATTCAGATGACATATGCCAGTCTTTTCAATGAGGAGGCTGTGTCACTGGCAAAGGAGCACCACGAGAAGTACGGAGATGAGATAGCACTCTCTCTTCTTGGGCTTCCTTGCACAGAGTTCAGAGAGAAGTACAAGACCAAGGATTTCTGTATCTGGATGTTCTCAATGGAGGACAAGAAGAATATCGTTGATGATGTATTTGGAAAGTTCCATGATATATTTGGCTTCTACCCTGAATCAACTGGTTCATACTACATGGACGCAGAGCTCACAAACTACATTAAGGAGAAGTACCCATCAGTTAAGTGTGCAGTTGCAACATGCTGGGAGGAGGGCCCTAAGGCTTACCACACATGTAACAACTCATGGTACACACTGTTCGATGGTGGCCCATGGAATCCATGGATACCTTCAAAGCAGAACACACATGCACCTGCAGCAAATGAGGCTGAGGACAGCGGAATCGTCGCTATCCCTCATCTTTCAAGAGATCTGCTGGCATGTTACGATGGAAATGGTTCTAACTTTGGTACACATCCACAGAACGTTCTCCGTGGAATGATCTATGACAGCAAGACATGGGAGTACCCATATCTGTACAACCTTATCGACCAGTATCGTCATCTGGCTAAGTTCAACAATGGATATTCATACAACATGATGTTCGTTGGACCGGGCTGGCTGAATAAGATGGGACGCTGGGAGGCTCCATACGAGCTGCTCAAGAAGAGCTACGAGGATGGAATGAAGTATTATGGCGACCTGAAGAAGGAAGGCAAATGTATCGACATGACAATGGCTGAATTTGCTGACTTCTACAGAGAGAACAAGACATACGAGGAGCCTGAGTGTGCTCTTTGGAAGGATATACTGTACGGATCAGACAAGCAGATATTCTGGTACTGTGATCCATACATGAGAGCCCAGATCAACATGGATCAGGGCGGTGCGATCGTTGACCTCAGACCATACGCTGCAAAGCTCAACTGGCCTGTAGGTATCGGAACTCCACATGTTCAGGATGCTTCATATCCATTCCTGATCCAGGAGAAGTACAGAGCAGGATATTTCACACACTATGCTGGAGAGGGTACTGTGAGAAGTGCCAAGATCAGCTACAAGGGTGAGGAGGTCGACCTCTGTCTGTGCAGAACAAAGGCAACATTCTCGCAGGAGGGAAGCACAAGAATCCTTACACTTGACCCGGTTGACATCGAGTTCTACGATCTGACAGTTAAACTTCAGACAAAGATATATTTTGAGGAGGGTTCATCCAAGATAAGACATGAAAGAACTATCCTCGAGATGAGCAACCCTGATGCAGAGGTTGAGATCAATGAGTACATGGTGGCATGCTACGGTACAACAGAGTACCCAGAGGACATGACAGGAATCACTCTCACAGCAAAGAATGCTTCAGAGAGCAAGTCACTCACATATGAGTACAAGTGCAGAGAAGAGGATCTCGCAAGCGCCGATGAGGTGTCAGCAGTTATACCTGCGATCGAGACAAAGGCTGCCATGGGAGCATCTGGCAGCGATGCAACAGGATATTTCAAAGAGGGATATGCGTTCTCGCCAATGTTCACTCTTGGTTATACAAAGACACTTAAGGATAAGGAGGTATTTTCAACATGGCTCAGTCTGGAAAAGGCAAATTAAATTACAGATGTCCAATGTGTTTTATGAGAGATCTGGATATAGATATGTTCTATGATAAGGACAAGAAGGAATACTACTGTATCCGTTGTCAGTATGTTGGACCAGAGGAGGACGTTCTGGCAAAGAACGAGCTCATCAGAATAAAATATGGAAGAATGTATGACAGGATTACATTTGACGACTAGGTGACAGATGTCATCTTGATAGAAGGCCGCCGACAGATGAAGATGAACTGGTACATCAGGGGTATGCAGAACATTTTTCTTCGGCGGATGTTCTTGGTTATAACAGGCAGTAAAATAAATGCAGGTGAAGGAGACAAAAATATGGCAGATTATATAAAGGGCGTGGATCTCTCCGCTGTTGCCGAGGTTGAAGAGCTGGGTGCGAAATATTATGACAATGGTGTGCAGGGAGATATATTTGACATACTTAAGAACTATGGTGTGAATTCTGTGAGACTTCGTCTGTGGAATGATCCGTACACGGAGGACGGCGTACCTTATGGTGCGGGCACAAATGACCTTGAGGTATACAAGAAACTCGCGAAGCGCGCTATGGATCATGGAATGAGCATTCTGCTTGATTATCACTACAGTGATTTCTGGGCTGACCCGGGCAAGCAGAGGGTGCCCAAGGCGTGGAGAGGCATGGATGCGGATCAGCTTGAGCAGGCTGTGTACGACTACACAAGGGAGACTCTTTTAGAGATGAAAGATGCGGGCGTTCTCCCTCAGCTTGTTCAGGTTGGAAACGAGCTTACAAACGGACTGATGTGGCCGCTTGGGCAGAAACCAGAATATGACAATATCGCGAAGTTTGTGAGCGCAGGAATAAGGGCGGTCAGATCGGTTGGCTCTGATATTCCGGTCATGATACATCTCGACAATGGTGGCAACAATCCTATGTATGTGGACTGGTTTGACCACTACATGGAAAGAGGAGAAAATTTTGATATGTCGTATTATCCGTTCTGGCATGGAACCATGAAAGAGCTAGAGGCAAATATGCGGGATATGGCGGATAGATATGGCAAAAAGATAGTTATTGCTGAGGTTTCCATGGGATTTACCATGGAGGACTATGCTGACTATGAGAAACTGGGGCCTGACGATAGAAAGGGCTATGCCACAAAACCTTCACTGGTGGAGAATCTTGACTACCCTATGACACCTGAGGGACAGGCGGAATTTATGAACGACATAATGAAACTGATAGATGATGTTCCCGGTGGTGATGGCTTTTATTATTGGGAGGCAGGCTGGATACCAGTACCGGGAAGCGGCTGGGCTACGGAAGGTGCTCTGTCATATATAGAGGAGTCTGGACCATGCGGAAATGAATGGGCAAATCAGGCACTTTTTGATTATGACGGACATGCTCTGCCGGCACTTAAGACTATACGTGATTACAAGCCGCTGCACAGCGACTATCCACTTAAGTGAATTATGGGGACGGAGGTGTCTGTCCCCTCCGTCCCCGTGGTTTCTGATAGTAAAGTACATATTTTTGATACATTTGGATATGTTTTGGTTGGGCGGGTCTGTGTATAATATATACAGATGCGCCCTTTTAATATATTTGGCAAATTTACAGATGGGGGACAGGACGGGTTGTTCTGATTGATCAGGAGGTAAGGTATGAAAAAAGTAGCATTGTTCATGGATGGCTGGAAGAGGTATTTCACCTACGCCTGGCCGCTGGGATTTATGCAGAAGATAAAGGAAGCCAGGGCTGATGTGAATTTGTACATATTCAACAGCAATGGCAATTGGAACAGGGACGACGGTTACAGCTATGGAGAATACAATATATACAATCTTCCGGAGCTGACAGACTTTGATGGGATCATAATATCTGTCAACAATATTAAATATCCGGAAGTCACGGCGGAACTGCTGGACAGGATAAGGAAGAGCGGAGTTCCGGCTATAAGCCTCGAGACTGCTTTTGATGGTCTGCATTTTGTGGGTATAGACAATTATGATGCCATGTATGACATGACTCGGCATATGATAGAGAAACACGGTGCGAAGAAGGTGTGGTATCTTGCCGGACCGAAGGACAACTATGAGGCTCAGGAGAGATGCCGGGCATTCAGGGACTGTATGGATGAATATGGCCTGACTGTGGATGATGAGGATGTCCTGTTTGGAGATTTTGGTTTCAATGACGGTGTGACGGGCTTTGAGGAGCTGCTCAGAGCACATGGACATACGTGTATAAAACACGAGAAGGATGGACCTGATTACGGCGGCCCTGCGGAGGTGTACGGTGAGATAACCAGTGGCAGTTTTGCGGATTCTGCTCCGAATGCCGAGGCTTCGAATAATGATGAGATGGACGATAGAAGGCTGGAAGAACGGGAGATAGTGAAGAAGATCCTTCCGGATGCAATAATCTGTGCAAATGACAACCTGGCTGTGGGTGTATGCAACAGAGCTGAAGCACTTGGACTTTCAGTGCCAAAGGATTTTAAGGTTACAGGATTCGACAACTTTGATAAAGCAGCGTACTATACGCCGCGCATAACAACGGTGAGCAGGATCCGTGAGAAGATCGGAGCTGCGGCTGCAGAGATCATGCTGAATATCTGGGCGGGAAACAATCCGGATACCAGCTCTTATATAGATTATAATTGTATATTTACGGAGAGTTGTGGCTGTGGCACGGATGCTATGCTGAACGGCAGACAGTACCTGAAGAATTATATAATGGGAGTTGTGGAACGCGAGGAGATAGATGAGAGCACACTTGACTTCACGCATTTGCTCAGCAAATGTGGTGATTACAGTGGCCTTTATCCATGTGTACAGACGGCATATTCACAGGCAGAGTGTAAGAAATGCGTTATGGTTGTCGACAGATCCCTTGTGGAGATGGGGGAAGCTGGCCCGACTCTCTCAGCAGCATACGATGAGGATGTATTTGCTGTGAAAGGCTATCCTCAGAGAATGCAGATCGTGTACAAGCAAGGCGTAGCGGATGACGGTGACGATACATACCATAGTATGTTTCCTCTTCTGGATGATGAGGCAGGCGGCAATATATTTTTATTTGCGCCATTTCATTTTGGAGAAAAGGCAGTTGGGTTCTGCTGTGTCGAAAATGGATATTACCTCATGGATAAGCAGCTTTGGTCAACTGTAATGAGCGAAGTGAATGTAGCCATGATAAACCTGTTCAACAAATGGAGGCTAGAGCAGATCAATCAGGAGCTTACGGCGATATCCATAAAGGATCCACTTACCCAGATATATAACAGGGAAGGTATGAGACAGATCGCCGCAAAGGCATTTGACAAGGCTGCGGGTCAGGGCAGGGCACTTCTCATAATGTTTGCCGATATGGACAAGCTCAAATATATAAATGACACTTATGGTCACGAGTACGGAGACAAAGCTATAAGGAGTGCCGCAAGAGCCATAGCAGGTGGAGGCGGAATAAGCAGTATTCCGGTTCGATACGGCGGAGATGAATTTGTATCCATATCTATATATGATGAGACGGAATCTCCTGAGGAAAGAAAGACGGCGATCCTTGAGAAAGCCAGGGAGATAGCTGCACAGGAGAAGCTTCCATTTGCCTTGGAGTTTAGTATAGGTTATGTTATAACAGCCCCGGATGGTGATAAAACCCTTGAGGAGTATGTGAGGGAAGCGGATCACAGCATGTATCAGGAGAAGATACAGAGAAGGGTAAGCAGATAATAATAAAAATTATCAAAAAATGGAGAACCAGGTTTTATGTGCTGATTCTCTATTTTCATTTAGTATGTTATAATTAACTGTCATTATGATAGTTTGCGCAAGCACAGCTGTCGCAATGCTCATTTTATCATGTGGACACAACGTGGATTATTTATATTAGATAATTAGGATCAAAAGGAGGATATACAATGCTTAAGAATGTAACAGACACAGTATTTTATGTGGGTGTGGATGACAAGAACATAGACCTGTTCGAGAATCAGTACATCGTGCCAAACGGAATAGCGTACAACTCATATGTCATCATGGACGAGAAGATCGCTATCATGGACATGGTGGATGCAAAGTGTGCAGACCAGTGGTTTGCAAATGTGGCAGAGGTGCTTGGCGACAGAAAGCCGGATTATCTCATCATATCCCATCTTGAGCCGGATCATTCCGCCAATCTTGGTGATGTGCTTGCGAAGTATCCGGATATCAAGATCGTATCAAATGCCAAGCTTTTCGGAATGCTTCCAAATTTCTTCGAGGTTCCTGTGGCTGACAGAAGCGTGACAGTTGCGGAGGGACAGACACTCTCACTTGGAAGCCATACGCTCCAGTTCTTCATGGCTCCTATGGTCCACTGGCCTGAGGTTATGGTCACATATGAACAGAGTGAGAAGATACTCTTCTCAGCGGATGCATTTGGCAAGTTCGGCACTCTGGATACCGACGAGGACTGGGCATGCGAGGCGAGAAGATATTACTTCAATATAGTAGGAAAGTATGGAATGCCTGTACAGGCACTTCTGAAGAAGGCAGCAGGACTGGATATCCAGAAGATATGTGCACTCCACGGACCAATCCTCACAGAGAATCTTGAATATTACATAGGCAAATATCAGCTGTGGTCAACATACACACCTGAGGATGAGGGAATCTTCATCGCATACTGCAGTCTCCATGGCAACACAGAGAAGGCTGCAAAGAAACTGGCGGAGATACTTGAGGCAAAGGGTGCGCCAAAGGTTGCGATATCAGACCTCTCAAGGGATGATATGGCAGAGTGTATAGAGGATGCATTCAGATACGACAGATTGGTTCTGGCAGCCCCAACATATGATGGCGGTGTGATGCCTGTCATGGCGGATTTCATCAACCACCTGAAGATGAAGGCGTACCAGAAGAGAAAAGTGGCATTCATTGAGAATGGTTCGTGGGCTCCAATGGCAGCCAAGCTCATGAAGGAACAGATGTCAGCGATGAAGGATATAGAGATCGTGGACGAGCATGTGACCATAAGGTCTGCATTCAAGCAGTCGGATGTGGCAGCGCTCGAAGCTTTGGCTGGAAAACTGTTATAAGAGATAAGGATAATAAACATAAAGTAAGTCTGAGACAGACTTAAATGTAAGGAAGGTGTAAGACATGGCTAAGTCCATGGTTTCCGGTAAGCCCCTCAGTCTGATGCTGCAGTTTGCCATGCCGCTTTTGCTCGGCAATCTGCTTCAGCAGACCTACAACATAATAGATGCGGCTATTGTGGGGCAGATACTGGGTGATAAGGCTCTGGCGGGAGTCGGAGCAAGCAGCAGTATACAGTTTCTGGTTCTGGGATTCTGTATGGGCTGTTGCACAGGATTTGGTGTTCCTGTTGCAAAGTATTTTGGTGCAAATAATCTGCACAAGATGAGAAAGTATATATTTAACGGCGCGGTGCTGACGGGCATCATAGCGTTGATAGTCACGATTGTATGTTCGGTGTGCTGTAATCAGATACTTCATCTGCTTTCGGTTCCGCAGGATATATATGACAAGGCATATGCTTATCTTATAGTTATATTCCTGGGAATTCCGTTCACACTCATGTACAACTATCTGTCAAGTGTGCTCAGGTCTCTGGGAGACAGCAGAACGCCGTTCATGTTTCTGGCGTTCTCGGCAATACTCAACATATTCCTTGACCTGTTCTGTATAGTTGTCCTCAAATGGGACTGCGCCGGTGCGGCTATAGCAACCATCATGGCACAGGCGGTGAGTGGAATATTGTGTCTTGTATATATCTTCAAGAAGGTTCAGATCATGCATCTTGAGGCGAAGGACAGGGAGATAGAGGGCTCTGCAGTGAAGGAACTTCTTGTCATGGGAATTCCGACAGGCCTGCAGTTTTCCATAACCGCCATAGGAAGTATGGTCATGCAGTCTGCAAATAACAAGCTGGGAAGCGTGTACGTGTCAGGCTTCACAGCCGGTATGAGGATAAAGCAGTTCACTATGTGTCCATTTGACGCATTTGCAACGGCGGCATCTGTGTTCTGCAGCCAGAACCTTGGCGCCGGACAGGCAAAGCGTATAAAGCAGGGCTTGTGGCAGGCGATTGCTGTTGCAGTTGGATACGGTATAGTCGCAGGACTTGTGATGATAATATTTGGAAGACCGCTCTCCATGATATTTGTCAAGAAGAGCGCAGTGGATGTGCTTGACGCATCTGCCAAGTATCTCAGATGTATGGGCTGCTTCTACTGGAGCCTTGGAATACTGAATGTTGCACGAATGGTGACACAGGGCCTGGGATATTCCGGCCGTGCCATATTCTCCGGCGTCACGGAGATGCTGGCAAGGATCATAGTCAGCCTTGGATTTGCCGGAACATTTGGATTCACGGCCATCTGTTTTGCTGACCAGACGGCGTGGGTCACGGCGACCATCTACATATTGCCGACATGTCTCTACTGCGTGAAGAAGTCCACGGCGAAGATTGCTGCGGGAACGGTGTGATATGGAAAAGATAAAAATGCGTATGAATAACCGAGACTGTTGTCTGAGGATTCATACGCATTTTATAGTTGTGACATATTCGGGTTATATATTACTTTTCCTTGCTGTCATCAAGCAGCTTGGGAGTGTTGGAGTTTAATGGGGATAGTATGCTGCGCCCTATCTGCTTTTCAAGGGATTCACGTGCATTTCTGGCAATATTGCCACCTTGGATGGTAGCATCTGTGGCCTCGGTTATACCTTGAGGATTAGTTGCCTTTGATATCTCTGTTGTCGATATCTCTGCAAGAGCATTCAGGACAAGCTCTGTGTTAGTCATATTGTCTCTGAGATTTTCTTTTTTCAGCCTTTTAAACTTTTTATATTCTTTCACTGTTTTTCCTGACCATGCGGCAGTAAGTATGTTTGTAAGAGAAGCATACTGTCTGGAATCGGTAATTCCGGCACGCCTCCACTCATTGGTCATATCTTTACGAATCTCTATCCCACGCATACGCTGGGCTATCCAATCTTCAGAATATCCTTTGTTGCGGTATGATTCTATAGCACGATCTATAGCAATCTGAGGATCAACTTCCTCGTCCAGACGTTGTTTGCCCACCATTGCCAGCCATTGCTTGAATGGCTCAGCCTTTTTTGACGGAATGGACTGGATAATTCTCAATAACCCATGTGTGTTTGTTGCTTGGATTTTACGCATTTTACCATCAGCGGCTATCATTTGAATAGGGGTACAAATTGTACCCCAGTTAGCTGATAATTCTGGGTCGCGGGATCGTAACTTTTTTACATATTGTTTTGGATCGGAACTATCGGTCAAAACGTCAATTACATCAATTATGGAAAAATACCATTCCTCCTCCTGTGAGTGCCATACTTTTCTGATTTTATCATCATATATAAATTCAAGTTCCTGTTCGCTTAACTCGGGTATATCTGATACCTCAATAGGAGCAGTCGAGGAAGTATTCTCATCATATACATAAAAAAGCATAATAATCACTCCAATCCATTAAAATTTTGCCCTTAACTCCACTACCTTACCAATGATCTTGACAGGTTTATTTTTTATGGTTTCATCGTCAAAATAGAGCGGTGCATAGCTGGGGTTGGTGGAAATCAGTTCCAGTCCTTCTTTATATTTTCTCAGGCGTTTGCACACGGCGTCTTCACCAGCTATTGTAGCAATAACAGTGTCCCCTGTGTCTGCATCATCCTGTTGTCGGACAATTACAACGTCGCCGCTGCTGATCTTGGGTTCCATGCTATCCCCCTTTATTCTAAGAGCGTAGAATTTGCCAGTTTTAGCAAGACTTTCGGGTATTTCTTCTGTATCAATAATCTTTTCGGTTGAACAAAATGTTTTGTCACATGATATATAATCAAATACAGGAATTGCATATGCCTCTGATTTCTTTTGGCTTCTTATGATATCTTTTTCTTCCAGAAGATCAGACCTAGAGCAATTGAAAATAGCGCACATGTGGTCAATTTTGTCCATTCGGGGAGACTTTAGTCCGTTACACCAATTTGACACAGTTGCAGTGCTGACATTCATCTGCTTAGCAAAGGCAGCTTGAGTATATTGATATTTATTAAGAAAAAAGAAAAGATTCTTTGCAAATTGGTCATTCATTCTTCTTTCAAATTCTATATCGGACATAGTAATCAACCTCCTTTTGAAC
>OHMX01000800.1_pt1 | contig 12643 bp, 11 predicted proteins | sample 1569471 | NCBI WGS metagenome assembly OHMX01 (sample SAMEA3879547, study PRJEB24766) | human gut metagenome | biome: human-associated habitat; feature: feces | place: USA | collected 1985/1987
CAGAGAATTTTTGATTCAGCACACAATTGTTGATATATTTCTAAATTCATTCGTTCCCTCCTTAACATTGTTGTAATCTATAAATATTATACATCAGTTTTACCTCATATAATACCTAAATCTAGTTTACTCTATCTTTAGCTCATATCGTTACAAAAACCTTATATCTCTTGTATTATAATTATAAGGCGTTAACAAATCGGATTTTGATAGGGGAAGGCATGAATATGATTATAGTAATGGAAAAAACACAACTTCAGGACTTGCTTCGAGCGCAAACTATTCAGCTTTTATTGTTGGATTATGATGAAAATCATATATTTTTCCTTTTCATAAACCGTAACATAATATTACCTATGTATTGTTGCAAAAATACTCCGGAAAATCAATAGTCTTTTGTGACACAACATTAGCACTAAACTGTCCTCGCATGGCACGGCTTTGCGATTTTCACTGTCGCTTTACTATGCTACAATCCCATCTTTGGCTCTATAAAGTGTCAAAGATGGGAGAAGGAGATCTTGTCTTGATGAGTATTGATGCCTTTGAAAAAAGGGAACAGACACTGCAGCTACATGCAAATGTCTTACAAGCCGAGCAGGAACGCATAGACGGTGCTCCTACCCTCAGTGTATCCGAAGCCAGAAAGCAACTCAGGGAGCGCATGAAAAATGTATAATGTTAAGTGGCGTACATATAGCAATATAAATTACGAGACAATTGTGATTTTGTGTAATTGGGTGGATGGATTGAAAAATGTTTCCCCCTCTCATAAGTTCTACCTTCTACCTTTTTATTGTCTCAACAATATGAATCATTTTCTCTAAGCATTGTTCAAAAAAGAAACGATAGCTTTCGCAATAATAATTTGCATATTCTCCTTTAGCAACATCAAATTCCCTATTTCTTCGACAGCCCCCTCTGCATAGTGTATGGAACTTACATTCTATGCAGTCTTTTGCAGACTTTTGCGACTGCTCCACAAATGCAATTGATTTTCGCTTTTCATCAATCTCTACCAAACGGTCACTATTAAAATTGCCTAGTCTGTATTCATCTAACATATAAAAATCGCACGGATACACACTACCATCGGCTTCCACCACATTCTGTATACCACAGATTCCTCGTTGTTCGCAGGATTCCGGCTGATATCCAAGCAGAATTCCTATATAGTTTTCAAATTGTCTTATATAAGGATGTTCTCCATTTTTCCAATCCTCGTACCATAAGTTAAATAACTCTACTAAAAACCGTCCATATTGTTCAGGTTTTAAGGCAAATGAACTTTTCCCCCTAATTTCCCCCAACGGATCCAAACATGCAATATACTGTTGATATTTCCACCCCTGCCTCTTATAATAATTATATATTTCCGTCGCATGATAAGCAGTATTCTGTGTTACTACCGTCAGAATATTGTAATCCACTCCATATTGATCCATAAGATCTGCCGCAGACTTAATCCGATCAAATGACGGTACATATCATGAAGCTGTTTTGTACCATCTATTGATAGCCCAATTAAAAATTGATTTTCTTTGAAAAATTTACACCATGCATCATCTAGCAGATATCCATTCGTCTGCAAAGCATTATTCACCCGTATTCCATGCTTGTTATAATGCCTCTGGTATTCCACAGCTTTTTCAAAAAAAGTAAGTCCACGCAAAGTAGGCTCACCACCTTGATATACATAGCTTATTAACCCTTCAGCATGAATCATAGTCTTTCTAATAACATTTTTTAGTGTTTGTTCTGACATAAACCCATACGAATCCTGTGACCTTTTTTTCATTTCATCACAATAGAAACAGTAATCACATTGCATGTTGCACATCCCTGATGCAGGTTTTATCAGTACGCTGATTGTCGGCATATCATCCTCCCTATATTTTTCTTATATAAGTGCTACTAATACTTTTAATACCCCAGCCAATATCATCACAAAAACAGGATTCCATTTTGTTTTCCTAAGCAGTACCACACTGATTGCAAAAATCAGCACCATGTCCCATTTAACTCCATCAATGTTGATAATACCACTTCCCCAAAAGGCCGTGCAAATATCAGCCAATGACACTCCGCTCCCCAAGTTTGAATGTCATTACCGGAGAGAACTGGCTTGTGCTGCCACCTTCCCAGATTCCGTCCTTTTCATGATAAAGTGCTAGAGTAAATTTTTCAGATTTTTCTAGTTTAGAGTAATCAACATTCTTCATAGAATCATATGAAAATGTATTTTTATCTTCTCCTTTTGGAATTTCATAAGAAGAAAGTAAAATTCCCTGTTCTATTTCCGTGATAAGGAAAAGATGTGGAGATGCATGACGTTTTCCAGTTATCGAACACTATTTCTCTTTTGCTTTTGCTATACTGGCGATATCTCCCACTCCATTCAATACCATTGTCGGAAGATAAGCATAAGTTTTGAGTGTGTCCTTCGTTGAACATCCAGAGAGAACCAATACAGTAGACATACCACTTTCCATTCCTGAAATCACATCTGTATCCATACGGTCCCCAACCATTACTGCTTCTGCTGAATGACATCCAAGCATATTTAATCCTGTTCTCATCATCAGTGGATTGGGTTTTCCACAGAAATATGCCTGTGTTCCTGTTGCCATTTCTATCGGTGCAACCAATGCACGACAAGCAGGAGCAATGCCGTTCTCAATCGGTCCGGAAACATCTGAGTTTGCTCCGATCAGCTTTGCACCTTTCAGAACTAAATTCGTTGCTTTTGTTAATGTATCCAATGAATAGGAGCGTCCCTCTCCCACAACAACATAATCCGGATTTACATCATTCATTGTGATACCTACATCATAAAGTGCATTTAACAGGCCGGCTTCTCCTATCACAAATGCCGAACATCCTGCCGCCTGTTCTTTTAAAAATGCGGCTGTTGCCAATGCACTGGTATAAAAATGTTCTTCTGGCACATTAAGTCCCATCCTAGCCAGTTTCTGATTTAATTCTCGTGGTGTATATCCACTGTTATTTGTCAAAAATAAATATTCTTTCTTTTCATCATGTAGCCACTGAATGAATTCTGGAACACCTGGCAATATCTGATTGCCATGATAAATTACACCATCCATATCACAGATAAAGCCTTTTTTCTCATTAAAATCAATTACTGATTTTCCCATATTCATATATGTCCTGCCTTTCTTTCTCTTTAGAGTATGCCTTGTTCTTTCACTTCAGAAAAATCTGTTTTCTACGACCATTTTAACATTGTATCATCCATGCATAAAATCAAATGCATAGCGGTGTGAAATCAAAGTAAATTTTTCTATCTGCAGAACATTTTATGACTGCATATCCTTCACACATGTACTTCGATAGTCACTTGGCGAAATTTTATATCTTTCCTTGAATACCCGGTTAAATGTCCTCTGGCTTTCAAATCCACTATCCAGGCAAATATTTGTAATAGAATCGCTCGTATTTTCCAAGCGATGACATGCATAGTTCAACCTTGCATCATTAAGATACTGATTGAAATTTCTATGAAAGATTTTGGAAAAGAGTCTGGATAAAACATATTTGCTCACGCCCAGGTCTTTTGCCATCTCTTCCAGAGAAAACTTCTTCTTAAAATTTGCTGATATATAGGAAACTGTCTGGTAAATAAGATCGTTGCTCCCCACATTACTCTTTTCTACCAAATTTAATTTTCCTATGCAGCGTGCCAACACAATTTGAAGATATGCCTGTGCAACAGTAATATCCGACTGTTCTGTCTCTAAAATTGCATTTATAACCCTATATACCTCCGGTTCAACCTTTTCCGCTTTGATGATTGGGTATTCAGGAGCCATGGATTGCATGATATCTGCAAATTTGGCTATCGTAAATGGCGATGCAATCAGATAAGTCGCTTTATTTACACCAGGTGTCAGTACCTGATAGTGATGAATAACATCTGGAAATACAAAGCCTATATCTCCTTTTTCCATATGGTATAGTTCCTGTCCGACACCAAGTTCTAATGCTCCACTTGTTACACAAACGATCTCCAGTGCATTATGAAGATGTGGTTCAATATGTTTTGACTTCCTATTTATTGCTATGATCTCCTCTTTTGTGTCAACATATTTTAATTGCATGAAATACTCCCCTTTGCAACATTTGTCTATATCTTCTTTCGATTTGGCAAGCAATCCTTTTACACCTATCTTATAATCAACTTGTAAATAAGGAAAGGAGGAATTGCAAATGAGCAACCTAAAAAAATATCTGAATGACCTTTTAGTATTCTACACTGAATATTTTGAGCATCCTTACCATGTATAAATACTAAAAGGACTATTTTGTGAAAACTGAATATTTTCTTAAGGCCATTTCACAAAAATGAAGTGGTCCTTTTTTATTTTCAAAATACAGTTCTATCACTTTATATATAGAAAAAAGCACTGTCTCATCGAGCAACGACCAGACAACGCTTTCTCCTGTCAATTCTAATTTATGTCTGATGCATCTGTTACTTCATCTGCAGCAATTCCTTTTTCTGCTTTCAGTTTTTTATTTGCATCTTCTACATTCATTCTTGAAAGTACAAACATAATCAATACATCAAAGATTAACGGAAGCCAAAGATACATAAACTGCATCATATCAAGTGCAGACTGCGGCTGAGTTGCATTTGTTCCGATATATCCACTGAACTCAAGCAGCCATCCAACAACAGCGGTTCCAATACCTCCACCGATTTTTACGCCAAGAGAAGTACAAGAGTACATCGTTCCGTCAATTCTCTTTCCCTGTGTAAGATAAGTGTACTCAGAGCAGGATGCGATAACTGCATTCATATCTCCCTGCCATGGTCCCTGACCTAAGGCTGCAAGAGCTGTAAATGCCATCATCAGCGGAACACTGCCCATATATCCGGCAACAACAACAAGTGCTCTACCGATGACTGCTAAGACATAACCTCTTAAGTTCAGTTTATACATACCTTTCCACTTACCAACTAATGTCGGTGTGAAAATCAGGGCAATGATCAGTGGAATATTTACTGCCCATGCAAATTGTCCAAACAAATTCTTATTTTTCAGTACCCATGTCATGTAATAAATGCCAGCTCCAATCATGGCACCATATAACTGCTGTAAAATATATGTTCCACAAATCATCATGTAATATTTGTTTTTAACAAGAAGCTTGAATGCCTGTACCATTCCGTACTTTTCATTATCATCCTTTACTTCTCCTTCGTTAAGTTCTTCCTCAGGAAGTTCCTTAACAGAAAGTGCTGAAATCGTATTTACGACCAGACCAATGATTGCATAGATAATAGCAACCGTTCTCCATGCCGCAGCATCTCCACCACATTTATCTACAAATCCAACTGTAATCGCCTGAATCAGAAGACTTGTTGAAAATGCAAAAATAAAACGGTAAGATCCCATCTGTACACGCTCTTTGCTGTTCTTTGTAATCAGTGACGTAAGTGCTGAATAAGCAATATTGTTTGCTGTATAAAACACACCATTTAACAGTGTGTAAGAGATAAAGAACCATGCATATTTAGCCGTTGTTCCCAAGCTGACTGGTACTGCAAAACAGCAGACCAGCGTAATGGCACAACCAATATATCCATATAGCATCCAGGGTTTCGCTTTTCCCATTTTACTGTGTGTTTTGTCAATCATTGATCCAAAAAATATATCCGTAAAACCATCAAATAGTTTTGATACGGCAATCAGGGTACCCACGACACCTGCAGCAAGTCCTACCGAGTCCGTAGACCATCATAAAAGATGTCAGGAACGCATAGACTACATTACCTGCAATATCACCTGATCCGTATCCAATTTTGTTATACCATTTCAAATACTTTTTTTCTTCCATCGAATTTCTTTGCTCCTCATCTTCATCGCACTTAGAATTTCAAGATGTCTAACAGAGTATGATGTCTAATTCTAGTTTTTTCTCTGTTTTTGTCTGATTGCTCTGTATATCCGGACTTTACATTACAATCAGACTCTCTTTCCTTGTTTACGGGTTACATGAAACTTTATTATCCCTTTACATACGGTATCAGTGTAAACTGAAACCGGAATAATACATCATCAAATCGGTACTGCTCCAATACAACTGGACCACAACTATTAGAACCAATGCCATTTAATGCGTAGTCAACACAGAATACTACACTATCTGATTCTATTAATTCATAATTATGCGTTTTCTTCTCAAGTTCTTCCTGTGTATAATAAGAAGCATTGAATGAAAATGCCTTTTCTGCGGATGCCACAATTCCATATCGGCTGTTGTTAAGCTCTACATATTCACAATCATAATGGCTTCCATTTTCCTGTGGGCGAATATAATCCTCATGCAAATCATCTACATTTGCCTGATACAAACCGTGGCTCGCAGCCTGATGTTTATCACAATAACTTTCCTGTGGTCCCATTCCAAAGTATCTTACAGCTGAAAGTTTTTTATCCAGGAACATCCTCACACCAAATCTTGGCAGGTCCGGAAATTCATCATCTTTTGTTACTGCAATATCTGCATCAATCTTTCCAGCAGCTTCTATTTTCCATGTAATCGTCACATCAAGAATCTTCTGTACTGTCTCTGCCACAACGGAAGCATGGCTTGTAATCTTCACACCATGTTTTCCCTGCACAACCTCTGTCGTATAGGCTCTTGTGTAAGCCTTATCATAGTGGGCTTTCTTCCATTCAGACTTGATGTACATATCATTATCTGTTGGTGCCCTCCAGATATTTAATTCCATCGGGTGGTTCAGATATTCCCGCCCTGCGAATTTCATCTCTGTAAAGAGTGCAGTACGTTTGTCTATGGTATAAGCAAATTCACGCCCCTTGATATGAATCTGTGTATCATTTTCATTTACCTGTAATTCAGAGTCCACTACTGTTTTTGGTATCCATTTCTCTGCAAGTTTACATTTTGTATCCTCTTTACTTACCTCAATTTCATCAAATCCAAGAATATGGTCTTCATCCAACAGTGGCAATTCTTTTTTCAGATGGTAAATAAGTTTTAAATAACATTTCCCATTCTCTGGAACATTGATCTTCAGGTTTGTTTTTCCTTCCCCGTGTGGTGCCACAGAAAACTCCGGAAGTATGCCTTTGCTGATCACAAGACCATCCTGTGTCAGCTCATAACTAATCTTCACATAATCTTTCAAGTCATCAAAATCCATGTAGTTATGAAGCACCAGTTCTCCGCTTTCTTTGTCATAGGAAATAACCCTTGCCGGGCGATAAACATTCTTGTATTCCAAAAGTCCTGTATGTACCGTTCTGTCCGGATATACTAATCCATCCATACAGAAGTTGCCATCATGAATTTCTTCGCCATGGTCGCCCCCATAAGCATATATAGTCTTTCCATTCTCAGCAGTTCCATGAGCAATCGCATGGTCACACCATTCCCAGACAAAGCCGCCGCACATTTTATCATTATCCTGAATCATCTGGAAGTAATCTTCAAAATCTCCAGGTCCGTTTCCCATGCTGTGACAGTACTCTACCAAAAGGAAGGGTTTGCTTCCATCTTTATCCAGATATTCCTGAATTTCGGAAAGCGCCGGGTACATCCGGCTGTACACATCCAGATTGCTGTAATCATATGTTTCATCATAATTACGGTATCTTGCACTCTCATATTGTGTGATACGGTCTGGATCAAAATTCTTTGTCCATTCCAGTGCTTTTTCAAAGTTGCAGCCATAAGCACTCTCATTTCCCATTGACCACATAACAATACAGAAACGGTTTTTGTCACGTTCCACCATGAGTTTTACTCGATCAACGATTGCCTCTTCCCATACCGGATCATCTGCAATCTTCTCATTCCATCGTTTGAACCGATTGTAATCGGTGTCTTCTTTTCTGTAGATCATAAATGGACCATGAGCTTCAATATCTGCTTCATCTATCACCATGAATCCATACTTGTCACACATTTCATAGAAAAATGGTGCGTTCGGATAGTGGCTGGAACGGATCGCATTAAAATTATGCTGCTTCATTAACGTAAGATCGGTTGTGAGCTGTTCCAGACTGATTGTAAATCCAGTAACCGGATCGGAATCATGTCGATTGACACCACGGAATTTAATCTTCTGTCCATTTAAATAAATAACCTGGTCTTTAATCTCTATCTTTCTTAATGCAATGTGATCTACAATTACTTCATTCTCTGTTTCAAGAATCAGTTTATATAGATATGGATTTTCTGTATTCCAAAGTTCCGGACTTGCGATTTCTAATACAGCTGTTCCTTCTTCAGCAATACTTCCTAGTGCTACAACTGCTCCGTTTCTATCTTCAATCGAAATTTTTACATTTAACGGAGAGTAGAATTTCATTTCAATTTCTACTTTCGCAAGCATATCCTCAATTCTTGTTTTAATATGATAATCACTGATTGCCTGTTTTGGGCGTTTCAAAATGTACACATCCCGGAAAATACCACTCATACGGAATTTGTCCTGATCTTCCAAATAGGAACCATCACACCATTTCATTACCAACACTGCCACCGTATTCGTTCCATCCTGAAGTACATCGGTAACATCAAACTCACTGGTCATATGTGAAACCTGGCTGTATCCTATGTAAGAGCCATTGATCCATACATAAAAGCAACTGTCTACTCCTTCAAAGTTCAAAAAAGCTTTTGATGCCTTCTCATCTCTACTGTACTCAAAATTATGTACATAGGCTCCACACGGAATATCCTGTGGCACATATGGTGGATCAAACGGAAACGGATACCGGATGTTTGTATACTGGTGTGTATCATATCCTGCCATCTGCCATACACTTGGAACCTGAATCTCATCAAAATTTTCTGTATCATAATTCTTCTCAAAGAAAGAATCCTGAATGTCATAGATGCTGTTAAAATACTGGAATTTCCAAGTTCCATTCAATAACTGCATACGATCTGATTCTTCTCTGTGTTCCACCAAGTTATCCATTCTTCTGGATGCCGGAATATAATAGGCTCTGGCTGGCATTGTGTTTTCGTGCAGTACGCTTAGATTTTCATAATAACGTGGTACGATCATAAATAGCTCTCCTCCAATACATATACTTTTTTGTTTTTTGCTTTTCTAAAATAAACCTTAATACTTTACTTATATGCTTGCATTCCTTTGTTATGTTATATATAGCTTATCTTATTCTGCAAAATATGTCTATGAATTGGATTGGATAAAATATGCACTAAATGATACAATAATAAAAAGTGTGAAAAGAGGTGCTGCTCTATGTATATGAATACTGGTTATCTGAATCACTCCCACATGGATTTCAAAAACAAAAGTCGTCCACTGATTGTAGGAAGCTGTGGCACTTATCGCCTTTCCAGCTATCCAAAATTGCCAACCTACCGTCCAAAGGGACGCCTGGATTATCAGATCATCTATATCACTGCTGGTTGTGGGCATTTTCATTTTGACAATGTAGATAACGAAACGATTGTTCCCGCCGGTAATATTGTGCTGTACAGACCGAAGGAACTTCAGAAATATGAATATTATGGAGAAGATAAGACAGAAGTATACTGGATTCATTTTACAGGTAGCAATGTAAAAAATATCTTACGTCAGTATGGATTTCCGGATAAAGAACGAGTTTTCCAAATCGGCACATCTATGGAATATGAACGGGTTTTTAAGCGTATTATCATCGAACTCCAACGCTGTCAGGATGATTATGAGGAAATGCTTGTTCTTCTGCTTCGTCATCTGCTAATCAATTTCCACCGAGAACTGACACGGGAACATATTCTGAAAAGCGAATACCTGGATCAGGAAATGAACACTGCAGTGACCTATTTCAGCGAAAATTATAATCAGAGCATCAACATAGAGGATTACGCAGCCTCACGAGGAATGAGTGTCAGCTGGTTTATCCGAAATTTCAAAAAATATACCGGTTCTACACCAATGCAATTCATTGTGGGAATCCGCATCAACAATGCTCAGATGTTACTTGAAACAACAACTTATTCCATCAATGAGATTTCTAAGATTGTCGGATATGATAACCAGCTTTATTTCAGTCGGCTTTTTCACAAGTTGAAAGGATATTCGCCGAGAGAATACCGAAAGCTGAGAAACAAATTCTGAAATCCACAAAGAGGATACCACCGAATTATCAAAACAATGATTTGTAATATCCTCTTCTCACTTTTGCTATTCTTATTTTACAAACTCAGCCGAATAATAATACATATACTCATTATCTGTATCTATGTATTCTCCTGTAATGTCCTGTATCGGCAACGAACTCACTCCTTGTTCGCCATAGATCAGTGCTGCCAAGCCTTGCTCTGTTCCGTACTCTATCGTGCTTTTGTTCTCTATAGAGGTCGCAGATCTTCCATAATATTCTCTGTTTGCAACACCTTCCAAGATTGGCATTTCTGTCATATATTTTGAATATTCATCTGCTGCAATAAGCTTTGCAGTAAAATTATCAAAATCCGGAGTGATGACAATCAATCCATTTTTTGCAGATTTCACGTCCTCATAGGAAAGTTCCAAAACTCGTTTATGAGAAACTCGTTTTCCAGAATGATATTCTGACAAGTAAACGTATAATGCTTGAAATGTATCTTTTGAATTGTATCGAAACATCATGGTTCCATCAATTCCGGACAACAATTCAGCCGTTTTCATTTCTACACTATCCGGATCTACTGCTTCTATATAATTTTGTGGTTGCCGCAATTTATTACATAACATGATTCCAAGAGTAATAGCAAATACTCCCACAGCAATAAGAAGTATAGCAATAATCTTCTTTAAATAACGCTGTTTATGACTACTATCTTTTGATATCTGTATCAGTGTATCTTCCGATTTTTTTTCTACATTAGTTACCTCAATATCTTCACCTGCCAAAAATTCATTTAGACTGATGCCTAATATTTCACATAATTCTAAATACACAGACACATCTGGTAAACAAATCCCGGTATCACATAGTTAAAGATATTGGTGTCATTTAATCAATTTTGCCGATAAAGCGGTAGAAGATTTCTACCTCCTGTTCCCGGCTTCCGTCCTCACCTTTGACCGCTTCATGGACAACGATTTTTTCAATCAGCGTATTCAAAAGTTCGGCGGTCAGTTCTGTTGGATTGACGCACTCTTTCATCAAGGCAATCCATTTTTCTGCGTCTGCGGCGTTCTGGCTTTCAGTGGCGATAGCGGATTGAAGCTGTTCAATCTTTGTGTCCAGTTCAGCCTGTTCGCTCTGGTACTTCCCGGACAGCATAGAGAAGTTGTATTCTGTGATACGCCCCGCCGCCCAGTCCTCATACATCCGGGCAAACAGGGTATCGACTTCGGCTTTCCGCTTCTCCGCTTTGTTCAACTCTGCGGCTTGCTTCTTTCTTGCGGCGGCCTGTCCCTTGTCATTGGCATTTAACAGCCGCTTCAAAAGCCGTTCTTCATCATGCTGTACCAGCCTCGACCAGTATTGCAGACGGGAGAGGACATAGGCGTAAAGCACATCATAGCGGATATAGTGCATGGAGCATTGGCGTGTGCCCTGTCCGTACTTGCTACAATGATAATGGCCGTAAGGCTTGCTGTTCTGCCTGTTCTCCCCATAGGACAGCGACCAGCCGCAATCCGCACATTTTACCAATCCGGAAAAAATCTGCGTTGTACCATCCTTGCACTTCCTGCGGCGGTTTGCTATCTGCTCCTGTACCTGCCGGAAAACCTGTTCGCTGATAATCGGCTCCTGCGTGTTCTCCACCCGCACCCATTCACTTTGGGGCTTGCGTATCCTCCGCTTGTTCTTAAAGGAAATGTTTGTTTCCCGGTAGTGGATGGTATGGCCGATATAGGTTTCGTCTTTCATAATGCTCTTGACCTGGGCTATCGTCCATGCGTAGCTTTTTTCCTCTGGCGCACCCGCATAGATGTTTGCAAAAGTCCCGTCACGCTGGAAATTGATAAATCCCGGTGTGGGAACCTTTTCCATAATCAGTATTCTTGTGATACTGGCCGCCCCTCTGCCATGAATGGCAAGGTCAAAAATCTTCTCCACTATCCAGCGGGTTTCCTCGTCGATTATCAGCTTGTTTTTGATTTCCGGGTGTTTCCTGTACCCGATGGGAGCATAGGCACCGATACGCTGTCCTGTGGCAAACTTCGCTTTGAAAGCGGCCTTTACCTTGCGGCTCGTATCTTTCGCAAACCATTCATTAAACAGGTTTTTGAACGGGACAAAATCGGAAAGCCCTTTCTCTGTGTCCTCATTCTCCGCAACGGCGATGTAGCGCACCCGTTTTTCCGGGAACAGAAATTCCAGATAGTAGTCCATCATCACATGTTCCCGCCCGAAACGGGAAAGGTCTTTCGTGACAATGCAGTTTACTTTTCCGGCTTCCACATCGTCCATCATGCGCTGAAAATCCGGGCGTTCAAAGTTCGTCCCCGACCAGCCATCGTCCACATACTCACCGACTACATGAAGTCCCTGTTCCTTTGCGTACTGTTGCAGGATTGTCCGCTGTGTTTCAATGCTTACGCTGTCACCATAGTTTTCATCGTCCCGGCTTAATCTCATATAAAGCGCCGTGTTGTAAATCGTAGTATTGTAAGGTTGTTTCACCG
>OHMX01000817.1_pt1 | contig 12466 bp, 13 predicted proteins | sample 1569471 | NCBI WGS metagenome assembly OHMX01 (sample SAMEA3879547, study PRJEB24766) | human gut metagenome | biome: human-associated habitat; feature: feces | place: USA | collected 1985/1987
GGAAAAGAAACCTGTCTTGAATATCGTTGATGCTTATCGCATCATGCACCAGAACGGCCCGCAAGGTAAAACACTGGCCGACGTAGCTACGCTGAAGACGCTGATTGTTTCTCCCAACATCGTAGCCATTGATATGGCAGCTCTTAACCTGTTTAATCAAGTCAAGAAACTCGATCTTGAAGCAGTTGCCCACATTGGCCGTGGAGAAGCTAATCATTTAGGTACGACCAATTTGAAATCACTAAATATCAAACGTATCAAACTTTGATCACTGATGAAGAAGAAAAATTACCTTAAGGGAGTGCGAGTACTGCTCGCTCTCCTTTTCTTTATACCTATTCTTTTATTTTTTGTAGACTTTGCTGATTTGTTACCTGATCAGACCCATGTCTGGTTGCAAGTACAAATCATGCCGGCTTTGCTGGGTTCGATGTGGATTGCCTTAATCGTTCAATTACTGCTGTCGGTAATCATAGGCCGTTTATATTGCTCAACCGTTTGTCCGTCCGGTGTGTTGCAAGACCTGATTAATTGGATTTATGGGAAATGCCGGACAAAAAAGAATGGCATCCGCCGTTTTTCTTATCACAAGCCCATGAACGTGTTGCGCTATGTCTTGCTGTTTTTCACGCTGGTAAGTGCTTTTTCGGGTATAGCGAGTGTTGCTCTTTGGTTGGACCCGTACAGTAACTTCGGACGAATTGCTTCAAATCTTTTCCGCCCGTTGGTAATCTGGACCAACAACGGATTAGCAGAAGCGCTCATGGCCATGGATAATTACAGCCTTTATCAGGTGACAGTTTCGACCGTTACTACCGCCGGTTTTATCAGTGGTATTATAGCCCTGCTCCTATTCATCGGATTAACTGTGTGGAGAGGTCGTTTGTTCTGCAATACAATCTGCCCGGTCGGTTCCCTGTTGAGTCTGTTTTCTCGGAAAGCAGTTTTTCATATTGCCATCGATCCGGAAAGTTGCGTAGGCTGTGGCCTTTGTGAACATACATGTAAAGCAGAAGCAATCAACAGTAAGGACAAGACGGTTGATATGTCGCGTTGCGTAGATTGTTTCAACTGCATATCTGTTTGCGCCAAAGGAAGTATTTCATTTACAGCCAAACAAGCCAAGAAAGTTGAAGCATCTGTTCAGCCCGTTCGTCAGGAAATGAGCACAACCGCCAATAGCCGTCGTACCTTTTTGGCTACGGGAGCAACTGTTGTTTCTACTCTTCCGGCTGTTTCTGCCCTGGCACAAGCCTTACATCAGGAAGACTGCCAGTGTGGTGACGATTGCGATCATGCCAATTGTTCGCACAAACACGGAGCAGGAAACGGACAAGGCCACAAGAATCGGAAGAAATGGCCTCCGATTACACCTCCGGGTTCCTTGAGTATCGAACGTTTTAAAGACTTGTGTACAGGTTGTCACCTTTGTGTAACACAATGCCCCAGCCAGGTTTTACGTCCAGCAGGAATGGAATATGGTTTTGATTATCTGTTGAAACCCCACATGTCTTACCTGAACAGTTATTGTAATTACGAATGTACGGTCTGTTCGGAAGTATGTCCTACTCATGCCATTCGTCCGATCACAAAGGAAGAGAAAGCGACTACACAAGTAGGTGTGGCACATTTCTTTATCAATCGTTGCATCGTTCATACGGAAAACACCGATTGTGGAGCCTGCTCTGAGCACTGTCCGACACAAGCCGTACAAATGGTGCCTTACAAAGGTACACTCACCATTCCACAAGTAAACCCCGATCTTTGTATCGGTTGCGGTGGTTGTGAATCCATTTGTCCGGTTCGTCCGATGCGAGCTATTATCATCAAGGCAAACGATGTCCACAAACAGGTAGAAAAGCCAAAACAGGAAGAAGTGAAAGAGATCGAAGTAACCGATTTTGGTTTCTAAGTCTGTTGTCAATTCCGTATTATTTCATACCTTTGCGGTCATGAAATTCGAATTACAATATAACGATACAAAAACAAATGCAAGGGCGGGCTTGATTACTACCGACCACGGAGTAATCGAGACGCCTATATTTATGCCCGTAGGTACGCAAGGAGCCGTAAAGGCTGTTCACATGCCTGAGTTGAAAGATGATATTAAAGCCCAAATCATTCTGGGGAATACTTATCATCTGTATCTTCGTCCGGGACTGGATATTTTAGAGAAAGCAGGCGGACTGCATAAGTTTAACGGCTGGGATCGCCCTATCTTGACCGACAGTGGTGGCTTTCAGGTATTCTCATTATCAGAAAATCGGAAATTGCGTGAAGAAGGAGCTGAATTTCGTTCTCACATCGATGGCTCCAAACATCTGTTTACTCCGGAAAAAGTAATGGACATCGAGCGAACCATTGGTGCTGATATCATCATGGCATTCGACGAATGTTGCCCGGGAGACGCAGAGTTTGATTATGCCAAACAGTCGTTAGGTCTAACCGAACGTTGGCTGGATCGCTGTTTCAAGCGTTTCAATGAAACGGAACCTAAATATGGATATCAGCAAAGCCTCTTTCCTATTGTACAAGGATGTGTATATCCCGAACTGCGAATCCGTGCAGCCGAAAATGTAGCGGCCAAGGAAGCTGATGGAAATGCTATCGGAGGTCTGGCCGTTGGTGAGCCAACAGAAAAGATGTATGAAATGATCGAGTTGGTCAACGGTATTTTACCCAAAGATAAACCTCGTTATTTAATGGGTGTCGGAACACCGATCAATATTCTGGAAGCGATAGAACGAGGCGTTGATATGTTTGATTGTATTATGCCAACCCGTAATGGACGAAACGGACAGATCTTTACTCCTTTCGGAACGATGAATATGCGTAACAAGAAATGGGAATACGATTTCTCTCCGATTGATCCGGAAGGACCTTCCTTTGTTGATCGGATTTATACGAAAGCCTATTTGCATCACCTGATCAAAGTCAATGAAATATTAGGTTTGCAAATAGCTTCCATACACAATCTGGCCTTTTATCTCTGGCTGGTAAAAGAAGCGCGTAAACATATCATAGCAGATGATTTCTCAACTTGGAAATCCCAAATGGTTCGTCAGATGGACAATCGATTATAATAGCAATATGAACTTGAAGCTAAAAAGAATAGATTGGTATATCATCAAACAGTTCCTTGGCACCTATGTCTTTGCCATCTTACTGATTATTTCGATTTCTGTGGTTTTCGATATCAATGAAAAGATTGATAAATTCCTTCGTCCGGAAGTGCCACTGAAAGCGATTGTCTTTGATTATTACCTGAATTTCATTCCGTATTTTGCCAATCTGTTCAGTCCGCTGTTTACATTCATTGCCGTTATCTTCTTTACTTCCCGACTGGCAGACAACTCTGAAATCATTGCGATGCTGGCAAGTGGAATGAGCTTCAGGCGATTGATGTTGCCATATGGTATATCTGCAGCGATCATTGCTACGGTAACATTTATATTAAATGCCTTCATCATTCCGCCATCCAACAAGACTCGTATTGATTTCCAGAATAAATACATCAAGAACAAAGCGACAACGTATGCCCGAAATGTACAATTGGAAGTAGAACCCGGTATTATTGCCTACTTCGACCGTTATGAAGCTCGTTCGAATATGGGTTATCGCTTTTCTCTGGAACACTTTGAAGGGAAACGACTGGTATCACGTCTGACGGCCAATTCCATTAAATATGATACCTTATATCATTGGCAAGTCATAGACTATACGATACGGGATTTCGACGGCATGCGCGAATACATTACACAAGGTTCTCGCTTGGATACGACACTGACTATTGTTCCGTCGGACTTTCTCATCTCGGTCAATGACTGTGAAACCATGACTTCTCCGGAATTGCATACGTATATCAGCCGTCAGCAGAAACGAGGAATTGGAAACATCCAGACATTCGAGATCGAATATCACAAGCGATATGCCACAATCATGGCGGCTTTTATCCTAACAGCTATTGGAGCTTCTCTTTCTTCCAGAAAGGTTAAAGGAGGAATGGGTTTGAATATCGGTATCGGTTTGGCTCTTAGCTTCTCATACATCTTGTTTATGACGATCACATCCACCTTTGCCATTAGCGGATATGTAAGTCCGATGGTGGCTGCCTGGATACCTAATATTTTATATACTTTCATCGCCATTTATCTATATCGGAAAGCTCCGAGGTAAAAATAAACTATTCTCTTTTTAAGATCAGAGAAATTAGTCTTTCAAATAAACGAGAATCAAATTCAAAATAAGTTGGTTTTGAATTTGATTCTCGTTTATTTTGGAAGCATATGAATAATCGAATGAATAAATGGCGGAATTATCTTGATAAATTATTACCTTTGCGCGTCGAATAAACGACATTGATAAGCATTTTGATTAAACAAACTTACATTCTATAAGAAACATGGCAAAAGTTACAAAAGAGGATGCCCTGCGTTACCATGCCGAGGGCAAACCAGGAAAAATTGAGGTTATTCCTACAAAGCCTTACAGCACACAGGCTGATTTGTCATTGGCTTATTCACCGGGTGTTGCTGAACCTTGTCTGGAAATACAGAAGAATCCGCTGGATGCATATAAATATACAGCCAAAGGAAATTTGGTAGCCGTTATATCTAACGGTACAGCCGTATTAGGTCTTGGTAATATCGGAGCAATGGCCGGTAAGCCTGTAATGGAAGGAAAAGGTCTGTTGTTTAAGATCTTCGCCGGAATAGATGTGTTCGATATTGAAGTGGATGAAAAAGATCCGCAGAAATTCATCGAGACAGTCAAAGCAATTGCACCGACCTTCGGTGGTATCAACCTGGAAGATATCAAGGCTCCGGAATGTTTTGAGATTGAGACTCGGTTGAAAAATGAATTGGATATTCCGGTTATGCACGACGATCAGCACGGAACAGCGATTATCTCGGGAGCCGGACTCATCAATGCTCTAGAAGTAGCTGGCAAGAAGATTGAAGATGTTAAGATCGTTGTCAACGGAGCTGGAGCAGCATCCATCTCATGTACTAAATTATATGTGATGCTGGGTGCCCGCAAAGAGAACATCATCATGTGCGACAGTAAAGGAGTTATCTCGACACAGCGTACGGATCTAAACGAACAAAAGAGAGAGTTTGCAACAGATCGTCCGGTAAAAACACTGGAAGAAGCGGTCGCTGGTGCAGACGTATTCTTGGGTTTGTCGGTAGCTGATGTATTGACCAAAGAAATGGTTCGCTCAATGAATGCTAATCCGATTGTCTTTGCCTTAGCCAATCCAAATCCGGAGATCTCGTATGCCGACGCAATGGAATCGAGAGAAGATATCATCTTTGCTACCGGACGTTCGGATTATCCGAACCAGATCAATAACGTATTGGGATTCCCGTACATCTTCCGTGGCGCACTCGACACCAGTGCCCGTGCCATCAATGAAGAGATGAAACTGGCTGCAGTGAAAGCGATTGCACAACTGGCCAAAGAACCGGTACCCGACGTTGTCAATGCGGCTTATAAATTGAAGCGTACTACCTTTGGTCGGGATTATATCCTGCCGAAAGCTCTTGATCCCAGATTGCTGACTCGTGTATCTTGCGCAGTAGCAAAAGCAGCGATGGATTCGGGAGTTGCCCGTCGGGAAATTACAGATTGGGATGAATATGCCAACCATTTGCGTGAAATGATGGGATACGACAACAAATTACTTCGCTCGTTTACAGATATGGCCAAAGCCAATCCGAAGCGTGTTGTCTTTGCAGAAGCAAACCATATCAATATGCTGAAAGCAGCAGCTGAAGCTAAAGCAGAAGGAATCTGCCAACCTATCTTGTTAGGCAACTGGGATTATCTGCATAAACTGGCAGGAGAAGAAAACATTAGCCTGGAAGGTATAGAAATCATTAATATGCGTTCAGACAGTGAAACTGACCGCCGTCATCGATATGCCTCCATCCTTGCCAAGAAGCGCGAACGGGAAGGTGTAACCTATTCAGAAGCTTGTGAAATCATGTTTAACCGGAATGCGTTTGGTATGATGATGGTTGAAACAGGTGATGCAGATGCTTTCATGACGGGTGTTTACAGCCGTTATTCAGAAGTTACGAAACTGGCGGAACAGATTATCGGTATTCGTCCGACTTACAAACACTTTGGTGCCATGCATATCATTTCTGGCAAGAAAGGAACTTACTTCATGGCTGATACCTTGATCAACCGTCATCCTTCTACAGAAGTATTGATCGACATTGCCCGTCTGACGCATGATGCAGTCAAATTCTTTGCCCATGAACCGGTGATGGCTATGCTTTCTTACTCAAACTTCGGCGCTGACAAACAAGGAAGTCCGCTGAAAGTACACGATGCCATCGATTATCTGCATACCAATTATCCGGAAATCACAATCGACGGAGAAATGCAAGTCAACTTTGCTCTCAACAAACGGTTGCGGGATGAAATGTATCCGTTCAACAAACTGAAGGATAAAGAAGTCAATACTTTGGTATTCCCGAACTTGAGTTCAGCAAACAGTGCTTATAAATTGATGCTCGAAATGGGAAATGTTGAATCTATCGGTCCGATCCAAATGGGATTGAACAAACCGATCCACTTCACGGATGTGGAAAGTTCAACACGCGATATTCTGAACCTGACAACAGTTGCCGTAGTTGATGCAATTGTTCAGGAGCAGATCGACAAAGGGAATAAATAATTCTGTATATACTAGGGACCAAAAATTCATTTCTAGAGGAGTCATGTGGACCAATAGTCACTGCATGGCTCCTTCTTTATCTTATTACATTCACGTTATGCAACTGATCATTTCTCCCGCAAAAACGATGACGGATAAAAGTCCGGTTCAGATGGAAGCTGCGACTAAGCCACTTTTCCAACACGAAGCCGAAGAAATAGCCTGGCATATGACGCATTTATCCACAGAAGAGTTGAAACGTAGCCTCAAGTTAAGTCCGAAGCTGGCACTCGAAAGCTATAAGCGCTTTCAGGACTTTCATGCAACTGATGTTCCCGGCTTACAAGCCTTACTGGCTTATACTGGAGTTGTCTTTAAGCACATTCATCCGGAAGACTTTACGGCAGCTGATTTCAGCTTTGCGCAACAACATTTGAAGATTGTCTCGATCTGTTACGGATTGCTTTCAGCTTCAGACTTGATCAAGCCTTATCGGATGGAATACGATATTAAGATTCCGGAATTAACGGAAGGTAATATGTATCAATTTTGGCAAGGAAAGCAAACCCAACCATTAATTGATGCAGTTCGGGCCGATGATGGAATCTTACTGAATCTGGCAAGTCAGGATATCCAACCAGCTTTCTTCTGGAAACATATAGAAAAGGAAGTCCGCGTGATTACTCCTGAATTCAAGATTCGGAAAGACGGGAAACTGAAAACCATTGTTATTTATGCCAAGATGGCTCGCGGAGAGATGTGCCGGCAAATTATCCGTCAGCACATTCAAGATCCGGAAGCGATTAAAGTTTTTGAATGGGAAGGTTTCTTGTACAGAGAAGATCTTTCCACCGAAAATAATTGGGTATTTTTACAAGAGTAAGTCTTCCAGAAAGTGAATTATTAAGTACCTTTGTTCTATGATGAGAACAAAAGAACAATACAGATATCCGACGGCACTTACAATTGCCGGTTCGGACAGTTGCGGAGGTGCGGGAATTCAAGCAGACTTGAAAACCTTTTCCGCACTGGGTGTTTATGGCATGTCGGCCATTACATCCATAACTGCACAGAATACATTGGGTGTAAGAGGCATCCAACCGATTCTTCCGGAAATACTGAAAGGACAAATAGATGCCGTCTTCGAAGACTTCACCATTGATGCAGTCAAGACGGGAATGCTATATAACAAAGCAGCCATTCAAGTTGTGGCTGCTGCTCTTGACCAATATCGCCCGAAATGGATTATTGTTGATCCGGTTATGATTTCAACCAGCGGTAGCAAGCTGTTGCAAGACGATGCCATTGAAGCGATGGTTGATTTATTGTTTCCCCGGACAACACTGATTACACCCAACATTCCGGAGGCAGAATTCCTGACAGGCATTCAGATTCATTCGATAAAAGATATGGATGAGGCAGCACAATTGTTATTTGCTAAAAGATGTCAAGCTGTATTGATCAAAGGCGGACACCTGGAAGGAGAACAAAGGATTGACCGTTTATATCAGCTCAATCAACCAGCTGTGACTTTTCAGGCGGAAACCGTTCAGACCGTCAATACGCATGGAACGGGTTGTACGTTATCATCAGCTATCGCGGCATCATTAGCTTTGGGACATTCTCTAACAGAATCTGTCCGGCTGGCAAAAGAATATGTCCAAAAAGGCTTACTGGCAGGAGCCGATGTAACCGCCGGCCATGGTCACGGACCGATGAATCATCTGTTTGATCCGAAGCCTTTGCAGAAAAGAGTTATTGAATCATGAAACAACTGATTGCCATTACAACTCCTACCTGCTTTCCGGGTGAAGGAAAGATCATCACTTCCCTATTCGAAGCCGGGTTAGAAAGATTGCATCTCCGTAAACCAGATGCCGGAAAAGAAACAATCGCTACGCTGATTCATCAGATTCCGGATCAGTTTTATTCCCGAATAGTGATCCACGATCATTTCAGTTTGGCCAGCGAATATGCCTTAGGCGGCGTTCATCTTAATCGAAGAAATCCGAATGCTCCCGATCACTTTACAGGCAGTATCAGTCGTTCCTGTCATTCCATTCAAGAACTGGATACCTGGAAATCGTTGGATTATCTGTTCTTGAGTCCGATCTTTCAGAGTATATCCAAAGAAGGTTATGGAAATGGTTTCCCATGGCACGAACTGGAAGAAGCAACGGAAAGAGGATTTATCAACCCGAAAGTATTTGCGTTAGGAGGAATAGATGCTTCACATATCCGGCAGTTAAAAGGATTAGGCTTTGGTGGTGCTGTTGTATTAGGTGCCTTATGGGGAAAACAACTCGGCGAAAGCGACAGTCGGGAAATCATGGAACGATTCAATCAATTAATAACAGCTATAAAAGAATCATGAATACAACCTACGAAGGAAGTAGCCGGTTGATGTTTATTACTAACCGGACAGATCAATATACTGAACAACAAGAAACGCAATGGGTATTGGAAGGCGGATGTCGATGGATTCAGCTTCGGATGAAAGATAATCCATCATTGGAAACAGCCCGCGAACTGGTCAAACTGTGTGCGCCTTATCAGGCTCGGCTTTGTATCGACGATGATGTACAAATGGCATTAGAGTCAGGTGCCACGGCCGTCCATTTAGGAAAGAACGACATGCCGGTTGACCAAGCTTGTGAGTTGGTTCATCAATCGGGTAAAACAGATTTTCTGATCGGTGCTACGGCCAATACGTTTGAAGATATTTGTCACGCCGCCCGGCTGGGTGCATCATATATCGGATTAGGTCCGTTCCGTTTCACGCAAACCAAGAAGAAACTAAGTCCGATTTTGGGATTGGACGGATATAAACGAATCCTAGAACAATGCCGGGAAGCGGGCATTACATTGCCGGTTTATGCCATTGGCGGAATTGAGATAGAAGACATTCCTGCCTTGATGAAAACCGGAATAACCGGAATTGCTATTTCCGGCACCATCATTCGTGCTAAAGATCCGGTACAGGAAACTAGAAATCTGATTGAAACTATCTTGAGTTCGCTCTGATAAACAAGAAAAATATATACATTTGCCCCAAACAGACTATTATGGCAACAAACGAAGAACTAATACTACTAAACATCAATGGCACGGATCGCCTGGGTGTAACGGCCAAGCTGACAGAAATCTTGGCGCAGAATAATGCCAATATCCTGGATATTGGTCAGGCAGATATTCATAACAATCTGTCGTTAGGTATTCTCATCCAGTGCGATGCTTCGACTTCCGGAGAGATACTGAAAGAACTATTGTTCAAGAGTTATGAATTGGGTGTGAATATCCGCTTTAAACCGATTTCACCGGAAGACTACAGCAAATGGGTCAGTATGCAAGGACGCAACCGATATATTGTTACTATCTTGGGACGAAAGCTGACGGCCAAACAAATTGCCGGCGTCAGCCGAATTATAGCGGAACAAGATATGAATATTGATGACATCAAGCGATTAACCGGACGTATTCCGCTGGATGAGAATGAACGTACACCCAAAGCCAGCGTAGAGTTTTCCGTTCGTGGTACGCCTAAAGACAAAGAGAAGATGAAAGCGGACTTTCTGAAGCTGGCTACAGAATTGCAAGTGGATATTTCTTTCCAGGAAGACAGTATGTACCGACGGATGCGCCGCCTGATTTGTTTTGATATGGATTCCACATTGATACAGACAGAGTGTGCGACGAAGTCAAGGCAATTACTGAATCAGCCATGCGGGGAGAAATTGACTTCACCGAAAGTTTCCGCCGCCGTTGTGCCTTGTTAAAAGGTCTGGATGTTTCGGTCATGCAGGAAATAGCCGAGAACTTGCCTATCACAGAAGGAGCCGACCGCCTGATGCGTGTACTGAAAAAAGTCGGTTTCAAGATAGCTATCCTTTCCGGTGGATTTACTTACTTCGGAAATTACCTGAAACAGAAGTTCGGTATAGATTATGTCTATGCCAATGAGCTGGAAGTAATCGACGGAAAACTGACAGGACGTTACTTAGGAGAAGTAGTAGATGGCAAACGAAAGGCAGAATTGCTGCGGCTGATTGCGCAAGTAGAGAATGTCGATATTCGTCAGACCGTTGCTGTTGGCGACGGAGCCAATGACTTGCCCATGATCAGTATTGCGGGATTAGGTATTGCCTTCCATGCCAAGCCTAAAGTCAAAGCAACGGCCGAACAGTCTATTTCGACAATCGGACTCGATGGAATCTTATATTTTTTGGGTTATAAAGACTCTTATTTGAATGAACATATTTAAATAAACGCGATATGGTTAGACACATTGTAATGTTTAAGTTGAAGGAGTTCGCCTCTCCTGCCGAAAAACAGGCTAAATTAGACGAAATCAAGACAAAGCTGGAAGCCTTGATCGATAAAATTGACGTACTGCGCAGCATAGAAGTTAAGTTCAATTGCAATCCGGCAGAAACTTGGGATTTGATCCTGATTACTGAACTGGATTCACTGGCTGATGTGAATACATATGCCAATCATCCGGAACATGTAGCCGTAGCTAAAGGAATCATTGGTCCGGTGAAGGCAGACCGGGCTTGCGTGGATTATGAGTTATAATGCGTAGTAAACGGGTTTTATCATGAAAGATTTCAATATAGAAGAGCGGGTAAAAAAGGCCGTTGAAAACTTCGAATCGGGTTATAACTGTGCCCAATCGGTTTTCCTGGCATACGCGGATGTCTTCGAATTGGATTTGGAAATGGCCAAGAGCATGTCGGTTTCATTTGGTGGCGGTATGGGACGAATGCGCGAAGTATGTGGTACCGTCAGTGCCATGTCAATGCTTGCCGGTTTTAGATATCCAGTCGTTGATACGCTAGACCAGGAAGCTCGTACACGCAACTATGCGATTGTTCAGAAGATGGGTAGCTTGTTTAAAGAAGAATTCGGCACTATTATCTGCCGTGAGTTATTGCCTCCAACAGAAGCTTCGCAGACAAGTCCGACTCCGTCTATCCGAAATGCAGCTTATTATTCCAGCCGTCCTTGCGGACATTATGTAGCCAAAGCGGCCGAAATTGCCGGGAAAATGCTGAAAGGCGAACTGGAATAAAATTCATATAGATCAGGTTGGTAGAAAAAGAATTATTCTACCAACTTGATTTGTGATACAATTCCTAATTTCCGTATTTCTTCGAATAAATTTGTATAGGAAGAAATCGCTTTTACATTCACTTTATAGGTAATGACAGACTGATCCTCGTCATACAAACTCTCGAACGAAACATTTACAATGAAAACACCGTTCTTCTCCAACAATCGCCGAATCGCTTTCAAGTCCGGCGTTGCCGTTGTACAATGAATAGACAAAATCTTGTTGACTCCATTCAGGAACATTTTCCGTTCCCACTGCTCTACACTCAGAAGTACAAACAAAGTTACCAGCGTAGTAATCAAAGCCGGGACAAACATTCCGGCTCCGACAGCCAAACCGATGACGGCTACTACCCAAATACAAGCGGCCGTAGTCAGTCCGTACACACTTCCTTTGCTTTGGATAATGGCTCCTGCGCCCAGAAAACCAATGCCCGAAAGCACTTGTGCGGCAATCCGTCCCGGATCTCCGTTCAGAAAGTTCGGATAGCTTTGCGGAATCCAGATAGAAATCAGCATTGCTGCAGTAGAACCCAAACATATCAACGTAAAAGTACGTAGTCCTGCTTCCCGACGCCGGTACTGACGCTCCAATCCTATCGAAGCTCCTAATACGAAACTGATGAGCAAACGAACCAAAGCTGTCGATGAAGTAATCTCCGTACTGCTCAAAATAGCATTCAG
>OHMX01000818.1_pt1 | contig 12445 bp, 11 predicted proteins | sample 1569471 | NCBI WGS metagenome assembly OHMX01 (sample SAMEA3879547, study PRJEB24766) | human gut metagenome | biome: human-associated habitat; feature: feces | place: USA | collected 1985/1987
CACATGAACCGGGACGGATGAAGGGTTATGACTGCCAGTTGGTTTGGTGGGAACAATACGAGGAAATGTATGAACTGGTAAGGGATTCGCTTATATCAGACCCTACATTGACACCTGCCGACCTGCATTCCTTTTATCACGAGGAATACCCTTTGCTCGGACTTGATGACTTCGCTATGATATGTGACGATGCGGCTACGGAACTCTATTACGAAAGAAATGAAGATGCAGCTTAGTCAAATATCATACTCTCTTATGTCGCTGAATACCAACCAATTAAACATAAAAGACAAATGTCAAACCAAAAGACGGCAAATGAGGCTCTAATACATGGCCTATTGGAATGCAAAACACGGTCTTTTACAATGCGTTTGACGGTATATTGGAATTTGGTTAATATTCAGTGAAATCTTAATCAACAAAACATCAAATTTAAGACAACAAAAAATAAAGACAACAACAGTTATGAACACAACAGAAAACAATACTTCTATGGCAAGATACATTTGGCGAATATTCCAGCATAGTACAACCCCTTTAAGTTGGGGAATATGCTTCGCTTCAGTAAGGACTTTAAGTAATGGCACGGAGTTTCATGTACAGGGATTCAAGATGACGGGTTATGTAAGAGTCGAGTATGACGAAGGCTCGGATACGTTCACTGTTACCCTTACTCCTGACGAAAATAAAAGAAACATGAAAATCATAGAAAACGTTTATCTTGACAACCTTATTTCGGTAATAGACGGAAACGTGGAATATTGCGAAAATTATGAAACAAGAGTAAGACAATGGCTAAAGAAACAAGCGGTCTGATTATGGAATATTCGAGCCTTTACAGGAAATTCAACAAAATAAGAATGGCGGTTATAAGAAAATCACCTTCTGTAAAACTTCAAATTTTGGTAAATGCTTGAATACCTGAAAGACTGAACACTCTTAAATACAGGGATATGTGACAACGAGTGATATTACAGAAACTCAAAAATCACGTATCCTTGTTTTTGTTATAACTGCAAGAAAATCAATAAATAACAACAACTGAAAAATGATTAGATACCACTTTAACATTACAATCAATGGCATAAAACTGAATGTCAACGTTAACGCAAACAACTGTATGACAGCATACGGAAAAGTGAAACGGCTCTATCCAATGGCGACAAATATTCACTTAACACATACGGAAAGAACATGGAACCAAGGTATGTTATAATTTTAGACTTCTGCATCGATGCCTTGAACATTATCAGGCTGACTGACGAAGAGGTAAAAGAATCCGAACAATACAACGACTTCGAGGAATACCTGTCAACACTTGAAGGCAAATACGTTTTCAGGCTGAATAATTGCCAATGGATGATGACTGAGAACCTGAGCGTTTATTGGTATGAAGACGGACAGGAAGTAAGCAGAGAACAATTTTAACACTTAACGGGAAGGATGGCTCTAAACGGCTGTCCTTCTTTTATTTTTTGTACTTGATAAACGGATTTGGATATTCAAAATTATGTATAAACTGAAATACTTACGGATGTTTTCCATATAGGCAGACAACTTTTGCATTATTTTAGTACAATTATCTTGTAAAACTGCATTTATTTCATGCAAAATCGTTATATTTGCGCTAAGAATTCATGCAAAATACGTATGGAACGGTTATATGAATTTTTTAACAGGAAGCTGAAAAGTACCCCTACTGACTTCCTCAGATACAAGTATGAAAGGATAAAGTGGGACGGAAGGGCGTTCGGAATTGTAGGACCGAGAGGTGTTGGCAAGTCGACAATGATTTTACAACATATCAAGCTCAATTTGGATACTGCGGACACACTGTACGTATCTGCCGACCACATGTATTTTTCTGAACACAGCCTTGTAGACCTGGCCGATTACTTCGTCAAGATGGGAGGAAAGCACCTTTTCATTGATGAGATACACAAATATGATGGCTGGGCGAGGGAAGTAAAGCAGATTTATGACAGCTATGAGGATTTGCAGATAGTCATCTCAGGGTCGTCCATACTTGACATATACAAGGGTATGGCTGACTTAAGCCGGAGGTTCCCAATTTACGAGATGCAAGGGTTGTCGTTCCGTGAGTACCTGAATTTGTTTCACGGCATAAATGCACCTGTATGCAGCTTGGATGAAATATTGAACCATAAAGCCGTATTGCCCGACGTGAAACATCCTTTGCCTTTGTTCAAGGATTATCTTCGCAGGGGATATTATCCTTTCGGGCGTGATGAGGAATATGAAATGGAGTTACTTCAGGTAATAAACCAAACAATGGAAGTTGACATCCCTACACACTTGCAAGCCAATGTGTCTTTAGGAAAGAAACTGAAAAGCCTGTTGATGGTCGTGGCGAAGAGCGTTCCGTTCAAGCCGGTGATGCAAAGGTTGGCCGAGGCAACAGGAATAAGCAGGAACGACATCCCAGATTACCTCGTCTATATGGAACGTGCCGGAATGATAACCCAGCTAAGGAACTCTACCGGAGGGATTCGCGGATTGGGAAAGGTGGAGAAACTGTATCTTGACAACACCAACCTTATATATGCCCTTTCGCCTGAACATGCTGACATAGGAAACGTAAGGGAGACGTTCTTCATGAACCAGATGAGGGTGATGAACGATGTTACAAGTTCGTCCATTTCAGACTTTGAGATAAACGGCAAGACTTTCGAGATTGGCGGAAGGAAGAAAGGACAGAAGCAGATAGAAAACGCTGAAGAAGGTTATATCGTAAAGGATGATATAGAGAGCGGGTACGCTAATGTTATACCTCTTTGGGCTTTTGGGTTGAATTATTGATTTTTTCTTCTCTGTTATTAAGAAACGGGAATGCTATTTATTAATTATGCTTAATGCCAAACTGCATTCTTCAATAAAAAGTGTTGTTTGCCATTTTCTTCTAAATAAAATGTGTATATTTGCCAAAAATAGATATGAATGGAGATATATAGAAGCATATTGAAAGACCTTGCAGCATGGAAGGACAGCAGATTCCGTAAGCCTTTGGTACTTCAGGGTGCAAGGCAGGTAGGCAAGTCGTGGGTTCTTAACAAGTTTGGTAAAGACTGTTTTGACAACTGCGTATATGTCAATTTCGACACAATGCCTGAAATAAAGCAGGACTTTGCCCGTACCAAAGACCCAAAACGCTTAATTAACGTGCTGTCAATGGTGTCCGGGGTGAAGATAGAACCTGGGCGAACTCTTGTAATACTCGACGAGATACAGGAATGTAACGACGCCCTGAACAGTCTCAAATATTTTTGCGAACAAGCACCAGAGTATACCATTGTTTGTGCCGGGTCGTTACTTGGCGTGGCTTTGAACCGTCAAGGGGCATCGTTTCCTGTTGGCAAGGTTGATTTCATGCACATGTATCCTGTTTCGTTTTCCGAATATTTGGCTGCAACAAACCCAGACTTGACGGAAATATTACAAGGCATAACAGACATTGAACCTCTACCCGAAGTAATCCATTCAAAGTTGGTTGACGCATATAAAACCTATCTCGTACTTGGCGGAATGCCCGAAGCCGTAAGCCGATACGCAGACACATACGATTGGAAACAGGTTGATGCCATTCTGCAAAACATCCTCATAGCATATTCTCTTGACTTCTCCAAACACATAGCGGCAAGGGATATTCCACGTGTTTTCGCCGTATGGAATAATATTGAAGGACATTTGGCGCGTGACAACAGGAAATTCCGCTACACGGAAATACAGAAAGGGGCAAGAGCGCGTGAATATGAAAACGCTATTGAGTGGTTATGTCTTGCCGGTCTTACGCATCGTGTGTTTTGCGTCAACACTCCGCGCATTCCTTTGGCAGCATACAAAAACAGTTCATACTTCAAGATGTATCTTTCCGACGTAGGATTGTTGCGCTCTAAATTCCGTCTTGAACCTACGTCAGTCTTGCTTGGCGACAGGCTGTTTACAGAATTCAAAGGCGTGTTGTCAGAGAATTATGTCTTGACTTCTCTTGTACGGCAGTTCGGTGAGGAGCAATTCTACTGGTCGTCTGGTAATACGGCGGAGATAGAGTTTATGTTGCAATATAATGGTAGGATTATTCCCATTGAGGTTAAATCAGGGAACAGTGTAACGGCAAAAAGCCTTTCTGAATACCGGAAGAAATATAATCCTGAAACAGCAGCACGCCTTTCAACAAGGAACCTACGCAAGGATGACAACCTGATAAACATTCCACTATATCTTACCGATAGACTGAAAGATTTTTTATAAACACTTTATATGCAGCTTTTCTCTTTGTTGAATAACATTGTTCATGGTAAACAGAATGCAGGATTTTTTCTTTCAATATGGTACATATATAAATATCACCCTGAAATCCTTGTAAAAAAGCTGCATTTCTTTTTCTTTCGTTTGTTGTAGGCACACGCCGCATGAGTGGATGATTATATTGTTGTTTACATTGCCTTCGGTTAACTATGAAGTCCGTGATGATGAAACAGGAATATATTATACACATGTTTTGTGTCTTTCGCCAATTATACTTATCTTTGCAAAGAGGACAAATGTTGACTTATTGTTGACTGATAGATATAAACAAGTCCTCAAGAGAGTTTGTTAAATGGTTGATATTTAGCGTTTTATGATGTAGTTCAGTTGGTTAGAGCGTCAGATTGTGGTTCTGAATGTCGTGGGTTCGAGCCCCACCCTCCACCCAAGGAAAGACGAAGGCTAAGTTTTTTGGTTTGCAAGAACTTAGCTTTCGTCTTTTTATTTGGAATTATATTATAGATTTCTGTTTTCGTACTGAATATCTACTGTCCCTTGAAAATACTCCGGTATATGGAAACAGGCGTCACCGCTTTTTAAGTGATGACGCCTGTCAATATGTTATTTTACATAAATCTTACTGATGTTGCTCGCGGAGCAGATCGTTGACTGTCTTTACTGGGTTGAATGTTGATAATGGAACTTCAACGAATATTGTGCTCCAATTGCTCATCGCGCCATTCCATAATCCTGGTAGTTCGAGTGCCTTCAACTCACGTCCGTTCTTGCTCTTGCTGCTGATGAAGCCGGTTGTCTTATCAACATAGTCCGGCAGATTGAAACGATTGCCTTTGTAGTCTTTTACTGCACAAACAAGATCTACGGGATTAAAGTGTGTTCCTTCGGTAAACATCTTCATGTATTCGTCATTACTCTTGTCGATTTGACTGCTTTCCAGAATTTGCAGACTAACCGTTCCGTCTTGGTTGTAGGTTAGGAATGGACCACCGCCAGGTTCGCCTACGTTTTTTACTACACCGCATACACGCATCGGACGGTCAAGTTTTTCGTGCAGGTATATTACAAGGTCGGCGTCTTCAAGTTGTTTTATGTCGTTCTTGCGGCAGCATAAGTCACGCTGTACGAAACGTATTATTTCTTCAAGTTGTTCGTGGGTGTATTCGCCAGTATCAAGCAGACGCAGGTATTCAAAGGCTTTTGCCTGGAGCGTTACGAGTATTCCGGCTATCAGCTGTTTGTATGTTACCGTGTCGTCCTTAAGGCGATCTGGTACAACATTGTCAATGTTCTTTATGAATACCACGTCGGCGTCAATGTCGTTGAGGTTTTGTATAAGTGCTCCGTGACCGCCCGGGCGGAACAAAAGTGAGCCGTCTTCGTTACGGAACGGCGTATTGTCAGGATTTGCTGCTATTGTGTCAGTGCTTGGTTTTTGTTCGGAGAAAGTGACATCGTATTTAATTCCGTACTTGTCTGCATAAATGCGGCATTTATCGTTAACCTTTTTTTCGAACAAAGCTTTGTGTTCATGGCTTACTGTGAAGTGGATATGTGACTCTCCGTTTGAAGCTGCGTAGAGCGCTCCTTCTACGATGTGTTCCTCAAGTGGTGTGCGTGGACCTTCCGGGTACTTGTGGAACAGCAGCAGTCCTTTGGGTAGTTGGCCATAGTTGAGGCCTTTTTCTTCAAGCATGTTTGCTACTACAGCCTTATAATTGCCGTCTGCGATGAGGGCTGCAACATCTTTTCCTTCGTTTTTAACGCATACGGCGTTAAGCTCGTCAATGAAGGCGAATTTCTCGATATTGTCAAAATACTTCTTTTCGAAGTCAGTCTGAGGTTCGTTGTAGTCTGCGTTCAGGAAGGCGAACATGTTTTTGAACATACGGCTTGCGGCTCCGCTGGCAGGAACGAATTTTACTATTTTTTTTCCTTGAGCTTTATAATCGTTCCATGCCTTGATATATTCTGCCCGCTCTTCGTCTGTCGGAGCTATAATGCCGTGACCGATACCGGCGGCAGCCTCTAATTTAAGGAAAGGAAAACCGTGCTTGAATTCTTCAAGTTGGGTTTCAACCTGTGATTCAGTAATGCCTTTGGCGGCAATCTGTTTTAAGTCTTCTTGTGATAACATAAGTGCTGTGTTTTTATTTAGGTTAATGATTTTTATTTTTAAGGAGGGTGAACTTCCTTGGCATAAATTTAGCTTTGGTTCTGTTTTCCTTGCAAATATAATGCTTTTTAATTAAAAACAGATGTTCTGTTGCATTAAAAAGTTATTACTTTATGCAATAAAACTTACAAATTATAAATTACGTAGTGCGAAACTGGTGTTTTTCGGAAAAAATATGTAAGTTTGCATATCAGTTGGCAAGAAGCCGACAGAAAGTCATGTCCGTCAATAAACGGACATTGTCGCAACCAGGAATCTTGGCAGGTTAATTAAAAAAAGAAGCGGATGATATTCACTAACGATGAAAAACGGGAAATTTTAAGCCTTGTTCGTAAGTTACGTGCAAGTATCGGCTCATTGCTGAAAGAAGGTGATGAGGGCAAATTGTTTAAATACATAAAAAATGAGTTGAGAGGCAATAACGTAAGCCGCAATGTATTTGGGCTGAATCCGATATTGCTGAGCTTGCAGACTGCCCAAATCGCTGTAGAGGAGATAGGCTTAAAACGTGACGGTGTCTTGGCTATACTCCTTTATGCCGGTACAAATGCAGATGCCAAGGATAGTGAAGGGATAAGGGAGATATTCGGAGACAATGTAGCCAAGATAATACATGGTTTGTGTAAAATCCAGGAGTTGTATACAAAAAGTCCTGTTATCGAGAGTGAGAATTTCCGTAATCTTCTGCTTTCCTTTGCCGAGGATATGCGCGTCATATTAATCATGATAGCCGACCGCGTAAACCTGATGAGGCAGATCCGTGACGTTGAGAATGTTGATGCAAAGACGAAGGTCAGCGAAGAAGCAAGCTATCTGTACGCCCCTCTTGCGCATAAGTTAGGCTTGTATAAGCTTAAGAGTGAGCTTGAAGACCTTAGCCTTAAATACCTTGAACATGACGCATATTACATGATCAAGGATAAACTCAATGCGACCAAGAAGAGCCGTGACGCATATATCGAACGCTTTATAGCGCCGATTGACAAGAAGTTGAGAGAAGTCGGCTTCAAATTCCACATGAAGGGACGTACGAAGAGTATCCATAGTATTTGGCAGAAGATGAAGAAGCAGCAGTGCGGCTTTGAGGGCATCTATGATTTGTTTGCCATTAGGATAATTCTTGACTCTCCGCTTGAAGAGGAAAAAGTGCAATGTTGGCAAGTGTTCGCTATAATTACCAACATGTACCAACCCAACCCGAAGCGCCTGCGTGATTGGCTTAGTGTGCCAAAGTCAAATGGGTATGAAAGTTTGCACATAACTGTTTTAGGGCCTGAAAACAAATGGGTGGAAGTGCAGATCCGTACAGAACGTATGGATGAAATAGCCGAAAGAGGACTTGCCGCGCATTGGCGTTATAAGGGCATTAAGGGAGAGAGTGGTCTCGACGAGTGGCTGAACAGTATCCGTACTGCCCTTGAAAACAAGGACGACATGCAGGTTATAGACCAGTTCAAGATGGATTTGTATGAAGACGAGGTCTTTGTTTTCACTCCGAAAGGTGACCTGATGAAATTTCCCAAGGGTGCAACCGTGCTTGACTTTGCCTATCGCATTCACTCAAACATCGGCAACAGATGTACCGGCGCCCGTATAAATAATAAGGTGGTAACGTTCAGGCACGTGTTGAATAATGGCGACCAGGTTGAAATAATGACGTCTGCCACACAACGGCCGAAACAGGAATGGTTGAATATTGTTAAGACAAGCCGTGCCAAGGCCAAGGTTCGTATGGCCCTGAAAGAGCAGGTTATCAAAGACGGGGCTTACGCGAAAGAGATGTTGGAGCGGCGTTTGAAGAACCGTAAAATAGAATTTGATGAAAGTGTAATATCGCATTTGATTAAAAAGATGGGCTTCAAGGAAGCCAATGACTTTTACCGCCATTTGGCTGATGGCAGTGTAGACTTGAACCAGGCGATAGAGACTTATCAGGAATTGCAGCGCCATGAAGGCAATATGTCTGTGCAGGTGCCGGCGCGCAGCGCAGAAGAATTCAACTTTGACAACCCTAACGAGGAGCTTACGTATGCCAGTGATGACGTGCTCGTCATAGACAAAAACCTGAAAGGGGTGGATTATACGTTGGCAAAATGTTGTCATCCAATTTATGGTGACGACGTATTCGGTTTTGTTACTGTGAGCGGTGGAATAAAGATTCATCGGAAAGATTGTCCTAATGCTCCGGAGTTGCGTAAGCGTTTCGGTTATCGTATAGTCAAGGCAAAATGGAGTGGAAAGGGCAGTTCGCAGTATTCTACGACCTTGCGGATAATCGGTAACGACGATATAGGTATTGTCAATAATATTACAAGCATTATTTCAAAGGAGGAGAAAATAATGATGCGTAGTATCAACATCGACAGTAATGACGGCCTGTTCAGGGGAAATCTTGTAGTAAATGTCGAAGACACGTCAAGACTTGAGCAGCTTATCAAGAAGCTACGCAACGTCAAAGGCGTCAAGCAAATCATAAGGGTATAACAGTATTTCTTGAAAAAGTAATAGCGGAATGCCGTCTTTTACGTTATAAAAGACGGCATTCCGCCCTCCAAAAGACGGCAAATCGTCAGTCGGTTAACGGCCGGTTGAAACCATGTAAATGTCTTTTTGTATTTCTCTGTCAGCCGTCAGTCCGGTCCGAAACATTCTGGTTTACAGCAATTTAGATGATGACAGACATTCCGCCGGCGTGTCATGACAATGGCTTGCGGAACGGCCAGACATGTGTGACGGTCACTCTTGCCAACATCGCATTGACAGTCAGACTGATGTCCGTCAGGCTGTAACAGCCTTGTTCTCAGTAAGGTACATGCTCGGCTGACAGATGACAGAGACTTGCCGGACTTTTTTCTTACACAAGATTCACGGTAAGATATCAGTTTCCCGATGAAATGAACTTGTCGAGATACACAAGTCCTTTTTCCGTACAGCACCCACGCAGAAATACGATGATAAACGTATGGAAAATCTCGTTCAGCCTGTATTTTTCATACAGGCGCGTTTGCATCACGAAATTCATTGCGGCATCGCCCATTTTATTTATAATGTCGTAATTCAGGTCGCCGCGGAAAAATCCGTGTTCAATGCCCTTTTCCATGAATTCCTGCGAGCGCGCCGATTGTTTTTCATTATTCTCCTTGAAGAAGCGTACAATCCGTTCGTATTTTTCCATCTCTGTAAAAAACAATGGATTGATTGTTCCAAGGTCTTTCAGCTTTATCTTTATGAAATACGCTATTACGGCCATCTCGTTTTCAGCCGTCATGGCATAATCGGCAAGCCGTTTAGTCATAATCTCGTTCTCGTTACGCAGACACTCAAAGAGGAGGTCCTCCTTGTTGCTGTAAATCTCGTAAAGAGTGCGCTTCGATATGCCCAGCTCGGTGGATATGTCGTCCATGCGCACTGCCTTTATTCCTTTCTTTTTGAAGAAAGACATTGCCGTATCGAGAATTTTATGTCTCAAACTTTCGCGATAAGCTGTCATATTGTTCGTTTTACGCATAAGATTAAATTTTATTTGCAAAGTTAATAATTTATTTCCGTAAAAAACTATTTGGCTTCATATATTTTTATTACATTTGCAAGAGATTTCGTTACGATATGAAATCTTGCATTTTTCACACGTTAGAACATGATAACACGATAATTATGGTAAACATCACTAAAGAAGCCGCGCTGGAGTATCACAGTAGCGGCAAACCAGGTAAGATTGAAGTTAAACCAACTAAACCTTATTCTACCCAAACAGACCTTAGTCTTGCATATTCGCCAGGCGTCGCTTTCCCGTGTCTGGAGATACAGAAGACTCCCAATGACGCCTATAAGTACACCGATAAGGGTAACCTTGTGGCAGTGATAAGCAACGGCACCGCAGTGCTCGGACTTGGCGACATAGGGGCGATGAGCGGCAAGCCAGTAATGGAAGGAAAGGGCCTGTTGTTCAAGATTTATGGAGGTATAGACGTATTTGACATTGAGGTTGACGAGAAAGATCCCGAGAAATTCTGCGAGGCCGTAGAGCGAATAGCGCCTACTTTCGGCGGAATAAACCTTGAAGATATCAAGGCTCCGGAATGTTTCTACATTGAAGAGAGGCTTAAGAAGACTCTTGACATTCCCGTAATGCATGATGACCAGCACGGTACGGCTATAATATCGGCGGCCGGACTGAAAAACGCCCTTGAAGTAGCCGGCAAGGATATTGCGCAGGTGAAGATCGTGGTAAACGGCGCAGGCGCTGCGGCAATTTCATGCACAAAGCTTTATATGGCGCTCGGCGCAAGAAAAGAGAACATCCTAATGCTTGACTCGAAGGGGGTCATTACGAGCGATCGTGCCAACCTTACGGAGCAGAAGCGGATGTTCGCCACCGACCGTCGTGACGTGCATACGCTTGAAGAGGCCGTGAAGGGCGCGGATGTGTTTGTCGGCTTGTCAAAAGGTAATGTGCTTACTCAGGACATGGTACGCTCGATGGCCGACAAGCCTATCGTGTTTGCCCTGGCAAATCCTGTTCCGGAAATATCATACGAAGACGCAATGGCCAGCCGTCCTGACGTAATCATGAGCACAGGGCGTTCTGACTATCCAAACCAAATCAACAACGTAATAGGTTTCCCGTATATTTTCCGCGGTGCGCTTGACGTACACGCAAGGGCCATCAACGAGGAGATGAAGATGGCTGCAGTAAATGCTATTGCCGACTTGGCAAAGTTGCCCGTGCCGGACGTGGTGAATGATGCATACCAAGTCAACAACCTTACCTTCGGACCATTGTATTTCATTCCGAAACCAGTCGATCCACGTCTTATAACGGAGGTCTCGGCTGCTGTGGCCAAGGCTGCTATTGACAGCGGTGTAGCCCGCACGAATATTACGGATTGGGATGAATACAAGAACCATCTGCGTGAGTTGTTGGGGCAGGAAAGCAAACTTACCCAAAAGCTGTACGACACGGCACGTAAGCATCCGCAGCGTGTGGTATTCGCCGAAGGTATACATCCTACAATGCTCAAGGCTGCCGTGCAGGCTAAGAACGAGGGAATCTGCCATCCTATACTGCTCGGTAACGACGAGCGTATCGCTAAATTGGCCAAGGAACTCGACCTCAGCCTTGACGGTATTGAGATAATAAACCTGCGTCATGACAACCAGAACGACAGGCGTGAGCGTTATGCCAGAATACTGGCGGATAAGCGCCAGCGCCAGGGATACACCTTCCAGGAGGCCAACGACAAGATGTTCGAGCGCAACTATTTCGGCATGATGATGGTCGAGACTGGCGAGGCAGACGCATTCATCACCGGTCTTTACACCAAATATTCCAATACCATCAAGGTGGCTAAGGAGGTTATAGGCATACAACAGGAGTACAGCCACTTCGGAACCATGCACATCCTGAACACGAAGAAAGGCGTGCTTTATCTTGCCGACACGCTAATCAACCGCCATCCTGACAAGGACGTGCTTGTGGATATTGCCCGTCTTAGCGCCAATACGGTAAGGTTCTTCAACGACGAGCCGCATATCGCTATGATAAGTTATTCTAATTTCGGTACCGATGACGGCGGAAGCCCGGCTCAGGTACATGCCGCGGTGGAGGAAATGCAGCGCCGTTATCCCGACTTGGCAATAGACGGAGAGATGCAGGTTAACTTCGCGTTGAACAATAACCTGCGCGATTCCAAGTATCCTTTCTCTCGTCTGAAAGGCAAGGATGTAAACACGCTGGTGTTCCCCAATCTTAGCAGCGCCAACAATGCCTACAAACTGTTGCAGGCAATTGACCCCGACACCGAGATTATCGGCCCGATACAGATGGGGCTCAACAAGCCTGTCCACTTTACAGACTTTGAGTGCTCGGTTCGCGACGTGGTGAATATCACGGCTGTAGCCGTAATCGACGCGTACGTACAGAAGATAAAGGAGAAAAAAGTATAATCAGTGACTGAAGTTTCCCACCCCTTCATATCAGCTATT
>OHMX01000819.1_pt1 | contig 12419 bp, 8 predicted proteins | sample 1569471 | NCBI WGS metagenome assembly OHMX01 (sample SAMEA3879547, study PRJEB24766) | human gut metagenome | biome: human-associated habitat; feature: feces | place: USA | collected 1985/1987
GTTTTACACATTTTTTATTGTTCATAAATGTGTCAACTTTTGCCAGGACAAGACATTCCGCGTACGGCAAACAGTCTTATCACCCTCCCTTCGGAAGGGACGGGGTGGGTGTTCCCTTGCCGTACATCGCGGCGACGGTGGCCGCAAAGTCCTTCTCGGGTATGCAGGCGCAATGGCGAACGCGCAGACGGTAGTTGTAGATGGTCTGCGACGAGTAGTGAAGAAACTCGGCTATGCTCACGCTGTCGGTAATTCCGAGGCTCACGAGGGCATAAATGCGCAACTCGGGCGAAAGCCCCGTAGGGGGGGGTAAAAAGCGAGCCCTCTCCTCGGGGCGCAGCAAGGCCAGTAGACGCTCTACGAAGTCGGGATGGACGGAAAGGAACCACTTGTCGAAAGAGGCGTACAGCGAGGAAATGAACGGAGCCGAACATCCTTCCTGCAAGACCTTGCGGGCCTTGCCCTGCTGCCCCGCCACTATCATGTTGGCCGACGCCTTGCAGAACTTATCAACCTCGTTGATATGGTCAGACAACGTCACGAACGAGTCGAGCAGCATGGCGTTGCGGCTGGTAAGCACGTCGTTCATCCGCTCCTTCGTTACGGTTATTTCGTCGAGCGAGGCCCTCAGGCGGCTGTTGTATCCCATGGCCATCTCAAGCTCGTCGCCCTTACGGCGCGAGCGGCGCACCAGCACGCACACCAGAACGGCGGCCGTGCCCACAAGAAGCACGAGCAGGGTTATGATGACGGCCACGTTCCTGCTGTTGCGGTGCTGCATTTCAATGTAGTCGGAGAATATTATCGAGCTGGCCTTCACTATCCTGAAGCTCCGCGCCATGTCGTTATATCCGTCGGCCATCTTCACGCATGCCACGGCATAGTCGACAGCCCTGTCACTGTCATTGTCCACATAATCGGTGTTGAGAAGCATCATGAGCGCCGACGACTCACGGTTGGCCGACATGATGTCGTTAACCGCCGACAGTATGAGGTAATGACACGCCTCCTCCTTCGTGCCGTACATCACGGCGCCCTTCACGGCCACGTAATACAGCATTGCCGCGGCTATTGACGGCCGTGGCAGGCTGTCAATCCGCCCGAGCACCCGCCGGCGCATGTCCTTGTCGGTAAGCATGCCCTCGTAATAGTCGGCCAGCCAACTGTCGGCGGGCAGGTATCGCCGGTAGCGCTCCCATATATCCGCGCGGTCGCCGGTAGAATCCTTGCCGATAAGGCTCTTGACCGAATTGTCGCTCCGGTTAGCCACCAGGCACATGTTATACTCAAGCCCGGCAATGGCGGCAGACAGGCGTATGGACGGCGGCACGCTGTCCATCGGCGGCAGGCGGCGCATTATGTTTCCGGCGGCGAAAATATCGCCCCTGAGCGAGGATATGTACAGAAGGTTGATGTCGGCCAGCAAGGCTTCGGCGGCCAGGCCCATGACGGCGGCCGTCTGCTTGCACAGGCGCGCGTAGGCCATAGCCGAGTCGGAACTGAACTTCTTGTACTCGTCGAACATGTGCTTGTAGTAGTCATAACGGTCTATGCCCGTAGCGAAAGGCCCGCTGCGCGCCCCGGCGTCTATAGCCTTCTGGCGGGCCTCCATATAACAGTCGACATTGGCCACGACGCTGTCGAGCAGGAGAAAGTCTTTCTTCAAGTCGAACGCACGCACGGCAACGGAAGCGTGCAGGAAAACAAACGAGACAAAAATACGCGACGCAACGACAAGCGGGCGCAGGCGCAGCCACGGCGCGAAAACAGTATTCCCAGACATAAACAAAAACATATTATACCATCACGTGCCGGTTAACAAGGCAGCCACGGACGGGCTTCGGCACGAGATTAAAAACATGCAAATATACGCAAAGGTGAGTGCAATGGCAAGAAAAAAACAAAGTTTTTTGACATGACATTGCCGAACCGTATCCTATATTCGTGAAACAAATATATAAAAAATACGCAACCTGCGCAATAAAAAGCCGCATTTTGTACGCTATGGCAATCAGCCACGGCCGACTGACATCGCCCTAAGCTCCTTGCGGAAACGCAGGAAATACAGCACGCCGGCCGTAGACAGGCACACGGGGAAGGCCGACCAGATACCCACCAGGCCGAAACCCATGTGTATGCCGAGCAGCCAACCTAACGGCAACGACACCATGAAGTAGGAGAAAAAGGCTATCCATATCATCGGGCGGACGCACTCTATGCCCCTCAGGGCGTTGGCGAAGGTGTACTGAACGCCGTCGCCTATCTGGTAGGCGATGAGCGGAATGACCGTCTGCGACACGAGCACGCACACCTCGGCGCTGTCGGTAAACCACCAACTGATATGGTTACGAAGCAAAATAACGGGCATGGAGAGCGTAAAAGCCAGCGAGAGTACAATTACAAGGCCGGCGTAAGCCGTGCGCCTGACGGCCTCGAAATCGCCCTGTCCGGCGAAGTAGCTTACCCTTACGGCTATGGCGGCGGCCATGCCGCTGCTGACCATGTAGAGCAGTTGCGACACGGTGAGCATTACCTGGTGGGCGGCAAGGGCGGTGGTGCCGAGCCATCCTACGAATATTGCCGACAGTGAGAAGGCAGCGGTCTCCATTCCCAGCTGCATGGCCACGGGCAGGCCGAGGCCCGACAGGCGGCGCACGCCGCCACGGCTGACGCGCGACGAGGCGAAACCTTCACGGAAGTCGCGGTAACGCTTGTGGCGGAAGAACACCAGGGCGCACACCAGGGCCATCACCACGCGCGACAACGCCGTGGACAGGCCGGCGCCGAAGAGGCCCAGCTCGGGCGCTCCCAGACAGCCGTAGATGAGCACCCAGTTGCCGAATATGTTGAGCACATTGCCGAAAACGATGATGAACATAGGGGTGCGCGTGTCGGTTACGCCGTCGAAAAACTGCTTGAACGTATTGAAACAGCAAAGAAATGGCAACGACGCGACGTTGACCCACAGGTAGGGACGCATGAGGGGGAGCAGCTCTTCGGGCTGGCCGAAGCGGTGGATGTTAAGGCAGAAGGCCGACACTACGGCCACGAGCACCGCCGAGAGCATAAGGTTGGCCGCGAGGCTGTTGCGCACGGCGCGCCCGATAAGCGCCCTCTCGCCGCGGCCGAAATGGCTGCCCACGACGGGCGTGAGGCCATAGGAGAAGCCCGTGGCGAAAATGACAACGAGCGTGAACATGGTATTGACGAAGCTGGCGGCCGCCAGCTCCTCCATGGAATGGTGGCCTACCATTATCGTGTCGGCAAAACCGAGCACCACGTTGCCTATCTGACCTATCACAATCGGTACGCCCAGACGCACCAAGGCGCCGTAACGCGCCGCAATCTTTTCCGTAGTTAAAGCCATACGGGGTGCAAAGATACGAAATAAAGGTGAAAAGGTGAAGAAGTGAAAAGGTGAAAAAGGCCTCCTGATATAGGCCGATATCCATAACGCCATTCAGGAAACCTTCTTCACCTTTTCACTTCTTCACCTTTTCACCTTTACTTAACTTCTATCTGCTTCATTGTCTTCTCGGGCAGCTTCTCGACCTTCGGCAGGTTGACGGTGAGCACGCCGTCGTTGACCTTGGCTTCAATCCTGTCCTTGTCGACGTCGTCGGGCAGCAGCAACGTCTGCTCGTATTTAGAGTAAGAGAACTCACGGCGCAGGTAGTGGCTCTTCTTGTCCTCGTCCTTGTGCTCGGCCTTGCTCTCCATGTGGATGTGCAGGTTGCCGTCACGGTCGATGTTGACGTTGAAGTCCTCCTTCTTCAGGCCCGGAGCGGCAAGCTCTACGGCCGACCCGGAGGCGTTCAGGAACCTGAAAGTATAGGAAAGCGGAGGGCTGAACTCCTCGAGCGTGCCGAAGTCGTGTTCGGATGTGTTGAAGGTAATAAACTTCCCGCCCTCCTGGCCGTAAGCTACGGTTGACAGGAAGGCGAGAACAACAAATAATTTAACCAATTTAACCATCCGATGCAAAGATATGCCTTGTCCGATTAAACGCGCAATTGTCGCGAAACATATATTTTTGCGTGTGATACAAGTTGCGCGTCGGCAAGATGTAGCGCAGGGAAAAATAATTGTAACAACGCGACGGTGCTGCGCCGGTCTTACTTGAGCTCGCGGAATTTGGTTGAAGTTATCTTCGTAGGCTTCAGCGTAAGCTCTTCCTTAAGCTTGGACAGGACCTTCTGCTCCTCGACCTGCTCGACTATCCTCTCGGCCTGCCTCTGGTCGTGAAGGACATTGACAACGGCCTCCTGGATCATCTCCTTGGGCACATTGCCTATGCCGTACATCGCATACTGGTAGGTCACATAGGCCTCGGCAGCCTCGCGGAGATCCTTCTCGTCGACCTTGAAGCCGTACTTCTGCATAAGGTAGCCCCTTACGAGCTGCCACTTGAAATCGGCGGCGAATCCGTCGAACTCCTTGTCGATATCCTCCTTGCTGAGCTTGTCCTTGTTGACGGCGAGCAGCCACCTCTTGAGGAACTCCTCGGGAAGGGAAAGTGCGGCCTTGGCCACGACATAGTCGCGTATGTCCTTGCTCAGCCTCCACTCGGCCTCGTTCTTGTACTGGCTCTCGAGGCGCTCCGAGGCCTCCTTGTCTATATCCTCGTCCGATTTCTCCTCCTTCTTCTCCTCATAGAACTTCTTGAGGTTCTCGACCATGGTGCCCTTGTCCTTGGCGGCGACGCTCACGGTGTACGAGGGGACGGTGTCGTCCTTGCCCAGTTCGAGCGATATCTCGGGAGACAGTCCCAGGTCGAACACGAAGGTAAAGGTGTTTCCGTCGGTCCATTCCAGTTCGGGCTGCTTCTCCGAAGAGAGGGGCTCGCCGAGAATATGGAGCTTGTTCTCGGTGATATGGGCCTCGAGCGCATCCGAAACCACTTTGTTGACGGCTTCTGCAAGGCACTGCTCCCCGTAGACCTTCTTGATCAGGGAAGCGGGAACCATACCTTTGCGGAATCCCTTGAAATCGGCGTTACGCCTGCGCTCGGCAAGCCTTTTCTTTTCGGTCTCTGCATAATCTGCAGCTTCTACTTCGATTGTGAGCTCGAGGTTGAGATCGTCGAGCCTGTTCTGTGATACTTTCATAACTATTTATTATTCGATTTTTTCTTTGGATAGACGATACGTTCGTGGTTGAGCTGCGCAAGGTATTCCTTGAGCGTCTGCTTCGCGGCGTTGAGCTCGCGGATAGTGATGTCGGCATCGTCGAACTGTCCTTCCGACATCTTGCCGTCGACGATGCTTTCCACGAAATCGGAATATATCTTTTCGCTATTCCCCTTGAGCGTACGCGACGCCGCCTCGACGCTGTCGCAGAGCATCAGCACTATCTGGGCCTTGTCGCGCGGCTTGCGGCCGTCGTAACGGAAATCCCCTATCTGTGCGGGGTCGCCCCCACCGGAAAGGAACTTCTCATAGAAATACCTTACCACGGTGGTTCCGTGATGACTGGATATGAAGCCTATTATCACCTTAGGCAGGCGGTGCTTCTGTGCAATCTCCACTCCGTCGGGAACATGGCGCAGTATGTCGTGGGCGCTCTGCTGCGGCGTAAGGCCGTCATGGTAGTGCGCCCCGTCCTTTACGACGAACTCGTTCTCGATGAAGCAGAGCGGGTTGAGCATCTTGCCTATATCATGGTACAGGGCACCGGCGCGCACGAGGTCGGGATTGACTCCCACGGAACGTGCGACGGCGTCGGCCATGTTCATCACCTGCAGCGAATGCTGGAAAGTGCCGGGCGCCTTCTGTTCGAGTGTCCGTATCAGAGGGTTGGAGGTGTCGCACAACTCGAGCAGCCTCGAATTGGAGACCATGTTGAATATGCGCTCGAACAGATATACCAGCGGATAGCCGGCGACCGTGAATACCGAGCCCACCAGAAGCCCCAGGACGGAGCCCCAGTCCCCAGAAGGGATAAGTCCGGACGCGAGGAAGCCGAGATACATCGCGGCCACCATGGCAAAATTCAGGACAGAGGCAATGAACTGTTTCCACCCTTGCTGGAAATACTTGAATATGAATATCATTACAAGCCCGCTGACTGCAAATATGAAGAACAGCATCGGACCCGAATGCGAAGACATCAGCAGGGGGGAAAGCGACACTATGTATATGGGCGCTATGTCCTTCGGAGGCATGAACGCCTGATACATTATGGCGAAGAGCGTATAAGGCACGAAGAACAGCAGGTTCTCGGCGAAGCTCGAGAGCAGCAGCGTGGCGACTGACGACAGAGTGAAGAGCGTCAGCACATAATAGTACCTCGTGTCGGCGAAGACCGCCGGACAGCAGAAGTAGATTATGAAATACAGCAGCACCACAAGCGCGGCCGCAACTATTATGTTGCCCAGCAGAGACAACAGCGGAGAGCCGCTATAGCCTACATTCTGCTCGTATTCAGCCTTGTAGGAATCCAGCATCTGCTCTATGTCGGCAGTCACGAGCTCCCCCTCGCTGACTATCAGCTGTCCTGCGGTCACATAGCCCGAGGTGGGGGAAATCTCCTCAGAGGACTCCTCGTGCACGAGTTCCGTCGTCTGTTCGTCGTATAGGACGTTCGGCACTATCAGGTCGTAGAGCCCCGTCGCCCTGAACAGGGAATCCACGTTCAGGCTGGTCAGCGGCCGCACATCGGCAAGGACCTTGGCCTTGGCGTCGGCCTGGCCGTAGACCTCCGTCTTGGGTATCTTGTACGCCCTCTTGTCCTTCTGGAGATAGATGACTTCGGAATCGCCGGCAGGATCGTTGCGCTGCCTGCGGCTCTCGTCCGCTATCACACCGGTCGAGTACACCGACCTGAGGCTCGACAGGGTCGCGCCGGAAACCCTCCCCAGAGGCAGGGCCGCAGCGGAAGAGAACACTTCCGTGGCGGCCTCGTCCGAATATTTATAATAAGGTATGACAGTCTGCGACATGCTGTTCCGCTCTTCGCGCATCTGCTCGGCCGTCTTGTAGATCGGAAAGTCGAACTCGGCGAAGAGTGTCTCGTATTTCCATTCGCGCCCCTTGCGGTAGTCGTATGGAAACTTCGAATACGATTCCCAGAGGAAACAGCTTGCGTAACAGAGACTTGTTCATCCCTACATGATGGTCATCGCTGCGATATCGTCTCCGTCATAGGCTCCGGCGTCGAGCTTGGCCTTTATCTCCTTGAACGCGTTCAGGGTGTAGTTCACATCGTCCATGGTATGCGCCGCCGTAGAGACGATACGGAATATCACCATACCCTTGGGGATGACGGGATAAATCACTATCGAGCAGAATATCCTGTAGTTCTCCCTGAGATCCTTGACCATTTTGGTAGCCTGGCCGACGCTGCCGTGGATATGCACCGGGGTAACGCAGGCCTGGGCCTCTCCGATGTCGAAGCCTTCGTCCACGAAGCCCTTCTGGATAGCATGCGTAATCTCGAGGCACTTGCGCCTGAGCTCGTCTCCCTCGGGAGAATCGATGATCTGCATCCTCTTGATATTGCCCATGACGAGGGCCAGAGGCAGGGACTTGGCGTACATCTGAGAACGCATGTTCGCACGGAGGTAGTTGATGATATAGTGGGGGCCGGCGACGAAACCTCCGATAGAGGCCATCGACTTGGCGAAGGCGCCTATGTAGAGGTCGATGTCGTCCATGCATCCGAGCTGTTCCGAGGTACCCCTTCCGTGCTCTCCGAGCAGGCCGAAGCCGTGCGCGTCGTCGATCATTATGCGGAAGCTGTACTTCTTCTTGAGTGCGGCGATCTGGTCGAGTATGCCCAGAGCGCCGGTCATTCCGAATACGCCCTCGGTAATGAGCAGCACTCCGCCGCCGTTCTTCTCGGCCACCTCGCAGGCCCTGGCAAGCACATGCTCGCAGTCCTCGATGTTATTGTGGCGGTACTTGTACTTCTCTCCGACATGCAGGCGTATGCCGTCAAGCAGGCAGGCATGGCACTCCGCGTCGTACACAATCACGTCGTGGCGCGCCGTAAGGGCGTCGATAGTCGACACTATGCCCTGGTAGCCGAAATTGTAGAGGAAGGCGTCCTCCTTCTTCTCGAACCTGGCGAACATCTGCTCGAGCTGCTCGTGGTAGCGTGTATGGCCGGTCATCATGCGGGCGCCCATGGGATAGGCGAGACCCCACTTGGCGGCTGCCTCGGCGTCGGCCTTGCGCACCTCGGGGTGGTTTGCCAGGCCGAGGTAGTTGTTGAGGCTCCAGTTCAGTACGGGAACTCCGTTGAAAGTCATGTGGGGGCCGAGTTCTCCCTCGAGACGGGGATACATGTAGTAGCCGTAACCCTCCTTGAAATACTGGCCTATCGGGCCGCCAGAATCCTTCTTGATTCTCTCGAATATATCTACCATAATATATATTTGGTTTTTTAATCTCAGTCTTGTACTATGCGTCTATCTTCGCATAATGCGCATTCTCTTCGATGAACCTGCGGCGGGGCGGGACGTCGTCGCCCATAAGCATGGAGAAAGTCCTCTCCGCCTGAGCCGCATTCTCGATAGTGATCTTGCGCAGGCGCCTTCTGGCCGGATTCATCGTAGTCTCCCACAGCTGCTGGTCGGACATCTCTCCGAGACCCTTGTACCTCTGCACGGTATATCCCTTGTCGGAACCCTTGCCGAGAGCGCGCGCAGCCTCTTCACGCTGCTGCTCGGTCCAGCAGTATATCTCTTCCTTGCCTCTCTTCACAAGGTAGAGAGGAGGAGTGGCGAGGTATACATAGCCGTTCTTTATCAGGTCGAACATATACCTGAAGAAGAAGGTGAGTATCAGGCAGGCTATGTGCGAACCGTCGACATCGGCATCGGTCATTATTATGATCTTGTGATAGCGCAGCCTGCTGAGATCCATGTGCTTCTCGCCCGTCTCGTCCTCCTGGGCCACGGTCACTCCGAGCGCGGTGTAGATGTTGCGTATCTCCTCGGAGTCGAAAGCCCTGTCGCCGGAAGCCTTCTCGACGTTGAGTATCTTTCCCCTCAGCGGAAGTATGGCCTGGGTGTTGCGGTCGCGGCCCTGCTTTGCCGTTCCGCCCGCGGAATCACCCTCGACCAGGAACAGCTCGCAGTTCTCGGGATTCCTGTCGGAACAGTCGGCGAGCTTGCCGGGCATGCCGCCGCCGTTCATGTATCCCTTGCGCTGCACCATTTCGCGTGCCTTGCGCGCGGCATTGCGCGCCGTCGCGGCGAGGACTATCTTCTCGATTATCAGCTTGGCCTCCTTGGGATGCTCCTCCAGATAGGTCTGCATCGCCGCGGAAGTCGCCTGGGACACGGCAGAGGTGACTTCGGGATTTCCGAGCTTGGTCTTGGTCTGCCCTTCGAACTGGGGTTCCGCAACCTTGACGGATATCACGGCCGTGAGTCCCTCCCTGAAATCCTCGGGAGCAAGGTCGCCCTTGAACTTGTCGAGGAGCTTGTTCTTCTCGGCATACTGCTTCAGGGAGCGGCTGAGGCCCATCTTGAATCCCTGCAGATGCGTTCCTCCCTCTATCGTGTTGATATTGTTGACATACGAGTATATCTTCTCGGAATAGCCGTTGTTGTACTGCAGGGCTATGTCGATAGGGATAATCTTGTCAGAGGTGACACAGATCGGATTCGGTATCAGGGTCTGCGCGCCTGCGTCGAGGTATCCTATGAACTCGCTCAGGCCGCTGGTGGAATAGAAGACCTCGCTGCGGAAGACCTTCCTGCCCGTAGCCTTGGACTCGCCGGTATTGGGATCTTCGGCCAACTCGTCCACGAGTTCGCGCATGTCGGTAAGGGAAATGCGTATACCCTTGTTCAGGAAAGCCAGCTCGCGCAGGCGGGCGGCAAGGGTGTCGTACCTGTAGACCGTGGTCTGGGTGAATATCTCCGGGTCGGGGTGGAAGGTGATTATGGTTCCCGTATCGCCGCACTCGCCGACGACGTCGACTCCGCTCGTCGGCTTGCCCTTCGAATAGGTCTGGCGGAATATCTTCCCTTCCCTGTGGACCTCCGCCACCAGGAGGTCGGAAAGCGCGTTCACGCAGGAGACGCCGACTCCGTGCAGGCCGCCGGAAACCTTGTAGCTCGACTTGCTGAACTTTCCGCCGGCATGGAGCACGGTGAGCACGACCTCGAGAGCGGAACGGTGCTCCTTCTCGTGCATGCCCGTAGGGATGCCTCGGCCGTTATCCTGTACGCGTATGGAATTGTCTTCGAGTATACGGACGTCTATCGAATCGCAGAAGCCGCCCATAGCCTCGTCTATACTGTTGTCTACAACCTCGTACACAAGATGGTGGAGTCCCCTTTCGGACACGTCCCCGATATACATCGAAGGACGCTTGCGGACTGCCTCGAGTCCTTCCAGCACCTGTATGCTGTCGGCGGAATACTGCTGTTCCGCCTGTTTCATCTCTTCCTTATCTATCATTTTACCAATAATACAAGTTTGCAAATATACGCAGAAGCCGAGAGCAATGCAAATGAACTTACGGAATCTCTCAGAACTTCAGGGCGAGTCCCATGGTGAAATAAATACCGCTCTCCACGAATCCCGGGCAGCGCTGTATGTCCATATTCAGCAGGTTGCCCAGATGCAGCCACACCGACAAGGACCTGCGCACCCAGTAGTCGGCTCCGACGCCCAGATCCACATACGAGGGTATGTCGGGAGCGAGCCCCGAAGGATTGACCCTGCGCGATGAGGCGTCGACGCTGACAGAGGCATATATCCTCTTCATCCAGTTGTAGCTCATCGACGCGTCGACCTTGAACATCGCGGGGGCGTAGAGGTTCACTTCGGGAGCTATGTCGGCATACCTGAAGAGCATGGACGCGTCGGCATCGAAGCGCTCGGACTTCCAGCATAGGGAGGCTCCGGCATAGGCGAGACGGTAATCGGCGAAACCGAGCGTCCCCAGGGAATCGAGCGGGGCGTCCGCAAGCGAGGCATATCCGCCGGACAGGGCATACTGCAGACGCGAGGCTATGCTGCCCTCGACGGACAGCGAGGCGTCATACCTGGTCCGTGTAAGGTCGGGATCGGACGAAGCCCTCGTATAGAAATGGTTGAGGCTCTTCAGCCTGTGGTACGAAAGTACCGACGAGCCGCCCTTGAACGCCGCAGTCACCTTCATCAAGCCGTCGAAGAGGTCGACTCCCGCGCTGATGTCGGGAGCGAGGTAGAACCTCGAACTGCCGTCAAGCAGATAGTCCACTACAAGCCCGGCATCGATGTCGAACACGCCAGGGGTGAACTTCAGGTGAGGCTTGAACTTGGCGAAATTCGCTATGCGCGTCTCCACGGCCGGCCTGGAATCGCCGAGCGCGGCTATGTCGAAGTTGAAGTCGAGCAGGAAACGGTATCTCTCGGCAATCACGGGGCCGACGGAGCCCTCGAGGCGGAAATAGTGCTCGGAGGTCTCCGCAGACGGAAGGAAATCGGCCGAATAACGGTAGTCAAGCTTCAGGGCGTAGCTCAGGAAGGTCGGATCGGCGCTGGATGAACGGAAACCCAGAGACGCGAAGCCGCTGTGGTAGTTCGAGGCCGCGGACGACTGCACTCCGGTGAAGATTCCGTCGTAGCCGGCGGCATAGTCGAGCACGCTGCTCGACAGCATCCAGCGGCCGGAGAGTCCAGCCCTGTCGTGGAAGTCGTAGAAGCGGCTGCCGTAGTATCCCTTGCCGAAGTTATACAGGCTCAGGGACGCCCCGCGCGCAGATACCGGAGTATAGACCACGTCCAGCACGGGGTGGAGGGTATATCCCGCACCCGCCTTGAGATAGAAACGCGAGGCTTCCGCGAAATCCACGTCCGGCACCACGGCGACATTGTACGGGGAGAATTCGTACGAACCCCTGTACGGCGAATCGAATACGGAATAGTCGAAGCTGTAGTCGAAACGGTACAACGAATCCGGAAGCACCAGCGCGGGCTCCATTTTCTTGAAGTCGGCGAACTCGGTCTCGAAATCGTTGGTGACCTGCACGGACTGGTTTATACCCTGGGCGGAAGCAGTTGCGCCCGCCGCCAGCAAAGATGCAAATATTATGGCTGTCTTTTTCATCTTGTTCATTCATTGGTGGAAGCGTCGAAACGCGCCAGTCTCCTCGCGACCCCTTCGGCTATGTCGTCATCGGCTCCGGACGGCACATATCCGTCGCGGACGCTCTCGTATGTAGCCCTGGCCTGGTCTGTCATGCCCCTTTCGAAGAACGAGTCGCCGAGCACGAGATAGGCCCTCGCAAGCCAGTAGGACTGGTTTCCAGCACTCTGCGAGAACTCATATACCTCCTGCTCCACGGCAGCGAAGTCTCCCGTGTCGAAGAGGTTCTGTATCAGCAGGTACTGTGATTCCGCCCCTCGGGAAGTCGAGGGATTGGATCCGAGGGAGGCGAAGAGCTCCATGGCCTCGTCGCGCTGCGAAGTGGCGAG
>OHMX01000821.1_pt1 | contig 12380 bp, 9 predicted proteins | sample 1569471 | NCBI WGS metagenome assembly OHMX01 (sample SAMEA3879547, study PRJEB24766) | human gut metagenome | biome: human-associated habitat; feature: feces | place: USA | collected 1985/1987
GTTAATTTTAACCTGCATGGAAAGCAGCATATTGTTCGTGCCGCACAGGAAGGGATCGTGTTCTCGTTTAAATACGGCATTGATATCATGGAGCAGATGGGTATCCCTGTACAGAAGATTCATGCCGGACATGCCAATATGTTTCTCAGTCCTATCTTCCGCGAAACATTGGCGGGAGTGACAGGGGCTGTAATCGAACTGTATGACACGGATGGATCGGTGGGCGCCGCCAAGGGGGCCGGCATAGGCGCGGGTGTTTATAAAGATAACAACGAGGCATTTGCCACATTGGAAAAACTGGAGGTGATAGAGCCTGATGTGGCACAGCGCACTGCTTACGATGATGCGTATGCCCGCTGGAAATCCAATCTGGAGAGAGCGATGGCTGCCTTTTAAGGACCTTCGGATAAAGAAATGGCTATCCGCTTGCGTGTTGAAAAAAGATAGTAGATAAATTAGAACAAGTTATTAAAATAAGTAAAGAATTATGGCTACAAAAGAGTATTTTCCCGGTATAGGAAAGATTAAATTTGAAGGTAAGGAAAGTAAGAACCCGATGGCGTTCCGTTATTATGATGCTGAAAAGGTAATTAACGGAAAGAAGATGAAAGACTGGTTGAAGTTTGCTATGGCATGGTGGCATACGTTGTGTGCCGAGGGCGGTGACCAGTTTGGCGGCGGAACAAAGAAATTCCCTTGGAACGGTGATGCCGATAAGGTGCAGGCTGCCAAGAATAAGATGGATGCCGGCTTTGAATTCATGCAGAAAATGGGAATCGAATATTATTGTTTCCATGATGTGGACTTGTGTGAGGAAGCCGATACAATCGAGGAATATGAAGCGAATCTGAAAGAGATAGTTGCTTATGCCAAACAGAAACAGGCTGAAACCGGAATCAAATTGTTATGGGGTACGGCAAATGTTTTTGGTCATGCACGCTATATGAACGGGGCTGCTACAAACCCCGAATTTGATGTGGTTGCCCGCGCTGCTGTCCAGATAAAGAACGCTATTGACGCTACCATCGAACTGGGTGGCTCCAATTACGTGTTCTGGGGTGGACGTGAAGGGTATATGTCTTTATTGAATACAGATCAGAAGCGTGAGAAAGAACATCTGGCTCAGATGTTGACCATCGCCCGCGATTATGCCCGGAGCAAAGGGTTTACAGGTACCTTCCTGATTGAACCCAAACCGATGGAGCCGACTAAGCATCAATATGATGTGGATACCGAAACTGTGGTAGGGTTCTTGAAAACTCACGGGCTGGACAAGGATTTCAAGGTGAACATTGAAGTGAATCATGCTACGTTGGCTGGTCATACATTTGAGCATGAACTGGCTGTTGCGGTAGATAACGGAATGTTGGGATCTATTGACGCTAACCGTGGCGATTATCAGAACGGATGGGATACAGACCAGTTCCCTATCGACAATTACGAACTGACCCAGGCCATGATGCAGATTATCCGCAATGGCGGTTTGGGTAATGGCGGTACCAACTTTGATGCCAAGACACGTCGTAACTCTACTGATCTGGAAGATATCTTTATCGCCCATATTGCAGGTATGGACGCTATGGCGCGTGCATTGGAAAGTGCTGCTGCTTTGCTTAATGAATCTCCTTACTGCAAGATGTTGTCAGACCGCTATGCTTCATTCGACAGTGGCAAAGGCAAAGAATTTGAAGAAGGCAAGCTGACACTGGAAGACGTAGTGGCTTATGCTAAGCAGAATGGTGAGCCCAAGCAAGTAAGCGGTAAGCAGGAATTGTACGAAGCCATCGTAAATATGTATTGCTGATCCGGCCGGAATGGTATTGCACAAGTTTTACCCTTGCAGACCTTTTTTAAGAAGGAGGGCTGTGCAATGAAGTCTGAATGAATTCTGCTAACGGATTATTAAAGAATAAACGGCTGTACACCGTCAGGTGGCAGCCGTTTTTATATTTGTTAGAGGGATATTTATGAAATAATACTCGCCTATATCGAAAATAATATCTACCTTTGCGGCTGCTAAATTACTAAGTTTATTGAATTTATATGATAAAAAAACTATTATCCGTACTGGTCTTAGTTTTTGCCCTCTCGGGTTCTGTGCTTGCACAGCAATCTATGAGTGACCAACAGGTGTTGGAATATGTGAAGACGGGCATGCAACAAGGAAAAGACCAACGTCAGATTGCTACAGAGTTAGCCCGTAGAGGAGTGACACAAGAACAGGCTAAGCGTGTAAAGAAACTTTATGAACAGCAAAATGGGTCTGCTGATAAAGACGCAAATGCAACGATGCAAAATCGGAACCGTTTGCGTGAAAAGACAAAGACGCAGGAAGATATCTATGTAACAGAGAATTTTACTTTCGACCAACGTCCGGCTGCGGGCGGAGTGGTAGGGAAGAACTCGTCGGACAGTGTTTCTGCCAATCGCTATTACGAGGGGATGGGCATGGGCGATATGGAAGAAATGCAGAAGGATAAGGTGTACGGACGGGACATTTTTGAAACCAGAAACCTTACATTCGAGCCGAGTGTGAATCTGGCTACTCCTCCTAATTACCGTCTGGGGCCGGGTGATGAGGTAATCATTGATATCTGGGGTACAAACCAGGCCACCATCCGCGATAATGTATCTCCGGACGGATCTATCACGATCCCCGATTTGGGATTGATTTATCTGAACGGCATGACTATTGCCGAAGCCAACCAATATTTGCGTAAAGAACTGAATAAGATTTATGCAGGGCTTGATAATGAACAGAACCCGTCCTCACAAATCAAGGTTACTTTGGGAAACAGCCGGACGATCCAGGTGAACGTGATGGGGGAAGTGTTCCAACCGGGAACTTATGCATTGTCTTCTTTCTCTACCGTGTTTCATGCACTGTACCGTGCCGGTGGCGTGAGCGATATCGGTAGTTTGCGCAATATACAAGTAGTGCGCGGAGGACAGAAAATCGCTACCGTAGATGTGTACGATTTTATTATGAAAGGTAAAATCAATGATGATATCCGCTTGCAGGAAGGCGATGTGATCATCGTTCCTCCATACGAGGCGTTGGTTAGCATAGAGGGTAATGTGAAACGCCCCATGAAATACGAGATGAAAAACAACGAAAGTGTTGCCACGTTGTTGAAGTATGCCGGTGGATTTTCGGGGGATGCCTATACCCGTTCTCTCCGCATGATTCGTCAAAACGGAAAGGAGTATCAGATTTATACGATTGATGATATTGATTATTCCGTATTCCAGGTAAAAGATGGTGATGCGCTGACTGCTGAAGCTATTCTGGACCGTTTTGAGAACAAGCTTGAAATCAAGGGGGCTGTCTATCGTCCGGGCATTTATCAGTTCGGAGGAACCTTGAATACAGTCCGCCAACTGGTGGAAAAGGCTGAAGGCCTTATGGGTGATGCCTTTACAGGACGTGCGGTGTTGCATCGCGAGCGCGAGAATCTGAAGAAAGAGGTTATTCAAGTAGATATAAAAGGCATCATGGACGGTACTATCCCCGATATTCCTTTACAGAAGAATGATGTTCTATATATTCCCAGTATCCATGATTTGCAGGATATGGGTGTAATTACAGTGTTTGGTGAAGTAGCCCGTCCCGGGGAGTTGCCGTACGCTGACAACATGACGCTGGAAGATATCATTATTCAGGCAGGTGGCTTGAAAGAGTCGGCTTCTACCGTTCGTGTGGATGTTTCCCGCCGTATCAAGGATAGCAAAGGTACGGAAGCGGTTTCCACCATAGGACAAATGTACTCGTTTTCTCTGAAAGACGGTTTTGTGATAGACGGAGAACCGGGTTTTGTGTTGCAGCCATACGATCAGGTATATGTGCGTAAGAGCCCTGCTTATCAGGAACAGGTGAATGTGCAGGTGACCGGTGAGGTTTTGTATGAAGGTGATTATGCGCTGACAGAGAAGAGCGAACGTCTTTCCGATTTGATCAAGAAGGCAGGTGGAGTGACTCCGTTTGCTTATATCAAAGGGGCCCGTTTAAGCCGTCGTATCAATGCCGATGAACGCAAACGTATGGAAACGGTTCTGGACATGGCCAAGACTGGAAAGGACTCCATTGATGTCAACCGGCTGGATTTGGGAGATATCTATTATGTGGGTATCGATTTGGAAAAAGCGATGCTTAAACCCGGCTCCAGTGCGGATATCGTATTGCGTGAGGGGGATGTGATTGAAATTCCCGAATACAACAACACGGTACGTATCAGCGGGGCTGTGATGTATCCCAATACCGTTTCATTTGAAGATGGCAAGACGTTGAAATATTATATAGAGCAGGCCGGAGGTTACGGTTTCCGTGCGAAGAAGAGCAAGGTGTATATTGTATATATGAACGGTCAGGTGAAGAGAGCGAAGAAAGGTAGCCGTGAGCTGATCCAGCCGGGCTGTGAGGTGATTGTTCCGGTGAAGGAAAAGAGCAACTGGTCTTTGCAGAACACCTTGTCCATAGCAACCACCAGTGCGTCGTTGGCTACTATGATTGCATCTATTGCTAATATCTTAAAATAGAAACAGTATGGCGGAAGATAAGAATTATACGAATAATACGGAAAGACCACGGGAAGACGAGGAGTTGGAAATTGATTTGATGGAGTATGTCCGTAAGTTGTGGGCTGCCCGAAAGATGCTGCTGAAGGTTGCCGGAATAGGTGCTATTGTAGGGGTGATTATCGCTCTGAGTATTCCCAAGCAATATACGGTGGAAGTGACATTGTCTCCCGAATCCGGTAAAAGCGGAGGGGGGAGTTTGTCGGGAATGGCTGCCATGCTGGGGATCGGAGGCATGAGTCTGGGCAGTGAGGCGGATGCGTTGAACGTATCTCTTTTCCCGGATATAGTAGCGTCTACTCCTTTCATTCTGGAACTGTTTAATGCACATGTCACCACGTTGGACGGTGAGGTGGATACTACTTTTGTAGCTTATCTCGATGAGCAGAAAGCTCCGTGGTGGGGTGCTGTTATGGGATTGCCCGGGGCGGCTATAGGCGGGGTGAAATCTCTCTTCTCCGATAAGGAAGAGGAAGAAGGGAACAGGCTGGATCCTTTCCACCTGACAGAAGATCAGGCGAAGAAAGTGGAAGCCATGCGTAAGGCGATTACTGCTGATGTGGATAAGAAAACCGGCATCACCACAGTGACGGTGACTTTGCAGGACCCGATGGTTACGGCCGCCATTACAGACACGGTAGTGGTGAAGCTTCAGGAGTATATCACAGCGTACAGGGTCTCCAAAGCCCAGCAGGATTGTGCTTATCTGGAACAATTGTATAAGGAACGCCAGCAGGAGTATTATGTAGCCCAGCAGAATTATGCCAATTACATGGATGCCAACAAGGGGGTTGTCCTTCAAAGTGCTTTGACGGAGAGAGAACGGTTGCAGAATGATATGAATCTGGCATATCAGGTGTATAGCCAGGTGGCTACCCAATTGCAGGTGGCACGGGCCAAAGTACAGGAGGCCAAACCTGTATTTGCCGTTGTGGAACCTGCCAGTGTGCCGTTGCTGCCTTCGGGAACCAGCAAGAAGGTGATTCTTGTCGGATTTATTTTCCTGGCAGTGGCGGGCGCTTCCGCATGGATCTTGTTCGGACGTGAATTCTTTGAAAATCTGAAGGCAGGACTTAATGCTCCTCAGGAGGGGATGGAGAAGAAGTGATATAAAGATATTGACCTATAAAAACAGGGTGCATCTCTTTCGTAGGAGGTGCACCCTGTTTTTATAGGTCAATCTTCGGAAATGTTGCCCTGAACGTTACGATAGTCCGGTGTGCAGTTTTCGGCTTCTTTAATTTCACTGGCAAAACCGGACAAACGCAGAATCAAAACTGCCTTTAATATAAACTTTGATTAAAGTCGAAATCCGTTTGATAGTCTTTCAATCTCGGATGTTTCTTGTCCTTGTCGGACAAAATAACCTTGTCGGCCGGAAGTCGCCAGTCTATGCCTAGATCGGGGTCGTCCCATGCGATTCCTCCTTCGCTTTGCGGAGCATAATAATGGTCACACTTGTATTGGAACAACACCTCGTCACTTAGTACCGCAAAGCCGTGTGCGAATCCGCGGGGGATAAAAAACTGCCGGTGATTCTCTCCGGTCAATTCTACAGCCACATGCTTTCCGAAAGTAGGAGAACCTTTCCGGATATCTACAGCCACATCCAGTACCGCTCCCTTGATCACACGCACCAGCTTGCTTTGTGTGAAAGGAGGTTTCTGGAAATGCAGGCCGCGTAATACACCGTAAGTAGAGAAACTCTCATTATCCTGTACAAATGTAGTCCTGCATACTTTTTCTTCAAATTCACGTCCCGAGAAGCTTTCAAAGAAATACCCTCTTGCATCATTAAAAATACGGGGTTCCAAAATGAAAACCCCGTCTATTGCTGTTTTTATAACTTCCATTATTCTAATCCCAGTTCTTTTATAACTTTCAGTAAATATTGTCCGTATTGGTTTTTAAGCATCGGCTGGGCCAGTTCCTGCATCTTTTCCGGGGTAATCCAGCCTTTTCTCAAAGCTATGCCCTCAAGGCACGCCACTTTCAGCCCCTGGCGCTTTTCAATGACTTCGATGTAGGTACTTGCCTCGGCCAGCGAGTCGTGAGTACCGGTATCCAGCCATGCGAAACCTCTGCCCAATGTCTGTACTTTCAATTCCTTGTCCTGAAGAAATTGCTGGTTTACGGTGGTGATTTCCAGTTCTCCCCGTGCCGAAGGCTTGATATTCTTGGCTACTTCCACCACCTTGTTGGGATAGAAATAGAGTCCCACCACGGCATAGTTGGACTTAGGTTGGGCAGGTTTTTCTTCAATAGAGAGGCAGTTGCCTTCCTTGTCGAATTCCGCTACGCCATATCTTTCGGGGTCACTGACCCAATAGCCGAATACCGTTGCTTTCTTGTCCTCTTCGGCAGCACGTACGGATTCTCTCAACATGGCGGACAGGCCGTTGCCGTGGAATATGTTATCACCCAGTACAAGGCAGACGGAATCATTCCCGATGAATTTCTCGCCGATGATGAAAGCCTGAGCCAGTCCGTCGGGCGAAGGCTGTTCCGCATATTCAAAGCGTACTCCGAAATCGCTTCCGTCTCCTAACAGTCTTTTGAAGCTCGGTAAGTCGTATGGGGTGGAGATAATGAGTATTTCCCGTATGCCGGCCAGCATAAGTACCGATATAGGATAATAAATCATGGGTTTGTCGAAGACAGGGAGCAACTGTTTGGATACTCCTTTGGTAATAGGATAGAGGCGCGTGCCTGAACCTCCGGCTAGTACAATACCTTTCATATCTTTTTATTTTTTATATGTCCCTACGATTTGGATTAATAGGCGTTTTTCTCGCCCCGGAACATGTTGGTTACTGTTTTTATCATGATGCGGATGTCGAGCAGGAAAGTCCAGTTCTCAATATACCACAAGTCTCTTCTTACCCTGCCTTCCATTTGGGAAAGTTCTTTGGTTTCTCCCCGGTAGCCGGTGACTTGCGCCCATCCGGTAATTCCGGGTTTGACAAGGTGGCGCATCATGTATTTGTTAATCAGTTGGGAATATTCCTCTGTATGTTTCAGCATATGGGGTCTGGGACCTACAATGGACATCTCTCCTTTGAATACATTAATGAATTGCGGCAGTTCGTCCAGATTGCTTTTACGCAGGAAGTTGCCGAACTTGGTCTTGCGGGGATCATTCTTGGTAGCCTGCAATGAATCGGACAATGCATTCACTTTCATGGAACGGAACTTATAGCATTTAAAAATTTTCCCGTTTTCCCCGTTTCTCTCCTGTTTGAAGAATATGGGACCAGGTGAGGTAATTTTAATAATAAGACCTACAAATAGGTATATAAATGGAAAAATTGTAAGTAAAAACAGAGAGGAAAATGTCAAATCAAATAACCGTTTTGCCAGTCTGTTTACCGGGTTCTGCAACGGTTCGGTACGGATGGACAATACAGGAACTTCACCCAATAATTCCAGTTGCAGCTGACGCTTTATGTAATTACGTACATGAGGTACGCTATAGAAGCGGATCAGATTGTTCTCGCAATAGTTCATGATGGCCAGAATATCATCCTTTCTGCTGGATGGCAGACCGCAGTACAGTTCGTGCACGGTGTTATGAGACAACCATTCAAATAATTGGTTTACAGGACCTTTAAAGGGAATTCCTTCGGGGTAATTAGAGTCCTTCTCATCATAGAAAATGCCTAAAACCCTGTATCCGTAAGTCAAATCGTTCAACGTATGGTACAGCTCCACCATATTGTCCCCGTCGCCTATCAGTACAGTGGTGTGCAGGTTCCTGCCACTGCGGCGGAACATTTTCACAAAGAACCGCAATGTCAGTCGCCATCCTATAGCTAAAGGTATGAAAGACAGATAGAAAGCAAGCAGATAGATGCGTGAGAAGTTATCTACCTTAATAATGGCCAGCACCGTGAGGAAGATGACTACATGCAAGCTGATTGTTCCTAACAGGCGGCCTACAATCTGTTCCGGACGCACTATGCGGTTGTGCAGTATGACCCCAAAGATGGATATGCAGGGAATATAGCACAGGTTGGAAGTCAGCAGGTAGGTTTTCAATGAAATATGGGCTATGGCCTGTGAATCTATTCCTTTCAGAATAAAAAACACAAGTATCATAGAAAGGTTCAACAAGGCAAAATCACCTAATATCGCTACTAGTTTAATTATATCAGAGTTTTCAGTTGTCGGTTGTTTCATGACAAAAAAAATGTTAGTCGTATGCAAATATAGGACATATAAATTAAAACGCAATACTTTTTTTAAAAAATAATACTTATCTTTGCGGTCATACAACGTAAAAAATGAATCATATGAACATCAAGAATAATCACCTCGTTATAATGGCCGGAGGTGTTGGAAGCCGTTTCTGGCCGATGAGTACTCCTGATTATCCTAAGCAATTTATTGATGTACTGGGTTGCGGCCGTACATTGATCCAACTTACGGCTGACCGTTTTCAGGGGATCTGTCCTCCGGAAAATATTTGGGTGGTGACATCAGAGAAGTATGCGGATACTGTAAAGGAGCAGTTGCCCGATATTGCTGATGATCATATCCTGCGTGAGCCTTGCCGTCGCAATACGGCTCCTTGTATAGCATACGTCAGTTGGAAAATAAAGGCACGTAATCCTAAGGCCAATATGGTGGTGACCCCCAGCGACCACATTGTGATGAATATCGCGGAGTTTCAGCGGGTGATTAATTCGGCGATGAATTTTACGGCCGATTCGGACGCTATCCTTACCCTGGGCATGAAACCTACCCGTCCTGAGACGGGCTACGGTTACATTGAAGCTGATCTCAGTGTACCTTCTACCGCCAATAAGGAGGTATTCCGGGTGTATTCTTTTAAAGAGAAACCCGATCTGGAAACAGCCCGGCGCTATATTCAAAAAAATAATTTCTTCTGGAATGCCGGTATTTTTGTGTGGAATGTAAATACGGTGGTGAACGCCCTGCGCGTATATCAGCCTGCCATTTCGAAGGTGTTCGAGCGTTTGCTTCCTTATTATTATACGGACAAGGAGCAGGAAATGATTGACCGGAATTTCCCTTTGTGCGAGAACATTTCGGTGGATTATGCCATTATGGAGAAGGCGGATGAGATTTTTGTCCTTCCTGCCAGCTTTGGGTGGAGTGATCTGGGTACTTGGGGATCATTGCACGAGAATTTGCCGAAAGATGCCCATAATAATACGCAGATAGGTGAGAATATAAAGTTGTATGAAACCCGTAACTGTGTGATTCACACTACACAGGAAAAGAGGGTGGTGGTACAGGGACTGGACGGATATATCGTTGCTGAGAAGAATAACACATTGCTGATCTGCCGGTTGAGCGAGGAACAGCGCATCAAAGAATTTTCGGCGGAGTAAATATTCTTTCTTGTATATATTTTATTTCTGCATACATGGAGTGTATGCTGTCTGTCATCTGCCGTTCTGTTTGGTCATTCCGCCCTTTGCCATGCCGAAAGGCAGATAGCAGTAGATAGCTATGTGATATGAAATAACCAAGAGGGCTTGCATAAGGCCATTTACAATAAACGAAATGAAAAAAGTAGCTTTAATTTCAGGTATTACAGGTCAGGACGGTTCATTCCTGGCAGAGTTTTTGATTGAAAAGGGATATGAGGTTCACGGTATTCTGCGCCGTTCTTCTTCATTCAATACCGGTCGTATAGAACATCTTTATCTGGACGAGTGGGTTCGTGATATGCAAAAGACCCGTCTGGTGAATCTGCATTGGGGGGATATGACCGACAGTAGTTCGCTGATACGTATCATTCAGGCTGTACAGCCCGATGAAATCTATAATCTGGCTGCTCAGAGCCATGTGAAAGTAAGTTTCGATGTACCCGAGTACACTGCGGAAGCGGATGCGGTAGGCACGCTGCGTATGTTGGAAGCGGTCCGTATTCTGGGCTTGGAAAAGAAGACCAAGATTTATCAGGCATCGACTTCCGAATTGTTCGGACTGGTACAGGAAGTGCCTCAGAAGGAAACGACTCCCTTCTATCCCCGTTCTCCGTATGGGGTGGCCAAGCAGTATGGTTTCTGGATTACCAAGAACTATCGTGAAAGTTACGGTATGTTTGCCGTGAACGGCATCCTGTTCAACCATGAGAGTGAACGCCGTGGTGAAAATTTCGTAACACGCAAGATTACTTTGGCTGCCGCACGTATAGCCCAGGGATATCAGGACAAGCTGTATCTGGGAAATCTGGATTCTTTGCGCGACTGGGGCTATGCCAAGGATTATGTGGAGTGTATGTGGATGATTCTTCAGCATGATACTCCCGAAGATTTTGTCATTGCGACCGGCGAATACCATACGGTGCGCGAGTTCTGTACCTTGGCCTTCAAGGAAGTGGGCATTGAATTGCGCTGGGAAGGCAAAGGGGTGGATGAAAGAGGTATCGATGTGGCGACGGGCAAGGAACTGGTTGCCGTCGATCCTAAGTATTTCCGTCCCGCCGAAGTGGAGCAGTTGTTGGGTGATCCCACTAAAGCCAAAACGTTGCTGGGCTGGAATCCCCGTAAGACTTCTTTCCCCGAACTGGTGAAAATCATGGTGAAGCATGATATGAAGTTCGTGAAGAAACTGTATTTAAAGGCTCAAATAGCAGAATAATGGAAAAAACAGCCAAGATATATGTAGCAGGCCACCACGGACTGGTGGGGTCTGCTATATGGAATAATTTGCAGCAAAAGGGATATACCAATCTGGTAGGCCGTTCTCACAAAGAACTGGATTTGCTGGACGGGCAGGCTGTGAAGAAGTTTTTTGATGAAGAGCAGCCCCAGTATGTCATTCTGGCAGCGGCACATGTGGGAGGCATCATGGCGAACAGTCTTTACCGTGCCGATTTTATTTATCAGAACTTGCAGATTCAGCAGAATGTGATAGGGGAGAGTTTCCGCCATGATGTAAAGAAACTCTTGTTTTTGGGAAGCACTTGCATTTATCCTCGTGATGCCGTACAACCCATGAAGGAAGATGTGTTACTGACTTCTCCCTTGGAATATACCAACGAACCGTATGCTATTGCGAAGATTGCCGGGTTGAAGATGTGCGAAAGCTTTAACTTGCAATATGGAACCAATTACATAGCCGTGATGCCTACGAACCTTTACGGTCCCAATGATAATTTCCATTTGGAGAACAGCCATGTGCTGCCTGCCATGATTCGTAAGATTCATTTGGGAAAATGCCTGAATGAAGGGGACTGGGACGCGGTGCGTAAAGATATGAATCTTCGTCCCGTAGAGGGGATAGACGGTTCGCATACGGATGAGGAGATTCTCTCCATTCTGAAAAAGTATGGCATAACCGGGCAGGAAGTAACTTTGTGGGGAACAGGCAAGCCGTTGCGTGAGTTCTTATGGAGTGAGGAGATGGCTGATGCCAGTGTCTATATCATGGAGCATGTGGATTTTAAGGATACCTATGCTGCCGGCTCCAAGGATATCCGCAACTGTCATATCAATATCGGTACGGGGAAAGAAATCACCATTGCCCAACTGGCGGATAAGATTGTCAAAGAAGTGGGCTATCAGGGCAAACTGACTTTTGACGCTACGAAGCCGGACGGCACTATGCGTAAGCTGACGGATGTAAGCAAATTGCACCGGCTGGGCTGGCAGCATAAGATTGATATAGAAGAAGGGGTACACAGAATGTACCAATGGTACTTGTCTAAAGGATGAAGATGTAAGATTATAGATCTTGCGGGCATAAGATTATAAATCTTTCACATGCAAGATTATAGGGATATTCAGTAAATGTCTCTAAAAAATAAGATGGCATATGAAGATGATAGG